>Ga0082335_1002565_pt1 | contig 33531 bp, 34 predicted proteins | sample Subgrocontami58m_FD_72375 | JGI IMG/M metagenome (GOLD analysis project Ga0082335, IMG submission 72375) | Subsurface groundwater microbial communities from S. Glens Falls, New York, USA - GMW37 contaminated, 5.8 m (SPADES assembly) (version 2) ... | reverse complement strand
CCAGTCCCCAGGGGGGAGAATGGAGGACTACTGAACAGAATGCATGATATCCAAATGGCGGTGGAGGACGCCTATGGCAAGCCCGCCAATGATGTTGATGAAGATTATGATGATTCCAGCAATCGCATCGCCCTTGACGAATTTGCTGGCGCCGTCCATGGCTCCGTAGAAGTCGGCCTCCATCTCCACGGACTTCCTTCTCCGCCTCGTCTCATCCTCGGTCGCCAACCCTGCGTTGAGGTCGGCGTCGATGCTCATCTGCTTACCCGGCATGGCATCCAGAGTGAACCGGGCGGCTACCTCAGCCACCCTTCCCGCGCCGTTGGTGATCACGACGAACTGGATGACCACCAGGATAACGAACACCACAACGCCCACAACATAGTTGCCGCCCACTACAAACTGTCCGAAGGACTCGATAACCTTGCCCGCCTGGCCGTTAAGCAAGATGAGGCGGGGAGCCGAGACATTGAGCGCAAGCCGGAACAGGGTGGCCACAAGCAAGAGGGAGGGAAAAGAAGAGAAGTGCAGCGGCTCCGGGATATACATAGAGACGAGGAGAACGACCAGGGCACTGGAGATGTTTATGGTGATCAGCACATCCAGCATCCAATCGGGTAGGGGAATAATGAGCATGCCGACAACGGTGACTACGGCAAGGGCCATCAGCATATCGCTATACTGGGTCAGACGGCCCAGCCCGCTCATCTGAGTCCTGGCCGCTGTACTAGCTGCCAAGCCCTTGACCTCCCGTTCTTCGCTGCCGCTTCAGGCTATAGATGAAAGCCAGGACCTCGGCTACAGTATGGTAGAGCGCGGGGGGTATCTCAGCCCCAATCTCCACGCTCTTGAAGAGGACCTGGGCCAGAGGCTTGTTCTCCAGGACAGGGACCCCATACTCCCGCGCCACGTCCTTGATCCTCTCTGCCACGAGCAACTGGCCCTTAGCCGTGACCTTTGGGGAGCGCATCGATTCCGGCCTGTACTGGAGCGCAACCGCCAAATGGGTGGGGTTGGTGACGACAACATCGGATTTAGGCACCTCATGCATCATCCGGCCTGCCGCCGCTCGCCTCTGCTGCTGCCGGATCCTGGAGCGCACCTTGGGGTCGCCCTCGCTCTGGCGGAGCTCCTCTCTTACCTCGTGCTTCGTCATGCGCAAGTTCTTCTGGTACTCCCAGCGCTGGTATCCGTAGTCGAGAGCAGCCACAGCGAACAGCGCCAAGCTGGCCTTCAGCAGGATATCCATAGCCACGCCAGCTATCATCCCGGCTGTGCCCCGGATATCGGTACCCGATAGGCTGACTATCTGCAAGTACTTGTCCTGCAATCCCTGATAGGTGATGTAGCCAATGATTCCCAGCTTGGCCACGGACTTGATAAGCTCTACCAGGGACCTCTGCGAGAATATTCTCTTAAATCCCTTAAAGGGGTCGATTCGCGAAAAGTCCGGCAGAAGAGGCTTCGCCGAGAGGACAAGGCCGGACTGCAGGGGATTCACCGCTAATCCAACGAGCATCAGCGTGAGAAAAAGGGGCGCCATGATGCTCAAATAGAACATGCTTAGTCCGCTGCCGTAAGTCGTCATTCCGTCTGCGGTCCACTCTCCCAGGGTCAGACTTCGGAAGCTGTTCCCCATGAAATTGAGCACGTGGTCCAGCACAGACCCCCCAACGGACCTCAAGACCATGGTGCCGGCAACCAGGGCCAGCACCGAATTGAGCTCAACGCTCTTCGGTACGTTTCCGCGCTTCCTGACGTCTTCCCTACGCTTGGGAGTCGGTGCTTCAGTCTTCTCTCCGCTCGACACAACTCATCTCCCGAGGCTGGTATAGACGCGAGATCTCGTGTCTATACCCTGCGGCTGTCAAGTTCAGTAACCCTCTGGTCATCGAAGGATCAATACCATATCGTTCACCATACGCCCGAACAAGAGCTCTATTCTGTTTACAACAAAAGGCAGCATTACCACGATGGCGAAGATGCCTATAGCTATCTTGATGGGCATGCCGATGAAAAACACGTTCATTTGCGGAGCGGTCCTGGCCATGATACCCAGGGCCAAATCCGCCAGAAGAAGGGCGCCAACCAACGGCAGAACAACCTGCCCGGCGACGAGAAACATATTCGCAGAGAGAGCCACCAGGCCTTCCGGCGAGATGCTAAAGAAGGAGAAACCGTTGGGCGGCAGTATGTCAAACAAAGCTTGCGTGCCGATTAGAAACTGGTGGTGGAAGTTTCCCGTGAGAAAGATTAGGGTGGCCAGCCCGGTGAAAAGATGGTCCAAAACGGGTGTTTGGCCCCCATAAGTTGTGTCAACGGTGTTGGAAAAACCAAAGCCTATCTGTACCCCGGCGAGGGACGCGACCAACTGCAAGGCAGCGTAGACCAACGTCACTGCGAAGCCGGCCAGCATTCCCACCAGTAGCTCCTTTCCTATGGCCACCATCAAATGGCCAAACGTTGGGGGCACGACTGCCTTGGGCGCCGTTGTCGACAGCAGGATGAAGGACAGAAGCACCGAAAGGCCGACCTTACTCATAGCCGGCACCGTTCGGGAGCCCAAGATAGGGGTAGTTAGCAACATAGCGCTGACCCGCACCACCATCAAAAACAGGATAGTGAAGTAGTTCGGAGTAAGGCTTAGCAGGCCGCCCGCGACTGGCATCTCCGTCCTACCTGACCATGTACTGAAGGAGGCCAAAGAGATTGGCCGTATAGCCGAGCATCATGTTTATCATCCACGAGCCGAAAAGGGCTAATCCCATGAATATGGCCAGTATCTTCGGAACAAAGGTAAGGGTTGCCTCGTTTATCTGGGTTACCGCTTGAAAGACGCTCACTGCCAGGCCTACTACCATGGCCAGGCCGAGGGTCGGCGCAGCAATGAGCAGCGCCACGGTCAGGGCGTTGCGGCTCAGCTCCATCACCATCTGGTCTGTCATGTCTATCGCTCCGCCTGGCCGGTGGGTTTGGGGGGCGCCCCCCCATTACTCAGCTCCATCACCATCTGGTCTGTCATGTCTATCGCTCCGCCTGGCCGGGGGGTTTGGGGGGGCGCCCCCCCATTACTCAGCTCCATCACCATGTGGTCTGTCATGCCCGTCCTCTAAGAAAAACTGACCATCAGGCTTCTAACCAACATGTGCCAGCCATCAACCAGAACAAAAAGCAGGACCTTGAAGGGAAGAGCGATGACGGCAGGAGGTAACATCACCATACCCATGGACATCAAGGTGCTGGACACGACCATGTCGATTATTAAGAAAGGGACAAGGATGAGAAAACCCATCTGAAAGGCCGTTTTCAGCTCGCTGATAATGAAGGCCGGAATCAGAACATGGGTCGGGACCTCGCTGGGGTTTCTCGGACGCTGGCTCTTGGCCAGGAAAACGAAAAGGGAGAGGTCCTTCTCTCTCGTCTGCTTGAACATAAAGGCTCGCATGGGCTCGACCCCACGCTGTATAGCCTCCTCCTGGGTAATCTCTTTTTTCAAAAATGGCTGAAGGGCGGAGTCGTTGACCCCTTGCCAGATAGGGGCCATGACGAAGATGCTCAAGAACAGCCCCAGTCCCAGCAGGACCTGATTAGGCGGGGTCTGGGGAATCCCCAGAGCATTACGGATAAACGAGAGGACGATGATAATGCGGGTAAACGAGCTGGCCATCATGAGCATGGCCGGGATCAGCGTCAGAGCCGTGAGGAAGGTGATGATCTGGATCCACGCTGCCATCCCGCTGTCTGCGGCTTCCGGCTGCAACGCCGACGGCAGTCCGATCACAGGGTTATCAGATGTCACGCATCCGGACATAACAACCCCAATGCCCAGAACAAGCAGCAGGAAGGCGATTCGTGACGTCCGGATTCCCCTTGGATTTTTGCGGGAAAGCCCAAGTACCGGCATTACCACCGCTCCAACTTTCGCGCCGACAGACCGGGGGTTCGGGAGTGTCCCCCCGAAATCCCAGTCCTGGAGCGGTCGGGTCAGGGTAAGCACTCTTGGCAAGTTCTCCTCTCCGCGTTCGGGCCTTTCTGGCTAGATGCATCCTAGACCATCTAAGCCTTGGGATTAAGGCCCACACCGCCCATCAAAGGAGAACGATAGCACCTGGCAGGGGAGTGCTTTGGTCCCGCAGGAATAGGGACTTAAGACCTTCCAGGATATTGGAAGTAGCGTTTAAGCGTGGCCGATGCGCGAGGGGTCGCCCAGCAGGAGGACCAAACCGACGAAGAGATCGGGATCTAACTTACCGGCTTCCACGTCGTTCTTCAACAACGATAATGCGCCGTAGGCAGAATAAGCGGACTTATAAGAGCGGACACTGGTCATGGCATCGAAAGCATCAGCGAGGGCTACTACCCTTGAAGCAAAGTCTATATCTTCCCCCGCTAGTCCTCTGGGGTAGCCTGACCCGTCCAGGCGCTCGTGGTGTTGGGCCACGACAGCCCGAACGGGCTGAGGCAGATCGTCCACCTGGGATAGCGCCTCCATTCCCCAGTCCGGATGCTGTCGCATGATGGCCCATTCCTCGGACGTCAGCTGCCCTGGTTTTTGCAGCACTTCCAGGCCCACCTTAGCTTTGCCCACATCGTGGAGAAAAGCCGCGAGCCCCAGGTCCCGTAGGTCTTCCTGGCCCGTGACACCGACAAACTTGCCCAGGCCGAGGGCATACATTGCTACATTAACCGAGTGCGTATGAAGTGAGTACTCATGCAGCGTCGCTGATAGCAAGGCAGGGAACGCAGAGCTATTACGCGCCAGGTATCCCACTGTAGCTTCCATCAGTCCCCGTATGTCCGCCAGCATGCCTTTCGATGCGGCATTGTTGATGGCCCTTTGGGCCGTGGCCTTCGCCGTGCCGTGCCAAAGGTGAGCCTTAGCCCTGGGTGAAAGGTGCTCGTCCGGCATTGCTAGTAGCGCCACCAATCTCTGTATCCCGAAATGCTCTTCAGTTGGTATACGGATCCAGAGATGAGTCAGGCCGCTGGCCAGAAGCCTTTGGCAGTCCTCCAACGTAAACAGCAACGATGACGACTCCTTCCGGTACAACTGGTACCTCTCCCCCTTTTTGATGTAAAGGTCGAAGAACAATGGCAAGCCACCCTGCAGACCCTCCAGTCCAAATGGAACGTAGTCCGTAGCGCTTGCCATTCTTACGCTCCTTCTCAAGACTTACCAAAACGCCCTCGGCCGTTCCCACGCCTGTTGGTGCCCGTCAAACCAACGATAGACATCAGTAGCAGCACGATCCCAAAGCCAGCCAGTAGCTTGGCCCTGATATTTAGTCTCATCTCTCCGCTCCTCTTTGCCCCGCCCCTCCGCCACAGCCCCTCAACCACCGTAGCTCACCCTTCGCAAGACGGGACCTTAACTCCCCTTTTCAGTTCCTCCTGCTAGCTGGTAGGACAGGTGGCAGGAGCCTGGTGAGCCTTCCCCGCAAATCCTCCATTTCTCCCTTACCCCATTAAGTATCGGCAGTCCATCTCTGCAACTTTAGCCCCGACTTTTAACCACATCTCATCAGGGACGTACCGCGAATTGCCCACCACCTGTCGGGGCGAAGCACTTGCCGACCGTGCTTGGACTATGGGAACCAGGTTGTGCAGAGATCAGCAAGTTGATACCGCACCACCCAGCCCGGGACGCGCGTGCCGCCTCATCCGCCTGGCACAACAAGCCTACCAGTCTGGACGAGGCGGCCAAAGTGAGCTGATAACTAACGGAGGTGATTTAGCAGACGCTCCCTGAAAAGCAGCTTTCTGTTCCCCGGTAAGCACCCGGTCCAGTTGCAGCAATATGATGCGCCTTCCCTCAAGCTTTGCGGGATGCAACTGGACCGGGTGGACGGAGCCATCCGGCAGGCGGCAGTTATCGCTGCAGCTTCTCGATGATAACTTTGAGGATGGCGCCGTTGGAGGGAGGGCCTTCGGCCCCCCCGAGCCGCCGCTTGAAGATGTTCAAGAGAGACGAAAACTGGTCAGCCGGCGGGCTGTCAGCCGACAGGACGCGCATCTCATCAATTGCCTCTGCATCCGTTACCTCTGCTAGCAAAGACACCTGGCTTGGTGTAGCCCCGACTACCAGCACCTTCCGTGCAACTTCCAGGACATAGACCGTCCTGTTCTGAGAAAGATTCAATGAGCCGAGAAGGAAAATGGGCTTCCTCTTGCCTGTAGTATCGCCGGGGCTTCGGTAAACATAGTGGCGCAGGGCTCGGATTGCCACGTAGATGAGGGCTATGACTAGGAGAAGCTTGACGGCCATGCCAGCCAGCAGGCCCAGCCAGTCCGATGAGGGCAGGTCGGCCTCCGGGCTCCTACTCAGCTCTGAGTAATCCCTTACAGCAAACTGCTGAACCTGGCCGCTCTGGGAATCCGCACCGGTCGATGTCCGTGTGGCTGGAGGGGCAGGCGCCCCAACGCTTGGCATCCCGCCTGCCAGGAGCAGTCCGACCACAATTACAGCTACCGCTATGGCCGCAACTAAAATCCGGGTTCGCCCTATAAAAGTCATGGCTGACTGAACTGCGAGGTCACGTTAATACTGCAAGCCTCTTGGCGGGGGTCACTATCTCTGTGACCCTAACCCCAAACTTCTCGTCTACTACTACAACCTCACCTCTGGCGATCAGCGTGCCGTTGATAGACACATCCACGGGCTCGCCTGCCATCCTGTCCAACTCAACCACCGACCCTGGGCCCAGTGTAAGGATTTCCCTAACTGCCATGATGGAGCGGCCCAGCTCTACATCGACTTTGAGAACGATGTCCAGCAAAAGGTCCATGTTTGAAGCGCTGACGGCATCAGTAGCGCCCAGGGGCACGAACTCCGCCGGGTGGACCTCCGTGCCCAAGTCTGTAAGATAATTGCCAGTGTCAGTTTCCTTCGAAGTGTCTTTGCCGTTCATCTCATGTCCCCCACAAGCAGAGGCTCCCGCAACTGGGCCTCTTTCTGAGTGTGCTCTTGCGAAACCCGGGTTATGACAACGCCGAGGCTACGGCCCACCCTGCCTGGCCTGGCCCAGTACTTTTGTTTACCTCCGACCCGCACCTCAAGCTCCTGGTCAGCAGAAGTGTCCAGCCGGATCACATTGCCTTCTTGCAGTCCCAGGAACTCCTTGATCGAGACTCTGGTCACCCCCAGGTTCACCACAAAAGGGACTTCCACCTTTTCAAGCTGTCGCCGGATCTCCTCCTGCCCTGCTAGAGTCTCCTTGTGAATTCCTGAAAACCACATCTGAGCGCTGAGCTTCTCAATTACCGGCTCCAACAAGGCATAGGGCACGAACATGGTTACGGTACTGGAGGTATCGCCGAATCGGACTTCGAAAAGAAGGAGGACCCCGACATCCCCTGGTAACGCGGCCTGCACGGTTTCAGGGTTGAAAGACAGATCGTCCAAATTCGGGGTCACGGCGCTGAGTTGCGACCAGGCCTCGCGAAGGGAGAGAAGAAGGCTCTTTACAATTGTCCTAAGCAATAGAAGCTCGATATCCGTGACCTCTCTGGCCTTTTGCTGGATGCGTCCCGTTCCCCCTAACAAGCGGTCCATAAAAGCAAAGGCCAGCCCGAGATTTATCTCTATGATCAAGGGACCCGGCAAAGGCTCCGCCGTTACGATGTTAACGACTGTAGGCGTTTGCAGTTGCTCCACGTATTCGCCGTAGACCGCCTGCTCAATAGAAGATAGACGGATCTGGACTCCCGTGCGCAGGTAAGACGATAGAGAGGAAGCCGCTCCCCTGGCAAAGGACTCATGTATGACCTGGAGCGCCCGCAGGTGCTCCTTTGAGAACTTGTCGGGACGGCGGAAATCATAAGGCCGCACAATTTTGGCGGGCGCAGGTGGTGTACGTATTTCCTGCCCCGGCAAGATGTCCCCGTTGCCAAGGAGCGAGTCTATCTCCCATTGGGAAAGGACTTTCTTGGACTCCGCGCCCATATTCGATCCCAGGTCTACATTATCTTCCATGTTTGTTCAGTCCGTCGAAAAGATGGGGGGACACCCCCCAAAGCCCCCCGCCCTGCAGGCGCTCTTGTTACTCATTGCATGATGAACTGGGTAAAGTACAGATTTACCAATTTCTGCTCTCCAACGGCCTCCGCCATCCTGGTCCTGAGCTCCTCTCTCAATTTTTCCCGGCCGTCAGACGTGGAGATAACGGCGGAGGTCTTGCTACTCAGGACATTCGTAAGGATGTCGTCCAGCTTGGGACGCCTGTTCGCCATCTCCTTGACAAACTCTTCCTGGCGCTTCTTGAGGGCTTCCCCCTTCAGGTTCTTGGCGTCTGTTACCTGGAACTCCAGCACGACCTCGCTCTTGAGATAATGAAATGCACCGGTATCAGCCAGGTTAACGATGCGCTCCTTCATCGGGTACATCAACCCTGGCTCAGAAGTCGCTTCCTTACTGGCCTTCAGATGCTCCTGAGTCTGGGTAGCGTCAGGAGACGGCCGGGCGCCCGCCCCTAAAGCGACCAGCGGGGAACCCGTCAAAGGAGACATTGGCAGTACAAACAGCCCCGCCATGGCCCCAGCCACGAGAGCCATGGCCCCGATGATAATCGCGATCTTTTTGCTACCGAATAGTTTCTTCATAGCTCTTCCCCGAATCTATTTTTGGTACACGATTAACAGGTCTACCCTCCGGTTCATGGCACGCTTTTCCCTGGTAGTGTTGTCGGCGACCGGCTGGTATTCGCTATAGGCCTGAGCCGAGAGGCGTTTGGGCGCGACCCCTCCCGTCTCTGCCAGGTATCGCGTCACGGCGGTGGCGCGGGCCGCCGAGAGCTCCCAATTGGTCGGGTAGATGTCACTATCTATTTGGATATTGTCGGTATGGCCCTCGACGCGAATGTCGTTAGGTATATTGCTCAAACGCTCTCCGATCTTGTCCAGCACGTTGGTGGACTCACCCCTTATCTCCGCCCGGCCGGAATCGAATAGCAGGTTTCCCGAGAGGCTTATGGCTATCCCCTCTTTTTGTACGGAGACGCTAACCTGGTTGAGCACTCCCATGTCGCTGGCCAGCTTCCCCATCTCGGTCCGCAGCCCAAGGAAATCGTCAAGGACCGAATCGCCGGTTACGGCGCCATCGTCGCCGGCAAGCGCCGTACGATCGCTCCCTTCCAGGACTATGCCGCTAAATGCCTTTTGAAGGACCGTGCTGAGCCTCGCAAATTTCTTTTCGTCTGCCTTGGCAATGGAGTACATCACGACAAAGAAGACCAACAGGAGGGTGATAAGGTCAGCATATGTGAGGAGCCAACGCTCCATATTGGCTGGACCCTCTTCCAAATGAATCTTTCTCTGCAACTGACTTCATCTCCCAATAGCCATCTAGACTAGCCGCTTCCTCCAGTTGCAGCCACGGCCTCCTTGGCGACCGTTTCCTGTTTCTCAGGGGCTGGCTCCTTGGTGACCTTAACTACACGGTCGCCCGCCGCCAGGAACGGCTCCAGCTTCTCTCGGACAATGCGTGGATTGTCCCCCGCCTGCACTGCCAGGATTCCCTCCCGGGCGACCTCCCGAAGCCATATCTCCTCCTTGCTCAGGGACTTGAGTTTTGAGCCTATTGGCAACCAGAGGATGTTCGCCGAAGCGACCCCGTACAGCGTAGCAATGAACGCCACTGCTATTGCCGGGCCTAGCTTGGCGGCATCCTCCAGGTTGCTCAGGACATGTACCAGCCCCATGACCGTCCCGATAATTCCCATGGTCGGAGCATATCCCCCCATGGACTCCAGCATCCCGTATCCCTTTTGATGCCTTTCGGCCATGGCCTGTAGATCCGCGTCCAGGACGGTCCTTACCACCTCGGGATCGATACCATCAACGACCAGTAGCATACCCTTCTTGATAAAAGTGTCCTGGATTCTTCCCGCCTCTTCTTCCAGAGACAGCAGCCCCTCTCTTCTGGCCCTCTCTGCCAGGTTCACGAATAACCCAATTGCCTCGGGCGGCGAGAATGCTGCCTTCCCGCCTGTGAAAGCCCTGGCGAGTAGTGTGGGGAGCTTCTTGACCAGGCTAAGAGGGTAGCTTGTCAACGTGGCTCCCAGGGTCCCACCAAATACAATTAATGCTGCCGATATATTGACGAACCCGCCTAGCTCCCCACCTTCCATGATCACCGATATGGCCAGCGCGCCTAACCCCAGAACCAAGCCGATTATAGTTGACGAGCCCAACAGCCTTCACCATCCATGTTAATTTCGAGAACAACGGGACGTTGTCAATTGGCCCCTTCCGACGCCCAAGCGATCCTTCGCCGGTAGTCCACTACTCTTGACACAACCTCTTCTACGGGCTCCCGCACCACAAGCTTCTTGCCGTTAACTAGGGAGATAACCGTGTCAGGAGTCGTTTCGATGGTCTCGATCAAATCGGCGTTCACATAAAACTCGCTGTTATCAAATCTGGAAAGGCGGACCATCTCTTGCCTCCATTCTGCTACACCAGCCGCCCAGCTTTAGCGTCCAAGCTTCAGACCGGGCTAAAGGCATCTTATCCGTGCAGCACCCGGTTGCCAACGGCCGAAAGCTTCCGGCTGGGGAAGACATAGGTACCACCCCAGTCAAGACGATGGTACCTTTCAATGGAAGCCACTGCCATACCCCTACATATATTATCGGGCAGAGGTCATTTACCTTTAGTCCCGACTATAACCCGGGGTCGCCCCCTGCGGTTGGTATGCAGGCGGCCGCTTGGTAGGGGCGACCCGGTAGGTCGCCCGTCGGCTCGATTGCCAATTCAAACGCCAATGCGAAAAAGATGTGGGTAAAGATGAGGGCTTCGGCCCGGAGCGGGCCTGCGACATGATTCAGTGCAGGTCCTTTGGTCTTCTATGCAGAGATCAGTAAAGCAGGGTGGCGGCTAGGCGCACTTTATGAGGCTTCTCTCCGCCTTTCAAGGGCCGCGTCAATGACCCTTTGCATTTCGGCCTCCTTCCAGGGCTTCCGAAGTACGGCATCGACGCAGTGCTCTTCCAGGATCGATCCATCAAGGGCCACAACGTCTCCAGTCATCAACGCCACAAAGGGACTCTGCCTCAACTGCTTGATCTTTGCAGCAATCTCGATTCCGGAGACATCCGGCAGCTTCAAGTCGGCGAGGATGAGGTCAAAGTCATACTGTTCGAAGGATAAGAGACCTTGGTATCCTGATGCGACCAGGGTGACGGCGTGCCCGTCTATCTGAAGCCTTTCTTTGAGTGCTTCGCCGAACCAGTGGTTGTCCTCTATTACCAGGACAGCCAGAGATCCGACCGCCCTTGAGGCTTCCTCAACTGGAGAGGGACTATCGGGTAACGTCCGGCCGTGGCTCAGGACCTGGTGTATGGTCTCCCTCAGGTTTTTGAGCCGGCACGGCTTCTGGATTATGCCGTCTATCCCCAGTTCAGGCAGACGCTCTGAGGCTATCTCGGCAGCCCAACCAGTGAGGAAGACGACGGCTGTCTCCGGCGACACTGCCTTGATTTTGGCTGCCACTTCCCAGCCGTTGGTCTCCGGCATGCCCAGGTCAGTAATAACGAGGTCGTACCCTCCCTGGTCAAACTCGCTCAGTCCCTGTCTGCCCCCGGGACACATAGTCACCTGGTGGCCCTCAGCCCTTAGCATAGCCCCAATGGCGTTCAGTACGCGCACATCGTCGTCGATAAGGAGAATTCGCAACTTCCTGGAAGTATAGGTTATTTCTGGCTCCGGCTCCTGAATAACCTGCGAGGCCATAGGAAGAAAGACAGTGAAGGTGCTACCCTTGCCCAGCGCACTTTCAACAGTCAGCTCTCCCCCGTGGCGCGATATTATCCCGTAGGCGACCGACAGGCCGAGCCCGCTTCCGCCGGAATCCTTGGTTGTAAAGAAAGGATCAAAGACCCTCCTCTGGACATCCTCAGACATGCCGATGCCCGAGTCCTCTATGGCCGCAAACACCCGGTCGCCCTGCTGGCCCGTGCGGATCCGAATCTCTCCACCTTCCGGAATCGCGTCGATTGCATTGAGAATAATATTCAGGAACACTTCCCTAAGATCTGGAGCACTGCCCCTTGCTGGGCCTATTGAAGCAAAGTCCGTGGAAATGTTCATAGATATTCCGGCCTTTTCAGCCGAGTCTTTCCAGCGAGGGCGCGCCAGGTCGGTTGCGCCGCGGACCACCTCGTTAATATCCACAGAAGCGAACTCGGTATCCTTGCGGATTCTCGTATACTCTTGAATCCGCTTGACAGTCTCAGTCCCGTCCACCGCGGCCTGATGGATTGCGGACGCACACTCCTTCAGTTGAGGTGGAAGGTCGCTAAGAAGCATCATCTCGTTCCATCCAATTATGCTGGCCAAGGAGTTGTTGAAGTCGTGGGCAATGCCGCTGGCCATTTCGCCCACAGCCCTCAACTTTTCGGCCCGGATAATCAGCTCCTGCATCTTGTTCTGTTCCGTGACGTCCTTCACTACGTGCGCGATAGCTGAGAGCCCCCCGTTAGCGTCCCGCATAGGATAGGCCGTTAAGACCGATGGCCTCCCCTGGAGCACACATTCCAGTGACACGGTACCCGGGGCGCGGCCGCCCTCCAGTCGCATAATCGCGTTCGGGCACTGTCCACATGGCTGATGGGCATTCCAGACTACTTCATAGCATCGCTTGCCAATGATATCCCTGGGGTGTTCACCGAACATTGACACAAAGGCCTTATTGGCCCTTATGAGAACGTGTTCGGTATTGCTAATGAAAATTGCATCAGAGATGGAGTCGAAGGTCTGTTCCCACTCCCGCTTACCGCGCGCCACGGTCTCAAATAGCTGGATGTTCATGCTCCGAACGGATTGGGCATTCCTAATAGCGGCGGCAGCTTGAGACGCCAGTAGCGCTGCCAGCCTGCATTCAAACTCGCCGAGTGAGCTCTGTCCCGCCCGGCCGGTCAGCAGGAGTATGCCAAGGAACATGTCATCCACGACGAGCGGTACCAGCATCGTGCTATGGGAGATTGTACCCTGCCATGCCAGAAGCGGCTGTAGCAGCATAGGAACCTGATTGTTCTGGACGTAGATTGGCTCCTTGAGCTCAACCACCTCGGCTAGCCCACCCTGACCAAGAACAGGATGGCCAATCGCGTTAACATTGGCATCCGAGTCTCTCCCGGCAAGAAAAACTGCGCCCACCGAGAGGCTCTCCCGCGTTTCGTTCAGAAGTAAGACGATAGATCCCTCAAACTCTAGTATCCGTCGAGCCTCCTCGGCGATACGCGCCAGGGTTAGGTCCAAGTTCAGGCTGGATGAGAAGGTAACAGCGCTCTTGGAGAGCGCTTCGAGCTTCTTGAACTGCTGTCTTTCTTGCGCCGTCACCGGAAGAACTTACTCATCATTGCACAGGAACGTAAAGGCCACGACTGAGCCTTGGTACAACCCTGTTTAACCGTGATCGCTTCCGGCGGGGCTGGATAGCCCCGCCCATCCGGGTCGGCTGCCTTCGTGTTATTGGATAGCAGGCCCTTTCCAGGGCCGGTCGCCGCCATGGATCACAGTTGAATACAGGCGTACCGGGGCCTGGAGCCGCCCATGGAAAGATCATCATTACACGTCGCGAACGTTCACGGTAGCTGTTGCTGGCCTAATGGTCGCCTGATAGTTGCTATCAGCTCCCGCACGCTGTCAATTGCTGAATTAAGCGCTTCCTCAAGAAGAGCCAACTCCTTATCCACAAGGTTGTACTGCCCCTTTTGAGCGAGCCTTTCGCAGAGCTGTGCCTTCAACACACAAACCCCAAAAGTTTGTAGTACATCATCGTGGAGTAACGCAGCCATCCGCTCCAGCTCTTTCTGAAGGATGGTGTCAGGGTTGGGTTCCTGAGAGCAGCGGTCAAAGCTACTGGAGTCATTCATGTTAGTACTCTCAGCGGGGCGGTTTCTCAACGACGCGATTCTGCGTAGCCACGGCTCCGCGCCATTTTAGCATAAACTTATCACTGAGAACAAAAGACATCTGTGCTCAACGGTAGCAGTCTATGCGAGTCCCCAAGAACTTGACGGGCACACGAACTAGACCTCTCCATTGACATGAATGCTGGAGCATGGTACTCTCCCAGCAAATGGGCACCTGCACCGCGATCACACTCCAGAATTCGGCGCGATGTTAAAGCTGGCCGCCACGGCAGCTATAGATGGCATATCGGCTCTTTTGTTGGTGGCGCAAGTGTCCTTTCCGGCCAACGCGTCCGTTCCTCCTAAAATCCAGAAGCCACTATTAGTCTATGCTGATCTACACGTTACTCCCCCCCGGCAAGCCGGTCCACCGTCAAGCATATTGCGAGGCCTGGCTCAAAACGACGATGTACGGCAGGAGCCGACGTTCTTCTCCCTTCGGAGGCATGGAGAGTATAGCCCTGCCATTCCACCTGACAGTGACGAGGTAATACGGTCTGCGGGGTTCCCGGTACTCCGTCCGGGGAATGCCGGCACCGCTTCCGAACCCGCCCCGTCGCTCTTCGCCGACCAGGGAAAACGGGTCTCTCAAATCGAGCCCGCGGACGATAATGCAGTAGCCGGACCAACCGGGGGAGCCACCCTCACCCCCCTGGAGCATGTAATGTTCGAGGCGATAAATCGCGAGCGGGTCCAGCTCGACTTGGATCCGCTCGAATTGGATGGTAGACTTATCTACCTGGCCAGGTTCAGGAGCCAGGACATGGTCGATAATGACTACTTCAGCCATCTGGCCCCGGACGGGGCCACCGCCCGCAGCCTGATGATTGCCGCCAGAATCGGCCCAGGCCTTATGGGCGAGATCCTTGGGCGCAACAATGCCCCGGACATCAGCGAATCTGTAGCATCCGTGATAGAAGCTTTTATGAATAGCCCTGGACATCGTCGCACCATCCTCGATTCTCGTTTCACCTCGGCCGGTCTGGGGATCGCGATCGGCCCAGGAGAAATGAAATATTACACGGTCCTCTTTTTCGGCCCCTGATGCTGGAGCGTCAGGCCTGACGGCGCTTGTTCCACTAGTGCTCCGGATCAGAATTACGATTCCATAAGACCGACTCGGTTTTGAAAGCCGAGTCGGTCTTGGCGTCGCCCACGACCATGCGGCACTGCACTTACGACCGGAAACACTAGTGGGTCACTTGCCGTGGACGTCCCCTTTGTCTTGGTGGTAGCATCGTCCCGAGGCCGACGGTACGGGGTCGGGGTAGCCCCGGGTACTGAATGGCTGTCCGGGTCATGCGATCCGCTAGTTTGCCTCCAACCGCGCACCGAAGCCTATTTGCGCCTGGCTCCGCGAGATGACTCCCAGCCTGACAGCGTTCATCACCGCCTCAACCCGGTTACGGGCCTGCAACTTGTCGATTATCCGGGCCCGATGGTTGTCTACGGTCTTCGGGCTGAGGCATAGCTTGACCCCAATCTCCCGGCTGGTGTCACCGCCCGCCATCAGGAGCAAGATCTCCTTCTCACGCCCAGAGAGGATGTCATCGGAATGCAAGTAGGATGTCCTCTCCCTGACCCCGGTTATCAGCTTCCTGGCAACACTGGGCGAAAGGATCGATTCCCCCTTGTACACCGCGCGGACTGCGGAGGTCAGCTCCCTTGCGGCGGTATACTTCAGCAGGTAGCCCTCTGCTCCCCCTCTTAGCATACCGTAGATGTGCTCCTCGCTCCGGTGCATGGTCAATGCGAGAACCCGCACCGAAGGTTTATGTTCCTTTATGTACTTGGTGGCCTGAAGGCCATCCATCCCTTGAAGCTCGATATCCATGAGAACCACATCTGGGCTGAGTTCTATCGCCATCCTGCAAGCGGAATCACCGCTTTCAGCCTCACCCGCCACCTCGATATCCTCTTCTCTCTCAAGAAGAGAACGCAGGCCTTCTCTAACCACTTGATGGTCTTCCACCAATAACACGCGTATCTTTCTCACTTAGCTAACTCCTTTGCTGGGGCAGGGAAAGGGATTACTGCTGCAACTCGAGTTCCCTTGCGGGGGCGAGACCTTATGACAAGCCGGCCTCCCACCAATTCAGCCCGCTCCTTCATTCCGCCCAGACCCATGCGTATTGAAGAGGACTCCACCCACGACCGTGGAGAAGCCATTGCTTTGGCATCAAATCCTATCCCATCGTCACTGATAACGGCAATGGCCCGGCGATGGTTCACCCTCACCCCCACATGGAGGTTCTTAGCCCTGGAATGTTTGAGCACATTATTGCAGGCCTCCTGAATTATCCTGAAGAGCGCCGTTTCCAGCATCCCAGGAAGCCGGCCCTTCAGACCGGTGACGCTCCACCGGACATTCAGGCGGTCCTTGAGGCCAGTGGTGCGAAACAGCCAGGTCAGGCAAGCCTCCAGACCCAGGTCGTCCAGAAGAGAGGGGCGCAGGCCATGGGATAAGTCTTGAAGGCCCTGCACAGTAGTAATCAAGATGGCCCTGATCTTGTTCAGGTCCCTCTTGGCTCCGTCTGCTATCTCCGGCCACTGCATAAGGCACATGTCCAGGCGAAATATGGCGCCACCCAGAAGCTGCTCGGTCTCATCATGAATGTCGCACGCTATGCGCCGCCGTTCCACCTCCTGGGCTTCTATCACCTTCTTTACCAGCAGCTCTTCGAAAGGGCCGGAAAGGCCGAGCCCCAGGGGATTTGTCTGCGACCCATCCCCTGATTCCGTTGCCAAGGGTGCACAATCACTTCCCCCCAAAGCCGAAGAGAACCCGTTAGAGGTGGACCTGGCATTCCCGATGGACCGGACTTGATCGCCTCCGCCGGGTTCCATGGACTTGCGGGGGAAAACGTCCCTGGCCGTGGCCTGCTCCAACCTGTACACCTTAGCTATGGCTCCACCTCTACTATAGTATCTTGGTATCAAGGTGTGGCTATCTTATCAACTGTTCAAGATTAATCTAACTTCTAATGGTGACATCAGCGTGCAAAGTTCATGAACATAAGCTGTTCAGAAAGGCCGCCGCACTTACAGCCCTGTCATGAACCCCGCCTTCCCCCACTACCCGTGTTTCCATGGTGGTACATTGGTGGTTCAATGGTTCTTCCACAGTGGTTTGATAGTGCTTCCATAGTGGTTCAATGGCTCTTCAATTGCTTCTCGGGGCATCCGTAGGGTTCGATCGCGCTAAGTGGCGGCGGCAGGGAAGAGATTCTTCGGCTCGCTTGCATCTACTGATGACGGCGCGGCGCACCATTACGCTCCGGCTCCTACGAGAGTAGGAATGCCCCATTACCGCCTGGGAGCGTCCGGCGCCTGCCGGCCAGAGGCCAGCGCTCCCAGGTAGGCCGTTTTCAAAAGCTGTGGTGTGACCAGCTTTCCCACAGAATGGGCGATGCGCCCCTCGCTACTTAGGGAGTTTTCCCCATTACTACAGCCATCGCTTAACCTAGACTAAGAATTACAGAAGTAAGAACAGACAGAATTGAGGTTAGCCGGTTAAGCCCGGCGCCAAGAATAGAAGGATGGTTGATAGCTCAATGAAAGGAAGAATACTGCTGGCGGAATCAAGTCTGGACCTGGCGGAGAATCTCAAGGTCCTGCTTTCCGCCGCGGATGATTTCCGGCTGGTGGGCCAGTCTGCAAGTGGCTTGGACGCCATGCGCAAGATGACCTCTCTTGCCCCGGACGTGTTGATTCTGGACCTTTCGCTTCCTGACATGAGCGCAATGGAGATCGGGCGATGGGCCGGGCGCCTGTTCCCAGAGACCCGTGTGGTCCTCTTGTCCAGCCACGATCTGCCAGAGTACCGGCTGGCAGCGGCCCGCTTGAAAGCAGCCGCCTTTGTCAACAAGGCAGATCTCTGCCGCAAACTGCCTCAGGTATTGGCCCGTTTGAGGCGGGAGCAGTTGGTCAAAGAAGGTGAACGAGGAGCGATTCTTCCAGCCAGATGGGCCCAGGAGCTCCGGTGCCTGGCGGCCTGGATCACTCAGTCGGCCAGGGCCAGAAACCAGGTGCCGGTCTGGCGCTTCATCCACCTGGCCATGGCGGTCCTCTCGCTGGAGCTCATAGGTGGCACTCCGCTGGGGCAAGAGGCTACGCCGGCCCTTATTGTGACCGGCTGGGGACTGCTCTTGGCAGCACTCGTGAGGGATATCCAGAGCCTCCTGATTCACGCAGGTCCAACATTTATGTTTGCTAATGGTGAGAGATAATATGCCTAGCGTACGAGAACAGCACATATACGGAGCCGTAACCAGACTCAAAAGGATGGGTGCGGAGCAAAGAGGTGAGAACATAGCTGAATACGGGCTTATTCTCTCCTTTGTATCACTCGGGGTGGTCGGGGCGGCTATAGCCATGGGCGTCTCGTTCGAAGCCATGTGGCAGGGTCTGTACAATGTCCTAACTTCGCTCCTGGACCTCCTCCCATAGGGCAGGGCCCGTCCAGCGGAACACCTTGAACAAGCTCTCTCAGCCCCAAATGGGCTTACTGGAAGAGGCCGCAGAAACAAAAACAAAAAGGAGGTGAAACAAATGATGCGGTTCGTCAAGAGGCTGTGGTCAGACGAAAAGGGGGAAGACGTAGCCGAGTACGCCCTGGTCCTGGGTCTGGTGGCCATCGCTGCAATACTTGGCATCACGCTGGTAGGGAGCAGCCTGCAGGCGTGGTGGAATGGCCTGGGCGTCTACATAGGGGGGTTAACCGTCCCGTAGATCTGGCAGGAACGTGGGGCCGGCCGGGGCCGGCCCCACCAAGCCCCCTACCTGCAGGCTACTAAAAGGAAAGGAAGAACGAGCGAGTGATCTCAGTGCTGGTCCTGCTGCTACTGGTGATCGCGGGCGTCTACTTCGATTTGAAAGAACGGCGCATCCCTAACTGGATAACGATGCCCGGCCTCGCGGCTGGGCTCCTGCTTCAGGGCTTCAACGGAGGAGCTGGAGGACTGCTAACGGCTCTAGTTGGGTCCGCCGCTGGGGCGGCCCTCCTGGCCATTCCTTTCGCCCTGGGCTGGCTCGGTGGAGGCGACCTGAAGCTACTGGCAGCAATAGGCGCTCTGATGGGGATCAATTTCACCTTGACAACCCTGCTGTTCTCCCTGGCCGCTGGCTGCATCATTGCTATAGCCTGGCTGACCGTCAAGCGCAGCCTGGCCAGTTCTTTAAGATACATGTTCCTGGTATGGCTGCCAATGCCGAGCGCCAAGCCCGAGGCCCTGATGGCCCCGATCCCCTTCGGTCCAGCCGTGGGCCTCGGAGTGTTCATAGCGATGTTCTGGCGATAAATTCGGTAGGAACAAGCAACGACGAGCAAGGAGGGGTAAGATGGGAGGCCACACGTGCGCTGCCTTCCAAGACAGATCTCGGCCGGTCCGCCGGCTATGGAACAGAGCGGACAGAATGAATGGACGCATAACGGAAAAGGGGGAGGCCATAGTTGAGTTTGCGCTGCTGGCGCCCATCCTCTTGCTCCTCCTCTTCGGACTGGTCGACTTCGGCCGTGTCTTCGACGCCTGGTTGATAACCACCAACGCTGCTCGGGAAGGGGCCCGCTACGCTACCATTTATGCCGGCCAGGACTACCTGAGTGACGCGCAGGTTAGGCAGCTCACCAAACAGAAGGCCCTGGACTATCTCAATAGCGGCCTGGGCGGCCGAAGCGATGTGACACTGCCCACCATAAACGACATCACGGTGACCATTCCGTCCAGGCTGCCGGGAGAGCCAGCTACAGTTAACGTTGCTGTCAAAGTCGAAATATGGGCCCTGGTCAACATGTTCCTGTCTAACCCGGCCAACCTCCAGGGCCAGGCCACCATGAGGATTTAGAGATGGCACTTACGAAATTATCTTCTGTCACAGCCGCCGGACCCGCTGCTAGAAGGGTTACCTCACGCCCAAGCCCTCTCTCCGAGTGCGGAGAGGGGGTTAAGGGTAAGGTAAGGAGAAGCATCAAGGAAAGCCGGGGGGAAGCTACCGTCGAGTTTGCCCTCATAGCAGTTATTCTCATACTTGTCACCTTCGGCATCGTCGAAGGTGGTCGCATCTTCGGGAGCTGGCTGATCATCACCAACGAGGCCCGGGAGGCCGCCCGCTGGGGAGCGCCGAGAGTGCCCGACCGGGCCGGCGCCGCGGACGTGGGAACCATGGTTCGGCAGCGTACCCAGGGCGTCCTGGACCAGGCCGAGCTGACTCCTACGGCAACCCTGGGACCAAACCCCGCCGACCCTCAGTGGCTTACGGTCCGGATCGACTATAACGTAAGGCTGTTCTCACCGCCACTCTTCGCTTTTATACCAAATCCTGTCCCCATCAGCGCCATTTCCACCATGAGGACCGAGAACGCCGCGGCAACAGGAGGTTGAGATGAGCTTGAAACGATTGCTCAAGGAGCGGAGAGGCAGCGTCCTAATCTATATAACCCTATCCATGTTCGTGCTCCTCGGCTTTGGGGCCGGCGTGGCGGATATGGGGATGCTCTACGAAAACCGGCGCCAGTTGCAGAACGGAGCGGACGGGGCAGCCCTGGCCGGAGCCCAGGAGTTGCTCCGTTTCGACCTGTCGCCGGCCCAGAGGCAGGCCCTGGCGATAAACACTGCCCTGGACTATGCTCAGCGGAACGGCGTGACCGTCGCCCAGGTAGACCCAGGCTACCCTCAGGTCTCATGCGTGCCTTTCCCGTACAACAACAACTGCGACGCCTCTAACGAATACTACTACAACGCGGTGAAGATGTCCGATAACCGCGATCTAAGCCTGCTCGTGGCCGGACTGCTAAACAGCACCGCCGGCGACGTGGGAGCGCGGGCTACCGCCATCGTCGCCCCCATGCTTCCCACCGAGGGCCTATGGCCTTGGGGGGTTGCCAATTGCGACGACTGGGACTTCGACGGAGACCTGGACTGCGGAGTCCCCGAGGATGTTCCGATCATCATGAAATTCGCTTCTCCTCCGGGCTCATCTGGCAACTTCTTCCCCCTGGACTTCCCCGACTCTTCGGGAGCCAGCGACTACGGAGACAGCATACAGTACGGCTACGGCAACGAGCCGGGGGACTACATCAAGCCGAACCTCCCCTGGTGCGGGGCCGACCAGGCCCCCGCCTGCACCGGCGTCGACGACCCCTATGTGCAGACCGAGACGGGGAATAAGGTGGGCGATACCAGGACCGGCGTGGACTACCTGGTCGGCAAGGCCGCCTCCTCTGGGCAGGACGACCCGTCCAGCGGCTGGAATGAGCCTGACGACCAGTGCACTTGGCCCAACGCCCCCACGGACCCGAGGCAGATCCCACTACCAAGCCCGGTGCCGCCGCTAATGGTCCCCTATATCCCGCCGGGCTGGACCGGCACAGGTTCTCCACCCCCCGCGAACTGGGTTGGAAACGCCTCGGCCTGCTACCGGGTGGGCATCGTCCCCATCATCTACCAGCAATGGGGCAGCCTGGGTGGCAAGAAGCCGGTAGATATCATCGCATGGGGAGCCTTCTACCTGGTGGGACGCACCACCGGGCCCGGAGGGAAGGTTATCGTCTGGGGCTATTTCACGAACACCGCCAGGGTCAGCAGCGGGCGCTTCTCCAACACGGACACCGGGCTTTGGGGGGTGCGTCTGTGGGATTAGAGGCTGTCTCCATCTGGTTCGCGGTGGAGCGAAGGCTACGCGCTAAGAACGAGGTATTGCCTCAAACCCGATCCCTCGCTCCATCGCAGGTCCGCCCACCAGCGACCTGTGGCAGCACAAGTGTAAAGAAGAGAACTGCTGAGGCACGGAACCCACCAGACTCACGTCATCAATATAGAGTCAGTGAAGCAAGGAAAGGAGATAGGGGATGAGAGGAAGTCGCAGAATACTACTTTTGGCCCTGGTACTTGGGGCCATAGCCGCGGTGCTCTCGTGGCGCATGGTCCAACAACAAGCCCAGGCGCCGGTGCCCATGGCCCGGGTGGTGGTGGCAGCGCAGGACATCCCTGTACGGACCAAGATAACCGGGAGCATGATCAAGGAAGAAGAGATACCCGTCTCTGCCAAACACCCCGAGGCCCTGAGCGCCATTCGCCAGGCCGAAGGCCAGGTGAGCCGGCTACCCATTACTAGAGGGGAGCAGGTACTGGTAACCAAGTTCACCGCAGCCAGAGAGGAGTCCGGCCTCTCCTTCATTATCCCTCCCTCCAAGCGGGCGGTGGCCGTCACCACCAGCGAGGTAATCGGAGCAGGAGGCATGCTCCTGCCCGGAGATCGGGTGGACGTCATCGCCGTCTTCGATGCCAAGACCATGGGCAAGGATATGGCGGCGATCATCCTCCAGGATACGGAGGTCCTGGCGGTAGCCCAGAGCCTGGAAGGCGATCTCCCCGACAAAGGCATTACGGAGAAGGCCGGCCAGGCGCTGAACGGCAAGCAGCAGGCTGAGCCGGTAGCTGCCAAGACCAACCCCAAGCCCCAGCCGGCAGCCAAATCAGTCACCATGGCGGTAACCCCGGAGGAGGCCCAGCGCCTCTTCTTGGCCGAGTCCTACGGCAAGATCCGACTGGCCCTCAGGCCCAGCCAGGAGAGGGCCAGGGTGGACCTGCAAGAAGCGACCCTGGCCTCTGTCCGCAGCCCCCTCCGCCAGGGAGCAGCCCAGATCACCGCGGCCTCCATCTCCCCGGTCACCCTCAATGCCGGGGATACCATGAAGGTGGAGATAACCGTAAAGAACGTCTCCAATGCCACCATCCGGAGCCAGGGACCGGAGCCGGGCTACACCTATGTCCAGGGGCAGACCTACCAGTCCCAGAACTTCGGATCCCAGGCCGGGTCCTACCGGGTGGGGCTGAACCTCTCCGGACAGCGGGCTGTGGAATACCCGTACCGGTGGGGACTGGGGGGCGACCTACCGCCTGGAGCCAGCACTACCGTGGTGGGCTATATTAAGTTCACCTCCGCCGTCAATTCGACCGATTTCTGGACGGGGCTTATCGAGGAGCCGGCCAACGTGACCCACGATAACGTGGGCCTGGTAAGCGTCACCGTAACCGCGCCCAATATGGTGATGATCACCGTGGACTCGGCAGACCTACGCACCGGTCCGAATATAAGCTCTCCCATTGTGAGCCAGGTGTCATATGGGAACCAGCTCAAGCTCTTGGGCCAGGAGGCCGACTGGTACAAGGTGCAGATCCCGGATTCCGGACTGGTAGGCTACGTGGCCGCCGGTTGGGTCGCCGTCCCGACCGGGAGGTGATACGAGATGTCGGAGCTCAAGGTACTGCTGGTTGACGATAAAGTAGAGGAGAGGACCGCCCTGCGCCGCCTTCTGGCTGCGGCCGAGCTGAATCTAACCTGGATCGAGGAGAGCGGAGCGGGGGCCGAGGCCCACCATCTAGTCCAGGAGTTAGTCCCGGACATCATTCTGGTCGGTTTCGAAGAGCCGATAGCCCGGGCGCTCAAGACTATAGAGACCCTGGCCAACATCAAGTCCAGCCTGGTGGTGGCCGTATCCTCCCTCAGAGAACGTGATTACCTACGAAGGGCCATGCGCGCGGGCGCCAGGGAATACCTGGTCAAGCCGATAAAACCTAAAGAGATGGCCCGCGCTGTTCAGGATATCCTGGAGGAAGACAAGAAGCGAAAGCTTCTGGCTGATTCGGGAAAGGTACGAGGCGACGTGTTCACCATCATGGGGCCCAAAGGAGGCATCGGCAAAACCAGCTTGGCCGCCAACCTGGCGGTGAGCCTGGCCGAGGAGACCAGGCAGCGCGTTGCGGTTGTGGACCTGTCCCCCCAATTGGGAGACGTCGCCATGATGCTGGACGTTGTCCCCGAGCGGACCATAGCCGATATGGCCGGCCTCAGCCGGACCCTGGAGCCTGAGATGATCGAGAGCTTCCTGACCCCTCACTCCTCGGGCGTAAAAGTCCTGGCAGCAGCGGCCGAGGTAGACGGCCACGGGCTTCCCTCGGCGTCCCTGGTGCACCAGATCGTGGAAGGCCTGGCCAAGACCTGCGACTACGTGGTCATCGACGGCGACCATCTGCTCACCCCAGTCCTCTGGGCGGCCTTGGAGCTCACTACGGTCATCTTTATGGTGACTTCCCCCGATACCTCTTCTATCAAGAACGCCAAGCAGTTCCTGGAGATACTTCGCGGCCAAGGCTACGGTGACGACAAAGTGAAGCTGGTCATCAATTACCCTTACCAACAGAACGGTATTTCGCACAGCGAGCTGGGCAAGATCCTAAACTATCCCATCTTCTGGAAAGTGCCACACGACTCTACCTGTGGCCAGTGCATCAATCTGGGGCAGTCCTTCGTGCAGGCCCGCCCCAAGGCCAAGATCTCCCAGAACATCACACAACTGGCCCGGACCATGAGCGGAGTAGATACCAGGCGAAATGGCTTCTTTGGCCACATCATCAAGGGATAAATCCTAAAGGGGAGTGATAGCGTGGAGTTAAGAGTGCAGAGCAGGCTAAGGGAGGAGCTGCCTCCCCCCAACGGACACGGAGCGGATGCTCTCCAATTTGAAGCGCCACCGGACCCGCTGTCCGAACTGAAGTTCAGGATGCAGTCCGGGCTGCTCCAGCAGCTCGACCTGGCCAAGCTGAACGGCAGGGCGCGGCCCGAGCTCCAGGAGGTCGTAACCCACACCATCGCCGCCCTCCTGCAAGAGGAAGACGTGGTGCTCAGCCGGCACGAGCGCCAGCGGATGATCGCCGAGATCGTGGACGAAATACTAGGCTTGGGACCCCTGGAGCCGTTGCTCAAAGACCCCACTGTCTCGGAGATCATGGTCAACCGTCCAAATCAGATCTACGTCGAGCGGCAGGGCATGCTTCACCTAAGCGACAAAGCCTTCCGGGATGAGAGCCATATCATGCACATCATCGACCGCATTATCTCTCCCCTTGGCCGCCGGGTGGACGAGACCAGCCCCATGGTGGATGCCCGCCTCGCCGATGGCTCCCGGGTGAATATCATCATCCCACCTCTGGCCCTGGATAGCCCCACCATCACCATCCGCAAGTTCTCCAAAGACCCCTTCACGGCAGACGACTTGATTAGCTTCGGCACCATTTCCCCGGAGATGGTTGAGTTTTGCCGGGCCTGTATCGCTGCCAAGCTGAACGTCGTTATCTCCGGCGGGACGGGCACCGGAAAGACCACTCTGCTCAACGTGCTCTCCTGCTTCATCCCCTGGAATGAGCGGATCGTGACTATAGAAGATCCAGCCGAGCTGCAGTTGAGACAGCCCCACGTGGTCAGGCTGGAGACCAAGCCTCCCAACATTGAGGGTAAGGGAGCCATCGTGCAGAGGGATTTAGTCCGGAATGCCCTGCGCATGCGTCCCGACCGGATCATCGTCGGTGAGGTAAGAAGCGGGGAGGCCTTCGATATGCTCCAGGCCATGAATACCGGCCATGAAGGCTCTCTGACCACCGTCCATTCCAACTCCCCCAGAGATGCCCTGGCCCGCATAGAGAATATGGTGCTGATGGCCGGACTGGAGCTGCCCATCAAGGCTATCCGGGACCAGATGGCCTCCGCCCTCCAGTTGATTCTCCATCTCAACCGGCTGCAGGATGGGAGCAGGAGAGTAACCCATGTGACAGAAGTTGTGGGCATGGAGGGACAGATTATCACCCTCCAGGATATCTTCGAATTCAAACAGGAAGGGATAGACGCAGACGGTAGGGTAGTGGGCCGGATGCGGGCTACCGGGCTCCGGCCCAAGTTCGCAGAGAAATTCGAGCGCATGGGCATCCACCTGCCCGGCGGCGTCTTCCTCGGGCTATAAAGGGGGTAGCGATGGAACTGGGATTCATTATGCCGCTGGCGGTCTTCGGGGGCGTTGTCCTGGCGACTCTGGCCCTCTACTCCCTCCTGGTCCAGGAGCCCCATGTAGTCAGACGGCGGATCGAGCGTTACGAAGCCAGAGCCGCAGAAGTGACGGTCTCCCGGGAGGCTCCTACCCTCTTGAGAGACCGCCGTTTCAGCGGCATTAGGTGGCTGGACCATCTCTTACACAAGACTAATTTTGCAGAAAGAATGGCACTGGACGTGGCCCGAGCGGGGGTTCCTCTAAGGGTTGCGGAATATATCCTCCTCCGCTGGTTATGTGGCATGGTGCTGGCCATGCTGGTCACGTTGATGGGGCAGATTTGGGTCATGGCGCCGGTGGCTGGAGTTGTAGGCTTCTGTCTACCCAAGTTCTACCTGAATTTCAAAAGGCAGGGGCGGGTTAAGAAGTTCACCAACCAGTTGATGGATGCCATCATCTTGGTGGCCAACTCATTGAAATCAGGCTACAGCTTCAGCCAGGGGATCGAGCTGGTCACGAAGGAGATGCCAGCACCTATCTCCGAAGAGTTCCATCAGGTACTGGTGGAGATGAACCTGGGGGGCAGCGCGGAAGAGGCTCTCAACAACCTCACCAAGAGGGTTCCCACCTACGACCTTGACCTGGTCACGACCGCGCTGATAATCCAGCGACAGGTCGGCGGGAACCTGGCCGAAGTGCTTGAGAACATCGCCCATACCATAAGAGAGCGCATCCGGATCATGGGAGAGGTGCATGCCCGGACCTCCCAGGCCCGCTTTTCCGGCTATGTGATTGGCCTCATGCCTTTCGGCCTCATGGGAATTATCAGCTTCTTGAATCCGGGATACATGAAGGAGATGTTCTCCTCCCCCATTGGCATGCTAATGCTGGGGGCGGCCTTTACCATGGAGTTATTCGGCTTCATGGTCATGAAGCGCATGGTAGCCATAGAGGTCTAGGAAGGAGGTACCCCGTGCTGGCACTGGTCCCTATTTTCGTCTTCATTACCTTCGTATTAATGATATGGGCGCTGACACCGGTCCAATCCGAGAGCCTGGAAGGACGGCTCAGGAGGCACGGCTATTTACCGTCAGCGCGGCAACTGTCCGACCTTAACAAGCCCTTCTCCCAGCGAGTCCTTGCGCCGTTCATAGAAAAGGCTGGAAGTCTCATGGCCAGGATCGCACCCCAGCAACTACAGCAGCGTACCAAAGAGAAGCTGGAGCAGGCCAATCTCCGCATGAGCCCCGCCGGGTTCCTTCTGCTCACGGCGGTGTTCGGACTGCTCCTGCCCCTTGTCGCCGTCTCCTCATCCCTAAGGAGCGGCACCTTCGGACTAAAAGAGGCTGGACTGGGCATAGCCCTATTCTTCCTGGGGACCCGCCTACCTGATTTCTGGCTGGGCCGGAAGTTCGCTTCCCGGCAGCATAAGATCCGCAAGAGCCTTCCTGATGCCCTGGACCTCATCACCATCTGCGTGGAGGCCGGCTACGGCCTGGATGCAGCCCTGGCTAAAGTGGCGGAGAAGACCAAAGGACCCCTGGCGGAGGAGCTCTCCCGGGCCCTCCTGGAGGTTAACCTGGGCAAGCCGAGAGGCCTGGCCTTGAGGGACCTGGCCCAGCGGGCCAAGGTGGCTGAACTCCAGTCTTTCATCGCCACCATTGTCCAGGCCGAGCAGATGGGCGTGAGCATCGCCAATATTCTGCGCGTACAGTCAGACTCGATGCGGGTGAGGAGACGGCAGAGAGCCGAAGAGGAGGCCATGAAGGCGCCGGTGAAGATGCTCTTTCCGTTAGTGCTCTTCATATTCCCGGCCATGTTCGTGGTAATCCTGGGACCAGCGGTCATCAGGATTGCCGGCTTTTTCTTAATGACACCGCACTAAAACGGCCCGGGGAGCCCGGGCGTGTCCCCCAGGAGTGGGCGCAATTCGCCTCCGGGCCCCAGCCCTGGAAGGGGCCTGCTATCCGGTCAGGATATGGAGGCCGGGGGGCCCGGGGGTGTCCCTCAAGAGTGGGCGCAATTCGCCTCCGGGCCCCAGCTCTAGAAGGGGCCTGCTATCCAGTCAGGATATGGAGGCCGGGGGGGGCCGGGGGTGTCCCCCCGCATTTCCTGCTTCGGGGGGTGGGGGGGTCAACGATTGCTGACAGGTCCCCCTGTGATGGACTAGAAAGATGATGGAGTGATGACAAGAGCAACAGACCAACTGCCTGTCCCTGTCTGCCGCCACCTGGGGATGGCCAACGATCCCTTTCAGCGCCAAGACAGCCCTACGGAGGAGCATCGCTGCTATTTGTGGATGCAGCGTGACCGCATTGACCTGGACCATCAGAGGAATTACTGCCTCTCTTCCCTTTACCGTGACTGTCCGTGGGTTCAAATAAGTCTCCCCTGCAGGCCAGGAGATGAGAGGGCATGGAAAGACGGGCTGGCCTGTACGATGGCCGACAACGGGCGAAGGGCCGGCACGGCCCTGGCTGCCTTCTTGATGATGCTCGCGGCCAGGGCGGGACTCCTTCTGGGATGCTTCGCCATCTGGGCTCGGACGAACCTGCCTCGGGCCATGGCCTGGTTGTGGAAGAACCTTTGGCTGGCAGCCAGGACTGCCGCGGCAGGCGTGGTTGCGGGCAGCCGCAACCTCGCCGGGGCCCGACTCCGGCCCCCCAGGCAGGAGCGCGTTCCAAAGACGCAGATCGCCGTCTTGGAGAGCGAGAACTTCTCCCTTCTGATGCGACTGGGACGAGAGGCCAACCGGGCAGGACGGCGCAAGGAAGCCCATCTCTGTTTTTCCAGGGCGGCAGCCCTAGAACCTGACTTGGAGGAAGCCTGGCTCTGGATGGCCGCCACCGCCAGCGATCCCGATGACGCCCAGGCCTGCTTGGAGAAGGCTCTGGCCATTAATCCGGCCAGCAGCAAGGTTCGGACGCAGCTACTGGGCCTTTCTCACACCACGAAACCAGATGTGTCAAAACAGGAAGAGGCGGTGCCAGCGGGCATCTCGGCTCCCAGGCTGATCGACGAGGGGCTAAAAGCCCTGGATGCTGGGAACGAGGACCGGGCCCACCACCTGTTCGCCGCTGCAACAGAGGCCGATACTTCTAGCGAAGCCGCCTGGTTCTGGAGAGCCAAGACTGGCACCGACTTGGACGACGTTATCAGCTCCCTGGAGCGGGTCCTGGAGCTCAACCCCGATAACCAGAAGGCCCAGGCCAGCTTGAAGTGGGCCACGGACCGCCGGAGGATGGAGCGGGACCGGCAGAGGATGGTTTCGCCCAGCCCTGCGAGCCGCTACTCCCCGTCTTATTACTATGCGAAGCCGGAGCCCCCGCCCCAGCCGTTTCTCCTGCAATTTGGGTCCCTGGCTTACCTGGTCCTGGGCATCCTCTGGACGGCGGCCGTCGTGTCTCCTCTCCTGGACGAAACCCTGGCCGCTCTATATCGCAAGGTGACGATATTGCCCAGTTTACGGCTGCCCTACCAATCGCCATCGGTCTTGGACCTTCCGCACGGTTCCGTGCCCGAGTTTAACCTCTTCTACCTGGCTCCTGTGTCTCTGGCCCTCTTGTCCTTCATAGCTATGGAGACACTGGGAGGCGCCCGCCGGAACGCCTTCTTTTACCTCTCCCTGGCCAGCGGAGGCAGCACAGTCGCGGCGGCTCTCTTCGTAACCGCGCAGCCGGCGTCCCTGGTCATATTGGCCTCCAGCACCATCGCTGCCGTTTGCGCCCTGGCAGGGCGAGTCCAGTACAGCCGCCGCCTGCGGGCCCAGACCGCCCCGACCTCCGAGCACACTACGGTGACACCCCCCAGCCCCGCCGCGGCCGGGCGGGCATGGACGGCACGGCCTTGAGGTGAAGCCACAAACCTTCACTGCACCTGGGAAACGTCTACTGGTAAGGGATTGAGGCTGTTGCTGCCCTTAGCGCCCAGCACCGGTCCGCGGCGCCCGTCGGAACAGGCTCAAGCCCCACACGCACCGTACGGCATCTTTAGCCCCCTGTGCAGAGATCGCTAGTACCTCGTTGCAGAAACAGCCGTTACCTTCCTCGCCCGAGAAAGTGGCCCAGGCGTCTCGCCTGGGCGCACAGGCCAGAGGCCTGTTCCACTTTGTTTTGATGCCATTGATTAGCACGCCGATTCTTGCAACTTGCACTAGAGCACGGTCTGCACCCCCTCAAGAGCGGGCACAATCCGTGTCCAGTTCCCGGCCCTAGAAAGGGCCTGCTATCCAGATAAGATAAGCGGGCAGAGAGGCTCATGAGCCTCCCCTACAAGGGGCTGATTGAGGGCACTAGCAGAATATGAATGGCGCGTTCGGTAGCGGCTGTAATAATGCGGCTGGACTGCCAACCGGGTGCGGGAAAGAACGAGTGGCTACAGGAAGACCGTCTCGATCCCCGGTAGGGGGCGATTCATGAATCGCCCCTACTTAGCCTATCGCTTTAGCCCTGAGCTTTACCCAGATCTTCTTGCATTGGCGTTTGAATTACAATACAGCCCAAGGGCGACCCACCCAGGCCGTCGGCCATCCCACCGTGATTCAGCCGCCTTGCGCATCACAAGGATATGCCCTAGGGGCGACCCACCCAGGCCGTCAGCCATGCCACGGTGACCCAGCCGCCTTGCGCATCACAAGGATATGGCGTAGGGGCGACCCGGTGGGTCGCCCTGCATGCTGGCGGGCATCACACGTTCCGAGTCCAGATGAGATGTGGGTAAAAATCAGGGCTTTAGCCCGCGGCGGGGCAGCCCCAGGCGATCCGGGGTATCTGCCGGCCATCACGTTGCCGGATTCCCGGTTCCATCCCATGTTGGGTCTCTAGCCATTTGTGCAGAGGTCAGCAATCGCCAAAAGGCGAAGGAGCAAGGGACTAGAGTTGCCTCTCGCTCCTTCGCCCTGTTCTTGCCCATCCCCGGGGCTAGCGGGTTTGGTGGGTTATTGGCGCCCGGCATTCCAACCGGCGGCGCTGACCTCTTGAACCCTTCAGGAAGCCTCTACCGAAACGGGCTTGGCCGTGACCACCAGGCGATAGGTGTAGACCAAGTCCGGGTAGCAGGTTATCAGGGTCAAGGTCTCGCTACGGGTGGGAAACATTACCCAGAGTTCAGTGGGGCTCACCAGCTTAATCTCATCCACCGTATAGGGCAGCACGCCCAGAGCGGTCTCTACGTAAACCCGGTCGCCTACCTTCACCTCGGGCAGACGCTTGAAAATAGAACCCTCGCCCTTGACCGGGCTCGACATGTGACCCGAGAGAACGGTATTGCTTCCCTCCTTCGGATTGGCCGTACCGTCGTGGTGCCCCACGGCGTGGTCTGGGGTCTCCCAGACCCACTTCCCCTTATCCTCCTTTATGCCCAGATGAACAACCTTGGAATCGACCCCGATGCTCGGGATCAAGATCCTCTGGGCGGGAGGCATCCTGTTGGGCGCCAGCACGTAGGGCTGCGGCGCGGGCAGGTCTGTCAAAGAGGGCCGGGTCCCGATGGCGAATCTCGAAACGTCTTCCGGCAAGGCTACCGCACCAGGAAGCACTTCATCCCCGGCGAAAGGCAACTCGCCGACAACACCCAGGACGTCTGTCGTCGGGGTAGGAGCCGGCGCAGGGAGCTCTCCAGTGATCTCCAGGACCTCGGTCACAAGCCCAGGGGTAGGAGCCGCTGGAGCTGCCGTAGGCGCTGGCTCAGGAGTGGACGGGGCCGTCGCCGGCTCCGGCGCAGAAGGCTCAGGGGCGGGTGGTACAGAAGTCGGAGTCGGCAGTACCGGCGTAGGCTCAGGACCGGACGGCGCTGGCGTAGGCGTAGGAGTAGCCGGCTCTGGCGTCGGTGTAGCGTCAGACGGTACCGGGGAAGGAGCAGGCAGTTCAGGCGTCGGTGTAGCGTCAGACGGTACCGGGGTAGGAGCAGGCAGTTCAGGCGTCGGCGTCGGCGTCGGCATGGGCGGCGCTAACGTGGCCGTGGGCGCAGGCGGCACCGGTACTGGTGTAGGATTGGACGGCCCCGTGGTGGGCGTAGCAGCCGCCGGCACCGGCGTCGGCGTCGGCATGGGCGGCGCTGACGTGGCCGTGGGCGCAGGCGGCACCGGCGTCGGTGTCGGCATGAGCGGCGCCGTTATGACCGTAGGAGTCGGAGTAGGCACCCCCGTCGTGGGAGTAGGGCTGGAAGGTGCCGGCGTGGCATTGGGCAACTCCGGTGTAGCCGTCGGTGGCGGCGGCATCGGGGTAGGCGTTGGAGCAGGAAGTACCGGCGTTGGTATTGGTGTGGAGGTTGGAGGCGCCGGTGTAGATGTAGGAGTGAGTGGCCCGCTCGTAGGCGTAGCGGTAACGGGCAGCGATGTAGCTGTCGGCGTCGGAGGCTCGGAGGTGGCCGTAGGAGTGGGAGGCAACGGAGTGGCCGTAGGTGTGAGCGGCAGCGGCGTCGAGGTAGGTGTGGGCGGTTCCGGCGTCGCCGTCGGGGTTGGCGGCTCGGGCGTTGCCGTAGCTGTTGGGACCGGCGTAGCAGTAGAGGTAGGCGGCTCCGGAGTGGATGTGGGTGTCGGCGGGATGGGGGTCGCTGTAGGTGCGGCGGTCGGGACCGGAGTAGGCGTGGCAGTGGGTGTAATAATTGGTATAACCGCACCAGGTTGGATGCTCCGGTCCTGCGAGCAGTTCCCCGTACTGGGACAATTGAGACCCTGGTGGAAGGGGGCGCCGCTCACGCTGGAGGCTCCTTTGCCGGCGCCCCAGTCCAGCGGCGATGCCAGGTGACCGCCCCACTGAAGAACCACGGTGGTGCTGTTGGCCGTCAACATTACATTATAAGTCTTTTCACCTGTGCTGGAACATATTGTGAAAGGGCTCGGGCCGGTCGGAGCGCCGTTAAAGGTTGCGCCCCAGAGAGACCAGGCCCGGTTGCCCTCAGCGTTGTCGTAAGAGATACTGGGGTCATCACCGATGGGGGCCGTGACCGGGCTGCCGGCAGGGCTGGTCGGGACACGGTTACGGTTGAAACGAGTCAGGAAGTCATAGGCGCTGGCCCCGGCTTTATTGCAGTCATAACGGATACCGATGGTGTAAGTGGCCCCTACATCAGCGTTGCTGATCTCGAGCCTGAAAGGCACGGATTCCCCCTCGCGATAAGCCGAGTTGTTCTGGTTCAGGTCGCCGTTCTGCCACTCTGCGTCAACATCAGCCCACTGCGATATTCTGAATTGGGCAGATTGAGCGTGCACCTGCCAAAACGCGGCCGGGTCGCTGTTGCCCGCGAGGAGCGGCAGCACGCCAGCCGCCAGCAGGATAAGGAATGTGCTTGTCACACCGGACCAGACCCAGAGCGTTCGTCTTTTTCTCGTCATGGCAGACCCCCTTTTGTCACCACTTTGATAGAGCATTTGGCCTGCCTACATCCTATTTCAGCCGGCCACCGCCTTCATGAGTAGAATTACCCAAGTTTCCCTAGGAGCTCCACACTATTTCCCGCTTTCCGCCAAATCAGGTGCTTCTTCTCCCTTTCGATAGGTATTTCCCCTCATGCCCTGGCGATAGGCAAATATTATTCTGGGCTAAGGAGGATTCACATGCTGCTGTACCACGAAACGTGGAAAGGTGCTCTCATAGCGTTACTGGCCCTGCTGGTAGTCTCCTGCGCAGGAGCCCAGGCGCCATCCCCTGCTCCCACTCAGACCCCTCCTGCACCTGCCGCGCAGGCTGCAGCCCAGCCCAGGCCCCAGACCCCAGCCACTACTACCCAGGAGGTGCTGGCCCCAGGCTCCCCGGACTCCCTCTTCTCTAACCCGGAACCGGATAAGGCCGTTAATATCCTGTTT
>Ga0082335_1002564_pt1 | contig 33536 bp, 35 predicted proteins | sample Subgrocontami58m_FD_72375 | JGI IMG/M metagenome (GOLD analysis project Ga0082335, IMG submission 72375) | Subsurface groundwater microbial communities from S. Glens Falls, New York, USA - GMW37 contaminated, 5.8 m (SPADES assembly) (version 2) ... | reverse complement strand
TGTAATCTATATTTTATAAAGAGCATATCCTACATTCTATTTTTTAAAGAGAAAACTAATGGATGAATATAAAATAATCATAAATGTGCTAATTTTAATTTCCTTAACTTAACAGCATTGGATTAACGCCCCCACGAGATGCAATCCCAAAAGGAGAAAAATGAGGGACGCTAGCTTATTTTTATCCGTTTTTTACAACACATTTATTATTTTCACATTTTGCTTCTGGAGCAGAAGCACAATCGTTTATAATCTTAGTACATCTATTCCAATAATCATCCATTTTCTTGTATAAAGCTTCTCCATTTACTTCTTTGTTAATATAATGATAGCATCCAAATTCTACATAGGTTCCACCCAAAGGTAAAACTTTACAATCTGAATCAACAGTACAATAATTTGCAGATTTTAGCTCATTATCTATTTGATTATATTGAGAAGAACAACCAACAGGACTAAACCTATTTATTAAAAACCAAACTAAAATTATGGCTAAAATAACTATCATCCAAAACCACCACTTTTTCAATATTTTCATATTCAATATAATAAATCCAACTTTTTAAATCTGAACTTATCAGGGACTGTGCCTCCTTTTTCCAAATCATGTTGTCGTCGGTGAGTAAAACACGCCCCCACGAGACACAATCCCAAAAGGGGAAATTTGAGGGACACCACTATATTTCCTCAATAAATAATTACTTTTTAATAAAATAACTTCTTTTTTTGTATATGACAATAAAAAATATTATATTAGCAATTAAAGGCAAAAGTATTTGGGGCAACCCTATTTGTTCTTGTAATAATACTAATGCAATAATATTATTAATAACAAAAAAACCAATGTATGCAAGAGCAAATTTTGCCCCCCAACTGTATCTGTTCCATAAAGCATATATAAAAATAAGTGGTGCCAGAAAAACGAGTAGAAATGCTATAATAAATCCTAAAATTCCATCAAATATTATTCCAAATAAAGGATATCCGACATCATATGCAAACTTTATTGTAAATAGAGTCATAACAGACCAGAATATAAAGACTCCAGTAAGAATTTTTAATGATAGTGGTATTGGTTTCCAGCCCTTTCCATTCCCCATAAATTCTTTCATTTCTTCTCCCATTCTTTATTGAACCAGTCCCACCATTTCTTCTGTTCTTCTTTGTTAGGACCCTTTGCCATCATATCTCTCATTGGTTTATGTGCTTTGTCAGTAGATTTCATAAAGTGTTTACTACTTTTCATAGTTATTTCCATTGCAGTTTCACCTTCAAAAAACTCATCACATCCACCTTCGCCATTCATTATTTCTTTACATGTAAATTTTTTCATACTACTCTTATAGAAATTATATTAATAAATGTTTTCTTCTTTTCTTCAAGAGGGATTACGCCTCCTTTTTCTTAAAATTCTTTTATCGTCGGTGATGAAAAGGCGCCCCCACGAGGAACATTATTTTAATTCTTCATTCCAATCTCACAATCCTACAATCTTCTCAATCTCCACAAGTCTTTTCAGTTTAACTTCTCGCCATTTTGTGGAAATCCCACATTTAATAAAATCTGCCCCAAATCCGAAAGCATAATCAGCCAGAGAATCGTCCATTGTTTCTCCAGAACGATGAGACATTATTGTTTTTATTCTCTTTTTCCTGCAAATCTCAAATATTTCCTTCAATTCTAACAAAGAACCATTTTGATTCGGCTTAACGATTATAACATTTATTGACTTTAATTTTATGGCTTTCTTCAACCTGTCAATATGAGTAACAGTAAGGTCGTCTCCAACAATTATATTTTTCTCATTTTTCTTTAATTTTGAAAATCCTTCAAAGTCTTCTTCATCTAATGGATCTTCAACATAGAATAAATTAAAATCTTTAATTATAGAATTAATATAACGAATTTGCGTTTCCCTATCTAAGATTTTATTTTTATAGCTATAATTTCCATCGCAATAAAACGAAGATGCAGCACAATCTATTCCAATTTTAATTTCTTTAAATTGTTTTAATATTGTTAATATTTCTTCATCATTTAGATAAGTTTGCCATGCTCCTTCGTCATTTTTTTCTTTAGATTTTAACGATTTTCCCAATTTATTATAAATATTATTCATTATTTTAATATTTTCTTTAGCAGTTTTTTCTTTTGGTATTAATAAAAATTCTTGAAATGTTGGATGGTCTTTATTATGCGAATGCAATCCTCCTCCAATGGCATTTCCAACAGGAACAGGAATCTTAGTTATCTTTTTTCCATTAGAAACAATCTCAAAAAGCTCTTTTTTCTGCGATTTAGCAAGAACTTTTAGGACAGCAGACTCAAGAGCAAAAAGAGCATTTGCCCCAAATTGTTTTGCATTTTTAAGATGCGCTTTTTCTTTAATAAATTTCTCAAGTTTCGCCAAATCATCAAATTTATTTATTTCAATATTGAATTTTGTTTTATTAATAAAACCTATATTCCATTCTAAAGATTTATGATAAGAGGGCGTTTCATATTTGCCTTTTGATTTTCCAGATGGAGATGAAGCTTTACAACCATTTATTTCTACTTCAATAGTTGCCTCGCCTCTAGAATCTTTTATCTCTTTAGCGAAAGCCTCTTTTAGCAACATGGATTAAATAAAAATAACAAAGTATATAAATATATTAATTGACTAATTAATATGCCAAACGAGTATTCTTTAAGAGTCACAAACTTAATACCATTTATTGGACAAAGAAAATATAAGGGGTGTAAAAATGAGTTTTATGAGGAAGTGCAATCTAGGGGGGTGACTTCAGAAGATGTTTCAATGGCTAAAAAGTGGGAAATCAGACACGCAGAATTAACATCATATAATTGTTTTTTGGTTATCGGAGCTTTGTTATTAATAACTAACTCTTTAGATAAACTTGTGAATAATTAAACAAGAAATTGAAGTTTTTAAGTGTGTTTACTTTTCTTCACTCGCTTCCGGCTCAACTTCAGCAACATCTTCATCTTCGCCTTCATTCACAAGTCCAATTTCCTTCGCGCCTTCAACAATTTCTTTTTCAAGTTCCTGTTCTTTAGCAATTAGTTCTTCATCTGAAACTTGTTCTTCTTTTATTCCAGGCAACCTGTCTTTATTTCTTCTTGGAGAAGGCCGATGAATCGAGATTGGCAATACTCCTTCTTCTAATTCTTTTTGAGCAATTATCAAAGAGTCATACCTAATATCTTTTAACTCTTTATCAGACATCTTAAGCAAAAGAGGAGCATCCATTGCTATTTGCAGTGCTCTTGCTCCTATAATCCTTGCAATCTCATATTTTGTGAACTGTTGTAGGTTTTCCATCATTAAAGGTTCTAAAGAAAGTTTTTAAGCTTTTTGCTGACCTCATCAAATTTCTTAGAGATAACTTCCATTATTTTCTCAATCTCTTCAGAGGTAAATGGTGTCACTCCTTTCTTTTGGCAAGAGTTAAGCATGTATTGAGAATTCCACTTTGAAATTCCAAAAGTAATTCTCGTTTCACAAGCTTCCTCCTCTTCTCTTGTAGGATCTAATATTATCGAGTTTCCAAGTTTAAAGAAGCTAAATGACAAAGGCAAAATATCCTTAGAAAGTGGAAGTTTCTTTTCAGTTTTCTTTTCATAATTAATTTTTCCGTCTTTATCTATTTCAGGGAAAACTGTACTCTTCAATGCAGCTAACGCACATATTGTTGAGGCATCTATCAAATTACCATCGTCGTTTATCGGGTAAATGTCTACAATTATTGTCCATACTTTGTCTTTATCAATAAATAAATCTTCAAATTTAATCATTCCTGACTCTCGAATTGCCCTGTCAACTAATCTTGGAAGTTCTATTGATTGAAATCCGGGAGGCCCTGACTCAAACCTTGGAGACGCCAGAGGCAATAAATCTCCAGACACCATCAAGTTTCCTTTTTCAGGAGAATCTGGATAAGGCACTCCAACTTGCAATTTTATACCTACAACAACATCCGTTTTTCCCATCTTTATTCTTGCACTTCCTTCTGCTTTGTCAGAAACATTATAAGTCACTTCAATATCTCTTAAATCCAATAACCCTCTTGAATCAAATCTCTTTCCCTCTGCAAACATCTTGTCTAAAGTTTCTCTTGTTAAGTTTGACATTTCCATTCCGCTCATTTTTCCTCACCACCATCAGGGATAATTTCCTTGATTATGTCGCGTCGTTTAGGAAATTGTGCATTAGAGGATTTTGAACTAGAAGCAACACGATTATCAGAATCCCCTTTAACCACTTCTTTCAAAGCTTTCTTCTGTGCTTCATATACTTCCTTGCAGGCCTCTGAACCCAATTTTAACGCATCCTTTATAATGTTTGGTTGAATTTTCCCATCCATTTGTAATAATGTCAATTCATCGTGATTTGCTAGTTTAGCCATTGCAAAATCTGTAGCTCCTTCACCTTCCTCATAATCCTCTTCTTCCTTTGTCAAGTCAACAATTAAATGTTTATCATTTTTCCCAATCGCAACAGAGCAAATAAGATCCTTCATTGGAAGTCCTGCATGCGCTAAAGCCATTGAAGCGGCATTTATTCCTGCTGTTCTTGTTCCTGCGTCTGCCTGAAGGATATAAATTTGAACATCTACGACCTGAGCAGGAAATTCTTTCAAATCTAAAGCAGGGGCCAATGCCCATTCTGTGACTTTTGATATTTCATTCGATCTTCTGGACGGTCCAGGCTTTTTTCTGTCATAAACTGAAAAACTTAATAAGTCATAGTTGCACCTTAAAATTCCAGTTGAAGGATTTTGCATATGCTGGGGATGCAATTGCCTTGGACCGTAAACCGCAGCTATTGCAATAGTGCCTCCAAATGCAAACATCGCAGAACCATCTGCATTTGGTATTATTCCTACCCTTGCAACAATTGGCCTTAGTTGATTATTCTTTCTTCCATCCGATCTTTTATATTCTCTTGTCATTTTTCCTCCATAAACCATGCTTCAATTTTATCTGTCAATCCACTCACATGGACCTTTTCGGAAACCAGCTCTATTGCTTTTCTGGCTTTTATCTCTGCATCAATTGATTCTCCTTGTATCCAAATCCACCCATTTTGTCCAACTGTGATATTGCATCTAGTTTTATCTTTAATTAAATTAACCATGCTTCCTTCCCTGCCGATTACTCGGGGGACCCTGCTTGGTATAACTTTAAATATAAATCCTCCTTCTAATTTTCCAAGTCCCTTTCCTTTCAAAGTCAAGTCTATTCCTTTTGTTTTTACGCTCCAAATTTTCGCGGCAATAACATCTCCAATTGAAAGATATTGATCCATTTCATTTCTATTTACAAATCTTGGAGATTCATCTATGGGCAAGAATCCAGAAGTAGCCGAGTCTATATCAACCAGCCACCCAGAATATGTAATATCTGTTACTCTGCCTATGACTACGTTGTTTCTTCTCGCTACAAATGCCCCAAAAATAGGAATTAATTTTATGACTCTTCCTGCAATTTCTGCAAGACCAAATTTGCTTGAAACAATTTTAGAACCCTCTCTTCTCGTCCCCTCTCCAGGCAAGTAATCTTCGCCCTCGATAATAGTTTCTCCAGGAACTACAACAAATCTCTTCGCAGAGTCAGAGCTATATCCAGAATCACTAACGGCTTCATGCGCATCATTATTTTCGTTTTCAATATAACTCATGTAATTGTAATCTTTTTCAGGATAATTGTAATTATAATTATTCCCTTGTTATTTAATGGTTTTAATTGTTTTTGAGGGTTTTTAAGCTTTACGGGAGCTTAAAAATTTAGGGACTCTGAGGGTTTGTGTATAAAGTTAATTTATGTCAAGAACCCTCGGAATAAATTCCGGGGCGTGCTCGGGTTCTTGAGCATGCTCAAGAATTGTTTTTTCTTTCTCACGAACTAAAGTGGGGAGCTTACGAAAAAAACAATTCTTGACATGTTAAAAAATCTATTTTCTATTTTCTCTTAATCTATTTCATTTCAGAACTCTGAATAGCGCCGTGTGTCGCTGAATTAATCTTATCATAAAAATCTAAAATTAATCCGGCAGGAATATTCATTACGACTTCCAAATCTCCGTTAGAAAGCCATTCTTCGCTTTCCTTAAATTCCTGAAGCATTCCATAAGTCTGTCCAGTATACCTTGCAGGGACTTTCAATTTTATCTTTTTAGTTTCTATTTTAATAGGTATTATCTCTTTAAGCTTGTCTATTACATCACTCATCTGTTTTTCTACAGGCCGGTTATCAAAACTATAATGCGCCTCGTGTATTGCTGTCCTTATTCTTTCTTCAGTATAAGGCCTTCCATTTTGGTCTGTTGCATTTTTAACTATCAAGGTTACAACCCGTTTTATTTTCTTTTCTTTCTCCTCGTCCCTAAACTCTTGAGTCTTCTGCACTTCGCCTGAAAGAATAATCTTTTTAGCTATCTCGTTAATACCTGAAGTTCCGAATGCATTCATCAAATCTTTTTGAGAAGCAATATTTCCTTTTTTCAAATCATAAAATATCTGATTAGACAATAAAGCAGAGAAAATATCGCCCTTTCCCGTCTTTAATTTCAGGGCCTCATCTAAGTCAACATCTATTTCATAATGTTTTCCCTTTATCTTGATCCTTGCTGTTACATTAACCATGCAAAGAAAAAAAGAAATGAGTTAATAAATATTTTGATAATCATTTATTAGGGTTTTAATTAGCCTTGTAAATTATTTCTTGCATTATCTAACTGTACAATTAATCACTCTCACTTACATTCCCGATAAATAATCTTGATATGGGTCTTCCCGTTGATTAAGTTACCTAAAAAAGGGAAGACCTATTAGAGAATCCCCAACTAAAAGTAACCCAATCATGGGGATTATCTATAAAACCATAAATATCCTAAAAATTTCTTAGAACCATGCAAAAGATGTAGTTTGATAATTATTGTTCAGTAAATTTATGTCCTCAAAACTTTAAGACAATTAAGAATTTTATCAATTAAAAAAATAAAGAAGACAGCATCCGTGTTTCGCCTCTTGACGGAGACTAACGCACAAGACGTAATCTGCTTATATTCTGAGTTCGGAAAGGGATCAGTAGTTTCCAGATTACTATGGCCGTCTTCAAAATTATACATAAGTCAGGGTTTTTAAGGTTTACTACCCTAGCTTTAACATGAAAACGAACCTAAACAAGAAAGAAGCACAAGAAAAAATTGATGAATTCTTTAAAAAATGCGATTTTACGGCGGAAGAAGTTAAAAAAATAAAAAGGCTGGCGATGAAATTTAATATAAAACTAGGTTTGCATAAAAGAACATTTTGCAAAAAGTGCATGTCAAAACTCAAAGGAAAACTCAGCATAAAAAAAATGTATAAAACCATCGAATGCAAAAACTGCAAATATAAAAATCGCTTTAAAATATAGCTTAACTTTGAGAGCTTGGCTGTTCAACAAAGAAACTTGAGAGAGTTTTCTCTTTATAGGCTTTTAGAAAAGTTATGAAATAGGCAAGAATTAATGGTCCGATAAGTAAGCCAAAAATTCCAAAAATCAATGTGCCTCCAATCATCCCGACCAATATTATGACCTGAGATACTTGGGTTTTTCTTGAAACTAACTTAGTTCTTATCACACTTTCTACTCCAGTAACAAATACAAGGTTGTAAATAAGGAATATAACTGCCGTAGGAACATCCTGGGATATTAATAAATACAACGCTACTGGGGCGTAAACAAAACCTACCCCCAGCATAGGAAGTATTCCCAAGACAACCGCGACCATTGTTAAAATAAGTGCATTTGGAACACCAAATAAATATAAACCTAAACCTGCTACCAATCCCTGCATTATTCCCACCAAGAAATTGCTGAAGATTATTGAGTTAGTCATGTCTTTAAATTGTTTTATTAAATTCCCTTCCTGGTTTTTGTTAAGCGGAGATAAGCCAGATGCAAATTCTCTCAATTTATCTTCATCCCTCAAAGCAAAGAAAAACACAAACGCCACCAAAAAGAGATTTAAAGCAACAACTGCAAAATTTACAAGAAAATCAACCAAAGAATTTAATATAGACGAGGTCATTTTGCCCAAAGCATTTTCTGCAGTAAGACTTATTTGGCTTACTAGTGTTTCTGAAGCAGAGGGTAGAATTTTATTAATCAACCCAGCGATATTTAGAGTTTGAGTTATCTGGAATAAACCAAAGACCTGTTTTATCACTAAAGGCAAAAGAAACCACAAGGGTATAAAAATCAACAATAAGACTATGATGCTCACTATTCCTGCTGCGAGATTTTTGGATTTCACAAATTTTAAAACAAACTTATAGACTGGAAAGAAAACAAATGCTAGGATTAAACCTCCAAAGATAGCCAAGAAAACCGGCCGAACAATCATTATCGCCAGCACTGCAAGAGCTAATAGCAAAAGTATCAATGATCCGCGTTTAATGTCTTTCTCAGTCAAATCCATTAACCTGCTAAGAAATAAAGATATATAAATTATTGGATGAGTTCGAATTGCTTTGAACCATTGCGATAAACTTTAGTATAGGTCTTCCCGTTGATTAAGTTACCTAAAAGGGGGAAGACCTATTAGAGAATCCCCAACTAAAAGTAACCCAATCATGGGGATTATCTATATAGACAATTTGGTTGATAGTTTTTCCAAATTGTCTATTGGAAATTTGGGAACAAAATGCAACTCAGTTGTCCTAAATCTCCATAATTTTCTAATTTTGTCTCTCGCTATAAGAAATATTTATAAACACTCTTAAATAAATCTAGTTCAACTAAGATGAAAAATACAATAAACAAGATTTTTTCTGGTCAAATTGACGAGGAAGTTCATTTAGAATTTGTAAAGTTTTCTCGAGGCATATTTGAAAACCGGTACTTACTTGAGGGGAAAAAACAGCCGGAAAAATGGGGCATAAAATCGGGCGCTGAATTCGCAAATTATTTTGTTAGACGAGGTTTGGAAAAGACTCAAGACAAGGTCAAATTTACAGGGGCAATAATCTCAACTCTAGATTTGACAAAAGATATTACCTTCGAAATAGCAGATAAAAAAGGATACATGGGAATAAAAAAGTGGGCAATAGATTCAGAAATAGAAACAAAAAAAATAATGGATTTAATGAACAAATATCCCAAAGTTTTTTTTGCACTTTCTTTTTCTCTGCCAGGATTTGAATTAAAGATAAAGGCAAAAGCTCCAAAAAGCGGAAAGCCGGGAGCAAAAGGTGAAGAAGAACCAAAAGCTGAATTTTGCTCTTTAAAGACGACCGATAAAAGCATTGTCGAAGATTTATTCTTTGATTTTCTAACTTTTAAGGAGATTACAATAAAGCATACACTTGAGATTAAAGATATAGAGATTCCTGAAGGAGAGAAAGATCCTGTTAAAATGAGAGAGAACGCAAAAAGAAAAGGCATCGTAAAAAGAATCATAACTCTTGACGGCAAGCAAGAAACAAAACAAAAAGATTTTGTTGCGTGATTCTCAGGTAAATTTTAAAAAATTTTTTTCTAACTTTTCTCTTTCAAATATTTCCTTATCAAATCCATAACTTCTTTCTGCTTGACTGGAACGAACCTAATCGAGCCAGCATTTTTGTGGCCCCCACCTTCAACAAACGCCTGAGGAACATGTTTATTCAGATAATTTATTACTTCCTGCATCGAAAAGTTTGCGTCATCGCTTGCCCTTATTGTTATTGCATCACTCATGCATCCTAGCGTAACCACTTTCTTTATCTTCTTTTTCTCTTGAATTGAATCATGAATCAAAGAAGTGCATTTTCCAGGCTTTGGATAAAACCCTCTGGAAAAAGTATTTTCGATGTCTAAAAATTGCAAAGTTAATCCTTTAACCTCTTCAATTTTAACCGCAGTCTCAGCTATTTTAAGTCCTTTTGATTCAAGATTTTTTATATAAGGAGCAAGCAAATTAACAAGCGCTTTTTGTTTTTCCATCGGCTCTCCGAAAAGAACTTCAATATACTCTCTCGCTTCCATAAATCTCAATTTTGAAGAAACAAAATCGATTACTGTAGCAATATCTCCCAAAAGTTCTTTGTTATATCCTTTTTTTTCTGCGAGATGAACATATGCTTTAATTACTTCCGGATTGTCTGTTCTATCAGCCATTCCAGCCATTGCAGGAATCTGGATAATATTTTCAACAGGATTAATGAATCTTGCAAGCTCGGTGCAAAGCATTCCTGCAGAAAACTTTGAACCGGATTCTCCGACTAGAAAAGGATTGATATGCACTAAAACTTCTTTTGAAATAACGTCTTCTTCAAATGGGTGGTGGTCTACAACTATAAAATCTATTCCATGAACCTTGCCTTGTTGTATTCCTAAAAGATCTTCTTCTCCAGAACCTGTGTCTACTATTATAACCAAAGGCATTCTGTTCGAAAACTTGGCTGCAGCAGCAAGTGAGTGGGCAGTATCTCTTATTGAATCATCTATTTCATACATTGGAGCATTGCAAGGAGCCCTTGTATAAAACTCCCATGCAGATTTAACAGAAGTGTGCTGTTTAGTGATTAAAGGCAAGATTGCTCTTTCAAGGGCATATCCTGAAGAATAACCATCAGTATCATTATGGTGCCTTATAATTATGGGCCTATTTTGTATTATAGCCAGCCTTATTTCTGTCGCAGCCTGAATAAAAACATCTTTAAGTTTATTAAGGATAGGGCTTTGAACAAGAAATGGAATTACATTTACCTTCGCTCTTTCTTTTTCTATCTCTGCTAATTTTTTAAGAAACTTTTCTTTCTCATCTTCGGCAATTTTTTTTAATCTTTTTACTTCGCCTTCTAATTCGCCGTTAAATTCTTCAATTTCAATTGACGCTTCAATTACATCATCAACTTCTATATCGGGATATGACCTGACTCCTGCTCCTTCAAATGCCTTAAGAGCAAGAGTTGCTGTGCCATCGCTAACATAAAATATCGTTGGCCCGCCAGTCTGTACAATTCTATCAACATTTCCCGAAACTGTGAAAGACTGTCCTTTATTTGCGGCAGTTATATCACAGAGGTTTGCCTTATCTGGAGAAATAAACTTCTCAAAACTCTCAGGTCTTTTATTCTGGAAAGGCTTATTCTTTACAAAACCAGAGTTCTTCCTCTCTTGGATATTTCCAAAACCTTTGTTCCCAAACCCCTTATTTCCTTTTCTAAATTTGTCCCCCATATAAAGATTATAAAAAGGCAGGATTAAAAATGTTGCGTATTTTGGTTTTTAGAGGTTTTTTATAAAAATAGTTTAACGCTTCAACATTTTCCTCGAAATTTTTGCCATAGGGAAAAACTTATAAGTATGTCTTTCATTTAGTTATTATGGCAAAAAGGGGCAGGGGCATAGCATTAGTTTTGTTCTTATTAGTTTTTTCTACAGGGGTTTATGCTGTTTCAACTGCTTCTGTTGATGATGAATTTAAAAAATTGGCTCACTATGCAGGAGAATACGAAACCGGCAATATAGACTATGTTCAGTTTTTAGTTTACACTTCTTCAATAAAAGGAAAAATAAATGAAGTTTTAGGAGCAGCAGGCAAGGAAATTGGAGGAATCTTAAAAGAAGAGCAATTAAAATCTGTTCTAGGAGAGCCAACAGAGGAAACGAAATGGGTCTGGTCTGAAGGTGAGGAAAAAGAGAAAAAAATAGAAAATCCTGTTTCAGCTTGGAGAAAAATAGTATTCGATGGAAGGAAAATTCAAATCAGGTTAAATGTCTGGCCTTCTATATTCAGCAGGAAAGAATTCAAAGAAGATAATGGAAACAAAGATAATAAAAATGAAGTTGAGAAAAACCAAGAATTAGAGGATTTGGAAGGAAAATTAATATATCGATTGAATTTTGAAATTGAATTTAAAAAACCAGAAGAACAACTAGATATTCAGAGCAAAATAGACAATATTGAAACATTAGCCCAAACTTTTAACTCAGACCCTTCATCTGGAAATGCGGAGGCATTGGCTAAGGAAAGTGTAAATGCAGAAAGAATCTTTAAATCTTATTTTGACCAGAGTGGAGGAAAATGCGAAGACAAAATGAGCACTATTTTTGGCGCGGAGAACAAAAGAAGAACCCAGCAATTATATGTTCAGGAAATTAATTTTTGTGAAGGGGACAATTTTGAAGTGATTGCAAGACTAGAGATGTGCGATGAATGTGAATGGAACTGGATAAATGTAGATTTTAGGGTTGAGGGAAGGGGGCCTGGATTTAAGCCTAAAGAAGGAGAAATTAGTGAAATCTCTCCTAAAAGTTTTGAAAATCTGGACTCTGCAGGTTTTGAAGGAGAGATTAGAAAAATAATAGATGGGGTAAAACAATCATGCGATAATAAAGATTTTAGTTCTATCATGAGTGCAAAAAATAAACTCTGGCCATTAAACGATGCCTGGAGTCAAAAATCAAATGATGTCTGGAAAGAACTTGATAAAATCTTTCAATCTCAAACAGAATCTATGACTCAAGAGCAGCGCCAAGTATTTGATCAGAATTACGGCTGGATAAAACAAGAGCAGGAAAAAAAGAAGAAAGCAAAAGAATTAAGCAAAAACAATTATGAAAAAAGAAAACAATTCTACTTAGGTTTGTTTTCTGGTTATGATAAGAAAGAGTCTTATTACACTCAAATAGAATTTGAAAAAAGAATTATTGAAGAGTTCAAGGAAAGAGGAGAAGAAATTTGCGACAATAATCAAGATGATAATAAAAATGAAGCAATTGATTGTGCTGATGAGCAATGCGGAGGAAAAACTTGTGGCAAGGGGAAAGATATTATACGGGAAGGAAATGAAACAAAAGAAATAGAAGTTAATTTTTATTGCATTGAAAAAGAGTGCAAGGCAAGAGAAGAAATAAAGGAAGTTGTTAGAAATATTTCTATGATCTGTCCAGAGCTTCCTGCAATAGAATGTTCAGAGGGAAGCAAGGTTTTCTTCAGCAGATATGATAATCAAACTAATTGTCCAATAGAAACTAGTTGTTTAGAAAAAACAGAATCCTGTAGTGTGAATGAAGATTGCACACAACCTGCATGCGGCACGGCAGAATGCATAGAAAATAAATGCGAAGTAACCAAGCTAGCAGAATGCAGAGAATTAGAATGTTCAGATGGAGATGAAAGAATTTGTGAATCGGATGGAAGGATTGTTGAAATCTGCAGCAATGGATTTTGGGAAAAAACAGGAGAGTGTGAGCAAGAGCCAGAAATTAGAGATGAAATTGTTGTAGGAAATGAGTGTTTAACTGCAAATGATTGCTGGGCTGATAATGTTTGTAATAATGGAGTATGCCAGGTTCTTCCGCAAGTTATTATTGCTGAGCCCACTGAAGAAATCCCGTCCGAAGGAACTGAAGAAGAGCAAGGAACTCCAGAACAAACTCCAGCTGAACCGCAATCAAGCGAAACAAACCAACAAAAATTAAGTCCAGAACAAAATCAAGAGCAAGAAACAGGAATAACTGGAAAAGTTATTACGGGGGATGATACAGAAACTCAAACTCCTGTAGAAACGAGCCCAATAGAACCATCACAGTCAACTGAAACAAATATTTCTGAACCAAATCAACAAAATCAACAATCGCCAGAAAAACAGCAGCCAGGCAGTCAACCAATAGAAAATAGAGAAGATAATAAAAATCAGGACGATGAACAAAGAAGGCAAGAAGATGATAGAAAAATGCAGCAAGAAAATGAAAGAAGGCAGGGAGAAAATAAAGAAAGATGTAAAAAGGATTGCAAGAGGCCATGCATTGAAAAATGCATAAGAGGAGAGTGTGGAGAAGAACTTAGTTGTATGGTGGAAGAAGCACAAAAAAAATGCGAAGGAACCTGTGAAGCTTCAGATGATTGTGTTGAAAAATGTTCACAAGGAGAAGATTGGTGGAAAGAATTTGAAAATAAAGATGAGCATAAAGAAGAAAAAGGAGTTTTTCAAGTAGGGGGAAGCTGCAGGGCCAGTCAGGGAAAAACAGAAGGATCTCTTTGGTTTGGAGGATGGGGGGAGCCTTTTGAACAAATACAATTTTTAAAAAATAGATATTATTCAGGAGGGCAAGCTGATTGGTGCAAATATGATTTTGAAAATCTAAAAAAACAAAGGCAAGAGTTTGAAAAGGGCTTTAATCAAGAATTTGTCACTTGGTTTTTTGAAAAATATCTGACTAATTCTGCAGAAAACTGGGAGCAGTCTGTATCTGGAATTTTTGAGCTTTATTGGAAAGATGTTGATAATTCTAGGGAGACGGCATACAGGAGGCAGTGCCTTGGAATTAATGAACTTCCGACCGCTAATCTTATTAATGTAAAATATGAAACAGATTATGGAAAATTAGAATTTTGGGAAGAAATAAAAACCGTAAAATTAGAAGGGATGGATAAAGAAGTGCAGATTGTTTCCCCTTATATGAAAGTATGGGTTTTCCCCAATAAAGAGTTCATAGAATATGAGCTGAAAAAAGCAATGAAAAATCATGAGTTTCCAGGAGGGCCGGAACAAAAAATGGAAAGAAAAAATGAAGAAGGGCTAACAGCACAAGAAAGAGAAATGACAAAACAAGATAAAAAATTCATGAGCCAGATAAAAAAGATAACTGATAAATATAATGGAAATTTAAATGCAGCCATAAGGTTTATTGATAATGAAGATGTTGTCTTTAATATATATGCACAAGTTAATGAAAATGATATAATTAAAATCAAGCCTATGCTTCCAGAAGAAGTCCCCCAAAAAGACATAAAAATTGATATTGAATTTCAAAAGCTTTATGATGTAATATATATGCAGGAAAAAGAAATGCAAGGTCAGAGAATAGAAAGCCCCCCCTGGGACAAAAAAGTCCAGCCAATGCAAAAAATAAAAGAGGCGGTTAATGGTATTAAAATGTATTTCGAAGTAAGAGATATGATGAATTCAGCTAAGATTTCTCCAGAGGCAAGTGAGGAAGATGCAAGATCTCTAATGAAATCCTTTTTCAGCATGATGATGAGGTCTGAAAAAAACAGCAATAGCAATCCTGAAATGGATAAAGAAGTGCAAGGCGAAATGAATAGTAAAAATTTTGATGAAGAAAAAGGAATTACCGGAAATATTATTTTTGGTTAAAATTTAAGAAAAAAATTAAAATCTTTAAATCTCAAAATTTAGCGCCTCCAACAAGCCCCATTCTCAAAACTCAATTCCCTTTCTCGCTAGAATGCCTTGATCATAGGGATGCTTAACCTTTTTTACTTCTGTGACTAAATCCGCCAAAGCAAAAATATTTGGAAAAGCAACATGGGAGCCTGTGAGAATTAATTCTTTATCTTTAGGCTTGAATTTTATTAATTCTATGACTTGAGATTCTTCCAAAAGCCCAAGTTGAACTGCATAAAGAATTTCATCTGCGATTATTATATCATAATCTTCTTTAAAACAAGATTTCAGATATTGAAACGCCTCATCTACTTTTGCCTTATGCTCTTCATGGTTTTTATTCTTTTCATACCAATCTCCAAGCCCGAATCGTCTAAATGAAAAACTCTCAAATTTTGACAACGCTTTTATCTCTCCAGGAGTTTGTTCTTCCAATGTAGAGGCCCCATTCTTCATGAATTGGGCCAAATGTACTTTATAGCCATTTCCACAAGCCCTTAAAGCCGTGCCTAAAGCAGAAGTAGTTTTTCCTTTTCCATTTCCGTAAAACACTTGCACCAAGCCAGGACCTTTGGGCCCTTTCGTTTCCGGGAATTTCATCTTTTTTTTATTTTATATTTCTTCCATTTTAATTTGACTTTTTTAATCTTTCCCTAGCTTCTAAAAGAGATTTTTCTGTAATTTTTTCTAATTTAGTCATGAAATCTCTAGGGACATCAGCTTTAAAATCTTCGTTCAGCCCAATGAGAAAATTATATAGAAATGTGCTAAAAAAATATTCCGAATTCTCAGTTTGCAATTCTGCTTCTTCTAAAACTTGGCTCCAGTTTACATTCAATTTTTTTATTATATCTGAAACATCTACCCTGTCAGAGATTCTATCTGCCATTGACTTAAATAAAATTATATCCTCTGGAGAAACAATTTTTACAACCATATTAAAGAACTCATGGACCTCTTTGATTCTGGAAATTATAGTTTTAGTTAATCTAAAATAAATTAAATAATCCAAAAACAAATCAAACCTTGCCTCTCCTAAATCTAGAATTGAAGAAACTTTTTGCCTATTTTCAATCTTAAACTTTGATTCTTTCGCACCCAGTTTAATTAAAGTATCTTTAAAGATTTCATAATCTTCTTTTTCTTTAAAAACCAAATCAACATCTTTTGTTGTTTCTTTTATGTTTAAGAACATCATAGCTGTTCCTCCGACAGCATAGCATTCCACTTTTTTCTTTAAGGTCTTTCCAATTAAATTAAATAAATCCTCTTGCTCTTTCACGTTTATTCTATTTTTTTCTTCCATTATCCTGTTCTAAGCCTTGATAGGTCGTTAAAATTCAAAGGCATTTTGATCCTCCACTTTTCCTCTATGCTTTTGAAGTCTTTAGAGCTAAGATCTTTTATTATATATTCTCTTCCATTGCCTCTCAATAAACTGTTTCTTGTTCTTTCATCCATTTTTTTAATTTTTATTATTAGTTTGGTCACATCGTATAATGCTCCGATGTTCCTTTGTAAATTATATCTTTTTGCTAAATTATTCAATAAACCCCAATTTTTTATATGAGCAAATAAATTCAGAGAAGAAAGAATCAGTCTTATATTTTCTGAATTTATGGCTAAAACAAGAGCTTCTTCAATAGAGAATTTTCTATCATGTATCCTATGATTAAAAGGCTCTTTAATCTTTATTTTTGAATACTTGTTTATTGTTTCATATAAACCTGGTCTTCCTAAAAGTCTAAACCTCATTGGGCTGATTTGGTAAATCCTTTTTTTTCTTCCTGCTGAATAATAATGCAAGTATCCTGCCTTTCTTAATTTAGAAGCGATATTTATTGCTGTTCTAATACTAACATTTAGCTCACTTGCTAAAGTTTCTGCTGTATGCATTCCTTCTAATTTTTTTGCTAACTCGGATATATCTATTCTTTTTCTCATTCTACTTCATTCAATAATCATTATAAAAATGAAGTAGATTAACTAATATATAAGCTTTTCTATATAATTCTAAATTAACATAAGTTAATACCTTTCAATAGATGAGTATTACTTTATCTTACCCAATAATACTAGATAACTTTAAATAACATAAAGTAATATAAATTATTATCTTAAAATAAAATGAAAAAAAGAATTTCTGCAACAGTGGATGATAAAACTCTGGAAATAATTGATTCTTTATTAAAACAGGGAGATTATAGAAATAAGTCCCATGTTATTGAAAAAGCAATACAAATATTAGCAGGAGAAAAAATTTATAAAAGGATGAAAAATGAAAATAAATAATAAAGAAGCGCAGATAACTATCTGGGTAATTCTAGGCATCGTTATAGTTGCATCAATATTATTGGCTTATTTAGTCCGAAATGGTCCAACCTTACTAAAGCCTAATCAAGGAGAGCAAACTTTTGACACTCAATCTTACATTGAGCAATGCACAAGGCAAAGTGTAAATGAAGTTGCAGATATAATGATTCCTCAAGCAGGCTTGTTAAATCTAAGAAATTCAATAGTATTTAACAATACGAGGATAGAGTATATCTGTGACTATGTTGGATATTTTGAACCCTGCATAAACCAGCATCCAGCATTGATGCAAGAAATGAAAAGAGATATTTCAAGTTATATAACCCCAAAACTTGACGAATGTTTTAAAAACATGAAAATAGATTTTGAAAAGAAACAAGCCAAAGTTAGTTTTGACGATTCTTCTCCTCCGCTAGTTAAAATAGGCATAGGAAAAGATAGAATATTTATCAACGTTAAAAAAAAGATGAGCGTTGAAAAATTAGGAGAGAGCAATAGTTTCGATGAACTAAACTTTGAAGTCTCAAGTCCATTGTACAATCTAGCAAGCATCGCTATGGAAATTGCAGACCAGGAAGCAAAGTATTGTTATTTTGAAAACGTGGGTTATAGCATAATTTATCCAAGATATAATATAGGATTGTTTAGAATGTCTGAATCCACAAAGATATATACAATTAAAGATACAAAGTCCGGAAAAAGCATGAATGTTGCAGTAAGGGGATGCGCTATTCCTCATGGGTTATCGACAAAATGATGAAAAATGATGAGAGGTTAAGATAATATGGACGAAAAAGAACTTAAATTGATATTGCAAGAAGGGGAGAGTTATAAAGTGGAATTTAAAGAAAGCATAAGTGAAATAGATAAAGAAATAGTTGCATTTGCTAATGCCTCTGGAGGGACAATTCTTATTGGCGTTTCTGATGATAATAAAATCAAGGGAATTAATATTACAAACAAACTAAAATCCCAAATACAAGATATTGCAAATAATTGTAAACCAAGTATAAAAATTTTCCTAGAAGAAATTAGAAACATATTAATAGTTAATGTGGGAGAAGGTAAAGATAAGCCTTATCAATGTTCGTCTGGTTTTTATAAAAGAATTGGAACAAATTCTCAGAAATTAAAAAGAGATGAAATTGTGGAACTTTTTAAATCAGAGGGAAAAGTAAGATTTGACGAGATGATTGATGATAAATTTGAATATCCTAAAGATTTTGATAGTGATAAGTTTAATAAATTTCTTGAACTCGCAAACATAACAAAAAATAAAGATTATAATAGGATTTTAACTAGTTTTGGGGTGGCAGAAAAACAAGAAGGAAAGTTTTATTTTAATAATGCTGGAGTATTATTTTTCGCCAAAGAACCGCAAACATTTGTTCCCTGGTCTGTTTTCACAGTTGTATTATTTAAAAATGAAGCTGGTACAGACATTATAGATAGAAAAGAAATAACAGGTTCTTTATTTGAGATTGTTGAAGAAGTGATGAAATTTGTAAGACTGTATGCTAAAGTTGCCTATAAGTTTTCAATGGGTGGCCCGAAGCGAGAGAATGTTTATGAGTATCCTTTTGACGCTGTAAGAGAAGCTGTTATCAATTCTGTAATGCACAGATATTATTTTGAACATGGACATAACAATATCTTAAGATTTTTACCCCGGAGCATAAAAATCGAGAATTACTGGAAAAAACCATCTAATTTTGTTGTTGGAAAAACGGTATTTAGAAGAAACCCAATAATTGCCGACTTATTTTCAAGAATTCATTTTGGAGAAAAGATTGGTACTGGTTTTGGAAGAATAAGAGAAATATGCAAAAAAGAAAATGCTCCTTTTCCCAGAGTAGAATTTGATGAGAATTATTTTTATTTGACATTTAAACAAAGCAGTGAATACTTGGAATTATCTAAGGGGGAGAAAACCCCCCAGAAAACCCCCCAGAAAACCCCCCAGAAAACCCCCCAGAAAACCCCCCCGAAAACAATTACACAGTTAGAACAAAATATTTTGAATATTATTAATAATAATCCGCAGACTACAAGAAATGAAATAGCAGAAAAACTTAATATAAGTCCGGAAACTGTAAAGGAATATCTTACTAAATTAAAAGAAAAGAAATTCCTGAAGAGAGTCGGCCCTGACAAAGGAGGTTATTGGAAGGTTATTGAAAAAAATGCATAAAAAAAGAGTGAAAGAAAAAATTGAAGCAGTAATACAGATAGTTTTACTGATAATAGCGAGCTTTGCATTTTCCTTTTTCATTAGTGAAGCATTGGGCTCTGGAATGGAAAGCGTTTCAGCACAGCAAGATGGTCGTCAGCCAGGGTTAACAAACGACGAATTAACCTCATTGCGAGGAAGTTTGCCTAATTTTCAAGGAATCAACAACCAGCAATTAAACAACACCCTAAATTATTTGCAGACTCAAGGATGTTTGCAAAGAAGCGAGTTTACCAACGCACAAGCTGTGTCTGATGCAATGCAGCAATGCACTGATAATGCAAATAGTGAAATAGAAAGCGGAACAACCTCTGCTTTTTATGGAGCAGTTTTAGATGGTTTAGGGTTGATGCCTAACACTCAAGGCGTTGACGGAGGAAAGCTGCAACAAAGTATGCTTGATTCTACAGGAGGATTAAGTTATTGCCCTGAAACAAAAGACGGAAAGATTTGCCAACCATACGCAACAAACGAGTGCAATGATAAATGTGAAACTTCTTGTGTAAATGTTGATGTAACAAAAACTTCCTTGCCTGACGACACCATATGCGCGTTAGGAATTTGCTATGATTCTGAAGAAGGCATTTGCCAAACAAGGTCTCCCAAAGAAGAATGTGAATCTAATAATTTAAAATGGTTTAAACCTGGAGAGGAAGGAAATTTATGTGCTAGAGGTTGTTGCATAATTAATAATGAAGCGCAATTCGTGACAAATGGACAATGCGAGAATATAGCAAGAAGTGTTGGTTATGATTTAGGAACAGATAATGCTAAATTTAATTCTGGTATAATTGAAGAACCTACATGTCTTGGAGAAGCTCAGAGATTGAAAGACGCGGCTCTTGAGGGAGCATGTATTTCTATTACTGAAGATGGAGAAAACGATTGTAAATTAATTACAGGAGACGAATGTGACGAATTAGGGGGGGCTTTTAATTCAAGAAAGTTATGCTCTAATACTGGATTAAATACTATTTGCACAAAACAAAATTCAACAAGCTGTATTGAAGGTTTAGATGAAATTTATTGGTTAGATTCCTGCGGAAACAGAGAAAATATCTATGAAGGAATTTTGCAAACACAAAAAGATTCTAGCTGGAATGGCGGAGAGTTAAAATCAAAAAACGATAGCTGCATTTTATTTGCAAATGGAAATCCTGTTGCAAATCAAGGAACTTGCGGAAATTGCGACAGATTTAGGGGAAGTATTTGCGGGAATAAAACACTTACTCCTATAATACAAAGACTTAATGATGACAAACAAAATGCAGTTTGTTTAGATACTGGGTGTTATGATAGCTCTGGAAATAAAATAAGAGAAAATGGAGAGAGTTGGTGCGCTTATCAAGGTAAAATAGGTTTAGATAGCATTTTACCTGAACAAACTGGGTTTAGTAGTTTAGGAGCAAGTACTTTTGGAATTAACCTTCCTCCATTTTTAAATCAATTAATTGGAGGGGACAGGGCTGTTGATACGGTCGGAAGCAGCCATTTTAGAGCAAGTTGTATTAATGGAAAAATAGAATACACTTCTTGTGAAATTGGCAGAGCCGAAGTATGCATGGAAGACCGTTCTGATATTTCTGGAAGTTCCAAACAATTTTCTCAGGCAGCGTGCGCAAAAAACACCGCGATGGAATGTTTTCAATATAATCCAAGTCAAGCAGAAGGAAAAGCCATTGGATTAGCAGGGCCCCAAAATGCATGGAAAATATTAAAGATGAAATTAGAATTAACTTGCGGTTTAGACCCAATGTGTTTTGTGAAAGATATTGATTTGACCGAAAAGAAAGATGATACATTTAAGTTTTCATACTGCCTTCCTAAATATAAAATTGGGTTTGATTTGAATAATCCCCAATCAGGAGAGCAAATTTGCCAGCAGGCTTCACAAAGTTGCACTGCTGTTTTCGTTAAAGAGACTAGTGGTTGGACTGTAAAGGCAAACAAAAAATGCGTTGATGGAAGTGATCCCGATAGCGCAAAACCCTCTAAAGAATTTATAAGAGAAATGAATAACTTCTGCTCTAGTTTAGGAGATTGCGGTTCTTCTGTAAATTACATAGGAATGTCTCCTAGAGGAAAAGGATATAGCGTGAGTGTTGGTAAAAATCCCCTAAAACAATTAATGCAATTTTCAAGTTTTACTGATTTCTCCAGTTTAATTAATATGGAAGCTCTGACAAAGATTGGCGATGCAACTCCAAATCCTGGAGAATATATCTCAGCAAATAAAACTTTTAAATTTGCAGAGGCAATTTCTTCCAATAGCGGAGTTAAAGGATTTATAAAACAAGTAGACGATTTAATAAATAATTTTGCGGGGCAAGGAGGAACTGGAAATTATGGAGTACCTGATTCTTCATCATATGGTTCTCAAAAGTCTTCACTTTTAGCCCCTGGATTAGTGACTGGTGGGGCAGGAACTGCAGTGTTAGGTTATGGTTATTTGACTGGAGGGTTGACGGTACCAGCTACGCCAGTCATATCTGGAATGGGAACTTCTCTCGCAGGTTTTGGGGGCGCTTTATTTGGAGCAGGAATTGGAATGGCGACTGTTGGGTTTTTAATTAAAGCTCTTGGTTTAGGCCCTGGTCTAAGTCCTGGACTAGCCTATAGTTTAATGGGTGCAGGAGGCGTTGCGGGAGGAATAATAGGGTATCAAGGATTCACAGGAGGAGTTGCTGCAATTGGGAATAATCCTATTGGAGTTATAATACTTGTAATTGTCATAGTAGTTTTACTAATGTTAAAATTATTCGGAGTAGGTGAAGTAAAAGAGGTTCAAGTGAATTTCAAGTGTTTGCCTTGGGAGCCACCTATTGGCTCAAGTGCAGAAACATGCAGAAGCTGTGGAAATGATAAACTAAGCGACGGAAGCAATACTTTTCCATGCAACAAATATGCCTGCCAAGCGCTTGGGCAAGATTGTATATTTGTAGATGGGAGTGAAGTTCCAGAAAAAGGAGGAATTTGTGAATACTCTCCTAAAGGAGATACTCAAGCCCCCGTAATTATTAACTTAAGAGAAGATATTTTATCGCAAGGATTGGAATATAAAAATGTAGACTTAGACAATAGGGGTTTTGAATTAAGGAAAAAAGAAGGAGAGTGTTTAGACCAATTTGAATCTGCTACTTTTGGTTTCATAACTGACGAATATGCGACGAAATGTGCTATATCTGGTGAGCCTAGAGAAAACATAGATGAAATGGTTCAAATAGACTCTGGAGTAAATCATACTTACACGTTTAATTCTCAAGCTCTAGAAGTGCTAGGAGTTACAGGAATGAAAGAAGAACAGAGAAATGACATACAGCTTTACATTGCATGTCAGGATTTAAGAGGAAATGTAAACATTGGAAAAGAATACATTGCTAAATTATGCATTGTCCCTAGAGATTTAACTCCTACTTTAATATTAGATTCTTCTGGTTTACAGGGGTTACTTGCACAGCACGATGCAGAAACAAAAGATGTAAACTTCAATGTAAACGAACCTTCTGAATGTCGCTGGGACGCGACCGAAATGCCATTTGCAGACATGCAGAATAATGCAAATTGTAACGACTTTAAACAATGTACTGCTCAAATTCCTCTAAGTCAGGATGAAAATCAGGTTTGCATAAAATGTCTTGACCATCCTGAATGGAAAGGAACTGACAGAGAAGGAGAAAGGAATGAAAACTCTCAATGTATAAAAGCAGACGTAAAGAAAACAGACGCATTAAATATAACTTCCATTTCCCCAGACAACGAAACAATCAAGAGAGGAGTCGGAGATACAGCCATAAATGTTCAAGTTGAAACATCGGGCGGAGCTGATGGAACAGCTGATTGTAATTGGAATTTAGATAACGAAGGAGAAATACTCTTCCAAGAGACAGGAGCAGTAACATCACACAAGCAAATTTTGGGTGGAGGAAAATCTCGTTTAGATGCTGGAGAACATAATTTGAAAGTAAAATGTACAGACAAAGCAGAAAATATTGCATTAAAAGAAACCAATTTCATTCTAAACATCGATTCAACCGCCCCAAAAGTAACTAGAGTTTATGCTGATTCAGGAACTTTATATGTAGTAAATGACGAACCTGCAAACTGCGCATTTGTAAATCAAAAACCCACAAATTCAGGAGTTTGTGGATTCAAGGTAAGCGATTGCGATAAAATAGCAGGTTGCCAACTAATGTCCGTTGATAGCTCTACACCAGGATATAGCATCAGCTCAACCAGTTTTGACATAGGTAAAACATATTTCATAAGGTGTGCAGACTTGTTAGGAAACGAGCCTTCCCAATGCAATGTAAGAGTTAGCGGCGGAATAATATAGGTTTATTTATTTTCATATAAACTTTAAGTCATTTCTATTTATAAATCTTTCCATATTGTTGTAATATATAAGTAGTGACAAGTAGAAAGGTTTAAATATAAGATATTCCTTTAGAATATATGAAGAAAATGAGCAGAAAAGGCTTGATTGGAATGTTGGTTGCTGGAGCGGTAGCTCTTAGCGGAGCAGTCTGCGCTTTGAGAGAAAAACCTCTTGAAAATGGTTGGAAAAGATGCGAGCTTTATGCTCAAAGTCCACAATATCCTGAAATCTTGCAGAAGAATATCTTTGATAAAATTTACGTTGGAATTGATGATACAATGAGACATCCTGAGAGTAACAGGGTTAGTTGTTCAGATTGGCATTATGCGACTGAAGAAACATTGCACAATAGTTGTTTTACTGGATTAGTAAGTAACGAAGATGAGAAGGGGGGGTTAATAGCAACAGTATCAGAAGAACGCATCTCCCCTGACACATATAAATTTTCTGAATTGACTATTTCTGGCTTTGAAAATAACCCTAAGAGATTAAGAGAGATTATTAATAATTCACCTTGGATATTTGAAGCAAGTGAAAATGGAGGGTATAATGTTAAAAATGTTAGAGACGATACTGGAAGGATAATTGAGAGAGTTTACACTTTAGCAAATGGAAAAGAGATTATAGCCAAAGATATAAATAAAGATGGAATATTAGATAGGTATAAAAAAATACAAACTCAGCATTATAGCAAATAACTTCAATAATCGGATATAATCGAGTTATTTGCTAGATAGGAAATGACATTGAAAATATACGAAAATTAATGTTATTTCCTATAATTGAACATTATTTTTTACATTCCGTTGGTTTATCAATACAGACACATTCAGTATGGACTATATCAATAAATGGCGGAGCCCATATAGATTTAGTAATGACCTTAGAATAAAATAATTTTCCTGCATCTTCACAATTTTTCCTAGCTAAATTTATATCTCTCTCTACTCCATTTTTATTATTACAAACTAATTTGGAATTTAACTCACAAATATTCTTATTTAAACTTGAAATCTTTCCTTGTTGCTTAGCACATAACTCATCAGTTTCTTTGCAATATTCGTTCCATCCTATTTTTCTTCCATTGCAATTACAAGAGCAAGTTTTACCATTTGTAAGTGCATTTGAATCATGAACACATAACCCGTTATTGCAAATTCCAAAGGCAGAATTTTGCAAAGTACTATCCCATGCTCCAGGTTTTGCTCCTCCAGCCGGCCATAAATCACAATTCGCGCCGTTTGGCTTAAAAATAAGTTTATTATTCTCTATAAAAGAACATCCAACATTATTTTTTTTATCTTTATTTATACCAAATCTATTTTTATAATTAAGACATTCTTTACAGAATATTATTTCCGGGGGCAAGCTCTTTTTACAATATGAAAATAATTCTGCTTGGCATTCTTCTGTGCAGAATCCTTTTCCATTATTAGAGCCTTCATCACACTCCTCTTCAACATCAATTTTTCCATTTCCGCATTTTTTCTCATTTTTTGGCTCACAATCTTTAACAGCTTGCTCTCCTTTTTGTTTTATATCATCTTGTCTAATCGCCTGACCACCATTATCTGCTTTGACTTCTAGGCCACATTCTCCTTCAGTTGCCACAAATCCAAAATATTGTTTTGAACCTTTAGGAATTGAGACATCGCATTTTTCCGTTGAAGGACAGGATTGAGGAGATAATTCAGGAGAAGCCGCTGGCAACAAAGGTCCAGAACTAGTGGACAATGGTTTGCCTTTCTGCAATTCAGAGCAGATTTGAGACAAATCTTTTATAGGTTGTCCTGCAAGCAACGAAATTTTTGATTGCCCGCTAATTAAAGGATTCATAGAATACTTGCAAACAGGTTTTCCATTTACTGTTGTAGGAGTAGTGCTTTGTGCAGGCAGATTATAGGTTAACGTTTGTTGAGGTCTTTCATAACTAAATGAATAATATTTGCAATCTCCATTTGACGCTTCCAAATTCGGAGTTATAGATTCTGTTCTAGGGGGATTTGAAGTAACAGAAGATAAAACTGGATAGAATATCCTGGCATCGCTTCCAATCTTGCTAAATTTCCAACCTTCAGTTTTAACTCCTTCATAAAAGAATTCCGCTGAAAAGGTTGGCTTTGAATCACTTAAAGTATTTTGCCCATTATTTGAAGAACAGTCATTGTTATTTCCCTGAGAATTTAGATTTGTAACACAATTTTTTTGTGAAGAAGAAACCGGAAAGCATATAATCCAAAAGCAATACTTTTTAGATGGAGTTGTCTGCACTTGGCATTGTGGCGACGGACAAGAATTTGAATTATACTTAGCACAGGAATCTGTCTGCTGAACCGCCTGCGCTTGATGGGGCATGTAAATAAAAGCAATAGCTACTAAAACAAATAAGAAAATAAACGCCCTCTTTTTCATTTGCATTCTATATTCCCCATTTATATAAATTTATCTAAAGTCAATAGCGTCCAAAACAATACCGCTCCGGCCTAAAAGGTTTATAAACTTAAAACTTATTATTATTGATAACAAAGAGGTATAGAAATGAAAACATTAAGGAACGCAGGCATTGCAACTGTCTCAGGTCTAGTTCTTGTACTAATTTTCACCCTTACTATCATAATGATAGTTTCTTCTAAAGCTGGAAATGAATCTGCGATGAATGAAACATTAAAAACTATGTTCTCTCCCCTAGTGCTCATAGTTGGCGGATTAGTAAGCATATTCCTCCTATTTTCAATATTTTCAGGATTTATCAACCTAGGAAAAAAATTAGACAATAAAATTTTAGTCGTTGTTTCCTGGGCTTTTTTTATATTGCTCGTCTTAAATATAATTTACTCCACAGTTTCGATATCAATAAAACAAAATCCTTTAGTCAAGTCTCCAATAGATGGAACATTCGAGGTCGTTTTTCTTCTATTATTATCTACAATGATGATTATGATGGGGGTTTCTCTGCTTTTGTTCAAAAACAAAGTTGTTTTTGCAAAAGTAGGGGGAATTCTTTATTTATGCTCTGGAGTATTGTTTGTCTCAATAATCCTTGACTTTTTGGGAGTTTATACATACCTGGCAGCAATAATAGTCCAAAGCATAATGTTTTTCAAGGCGTCAAGAACCCTGAAAGAAAAGTAAGGCTTTTGGGTTCTTGATCGTGCTCAAGAGGTACTATTTATTTAAAACATCTTGGCACATCAAATAAATTTGAGAAATGATAGCCAACTACGATAAATCCTTTCTAACATGTTTGCTAAGCCTATCTGTTGTCGGTTGTTAACATCTATTTTATCAATCAAATATTTCTACAATTGAGATAATCAAACATTTTTTAATTGTAAATTGAAGAAGTCTCCTTGCAACTTCATAATACTCTAATTCTAAAAAAGCAAAACAATTATAAACAAATTTTTTCTATATTTAGAATGGAAAAAAGAGGGCAGGTTACAATATATGTGATTATTGCGGTAATAATTGTGGCAGTTATTGTTTTAGTGTATCTATTCTATCCAAGAATAAATACAATAGTGAGTGGAGAATTTAACCCTCAAAGTTTTCTTCAGAACAGACTTAAAGACCCAGTAAATACTGCAAAGATTACATTGTCTCAACAAGGAGGCTATTCTGCTCCAGAAGGTTTTATTACGTATAAAAATAATCATGTAAAATATCTTTGCTACACTTCTGAATATTACAAACCCTGCAAAGTCCAACAACCTTTAATTAAGGATAACTATGAACAGGAAATGCAGAAACTGATCCAGAAAGATGTCGAAACAGCCATGCAGGAATTGAGGGCTCAATACGAGAGAAGAGGTTATGGCGTTTCACAAACAGGAAACATAAAGACTACAGTTGAGATAATTCCAGATAAAATAATAGTGCATATAAATTCTCCTCTGGTTGTGACAAAAGAAACATCTCAGAGTTTTGACAATTTTGAAGTGGATTACACTAGCAAAATGTATTTCCTATTGATGACTTCCACAAGCATTATAGATTTTGAATCAACCTATGGGGACAGCGAAACAAGTTTGTACATACAGTATTACCCTAACTTGATCATAGAAAAGAATAAATTGGACGATGGCTCTAAGATTTACAATGTTGAAGATGTTACAACAAAAGAGAGTTTCACATTCGCAACAAGAAGCCTTGCCTGGCCAGGAGGCCTGGGCTTGAGAGAGACTAAATAAAATGGCAGGAGATAACGGTAAAATGATAAATAAAAACACGAATACAAAGAAGTATGATAAGTTTGCAATTTGGAGTTTCGTATTTGCGATATTAATTTTTACCATACCCGTCTTTATAGCTTTATTAGATAAGACTTTTTTATTGTCCGAGATGGGCGGGGGCAGCGTGTTTTTTATATTATTTTTCTTGTCGCCACCGACATCTACAATTTTATCTCTTATTTTTGGATTGATCAGTTTAAAAAGAACTAAGAAAAATAACAAATTAAAAGGTAAATTACTTTCTTGGGCAGGTATTATAATTTCTTCCTTATTTGTACTATATTTAATGTATGCCTTATCTCAATTTCGTCTTTTTCCATAAAATGAACTCACAAAAACAAAAAAAAGCGACGAGAACAGAAAAAAGGAAAGGAATTAGTATTAAATCCGATTATGGTAAAGGAGAAACCTCAAAATCTTCTTCTTTTAAGATAATTAAATTGCCTTTGAAATCTTTAACTTCTGATTTTCTTTCTAATAGCATGGTAAATGTTTTTAATAAAGAATTTATTTTATCTTGTGGAATTCTCAACCAAATAACTGAAAATATAATTTCTCTAAAAAATTGTTCTGAATCTATAAAATCATCGTCATTTGTAACTAATACCATCTTTTCAGATATCGAAAACTCTGCAAGTTCCCTATCAGATAACCCTTTTGGTTTTGAAGTTACGTCAACCCCATTCTTTTTCAGAAACCTTTCTAATCTTTTATCAACATTCTCGTCAAATAGAAATTTAAGCTCTGAGTGGGACACTAAACTGGACATTATCTCCCCCCCTCATGAGATCTGCCGCATATTGCAAAGCCGCTTCAATATGTTCCTTAGTAATAGAAGGGAAAGCCTCAAGTATTTCATCAATAGGAACTCTTCCCTTAATCATTTCCAAAACCTGCCATACCATTACACGTGTGCCCTTAAAAGTAGGTTTTCCATGACAAATTTCTGTATCCGCAACAATATACTTATTAATTTCAATTCTCATAATCTGCAGAGAGACAATTATATATATAAAGATTTGTATTTCTCTAATAATTTAAACAAGGAGGGATTGTAAAATGGCAAATAAACAAGATAACGATAAAAATATGAAAGTAAAGAAATATGATAAATTTGCAATTTGGAGTTTCGTATTAAGTTTAATACTTCCTTTCGCAACTTTTACCCATCTTATTATACTTTCTTTGCTTTCTTGGACTAATAGGTTAACTTATTTTGACATTTTTCAAACGCCAATTAATATTATCTTCCCTGTGAGTTATATTTCCTCTCTACTGTCAATAATATTGGGAATAATATCTTTAACAAAGATAAGCAATAATAAAAACTTAAAGGGATATTTATTTGCTATTTTGGGGATAACAATACCAATTTTTATGATTATGTATTTTATTATAGCTTTTTTTAGTGGGGGGTCTTTGATTTCTTAATTTAAAATGAAATCACAAAAACAAAAAACAGCGATGAGAACGAAAAGAAGAAAAGAAACTAGTGTCAAATATAATTATGGCAAGGGAGAAACCTCAAAATCTTCTTCTTTTAAGATAATTAAATTGCCTTTGAAATCTTTAACTTCTGATTTTTCCCTCAATAATCTAGAAAAAGATTCAATTAGCAAATCTGGCCTATTTTGCGGAGTCCTTAACCATATTACCGAAAATATCTTTTCTTTAGGGAACAACGCAGAGTTAGTAAAATGTCGGTCGTTTGAAACTAAAATACGTTTCTCTAATAAAGAAATTTCTGCTAATTTTCCGTTTACAAATCCTTTTGGTGCAAGTACCGCATCGTGCCCATTTGATTTTAGAAACGACAATAACTCTTTCTTAACATTTTCATCTAATAAAAACCTTAACTTGCTATCTTTCGACTCCGATAATAACATTGTCTCTCCCCTTTGTTATTATGCCGGCGTAATGCAAAGCAGCCTTAATATGTTCTTTAGTAAGGGGCGTGGAGAATGCTGTAAGAATTTCTTTTACAGGCATACCTCCCTCAAGCATTTCCAAAATTTGCCAGACCATAATTCTAGTGCCTTTGAAAGTTGGTACTCCTCCGCAAATTTCTGTGTCTGCAACAATATATTTATTAATTTCGATTCTCATAACCAACAGAGAGACAATTATATATATAAAGATTTGTATTTCTCTAATATGGAGAATTCGGTTGAGTGTGTTTTTCATTCGAATCGTCAAGAACTGAGAGTTCTTGAGTGTGCTCAAGATGTCGTACACATCTTGACATCTCCAGACAGAGAATTTGATACTAAAAGAAGTCCAATTAATCAAATTCCCTGTAATTTAAATAAGGGAGAACTTTAAAGTGGGAAAGGAAAACGATAAAAAGGCAGATAAGATGACAAATAAAAAAGAGAATGTTAAAGGGAAGAAGTATGATAAGTTTGCAATTTGGAGTTTTGTATTTGCAGTTATTGGAATTCTCAGCATGTTGTTGTCTTTTATTTATGTTTCTATTATGGGACTAAAAACATTCAATGGTTTTATTTTGTTTTTATATTCCGTTCTTGTGGGGATTGTTCTAACAATTATTCTAGACTTAATATCTATTATTCTGGGCATAATTTCACTAAGGAGAATCAAAAATAATCCAAATATCAAGGGAAGGATATTAGCATTAATGGGACTATTCATCTCCTCGATAACTACTATTTTTTTAATTATTGATTTTATTATTAACAAATTTTAAATCAAAATGAACTCACAAAAACAAAAAACAGCGACGAGAAAAATGACTTCAATAATCCTGATTATGTTTATCATTTCAGTATTTGAAATATCGTTAATTGCTAATTTTGCAAATGCACAGGGCGTAACAACCGCTGAAAAAGTCGGAGTGCTTGATTCAACAATATGTTGTGAAAAAACAAAATCAGGATTGTACTGTCAGAATGTTCCTGAAAGTGAATGCGCTCCAAATAGTAAAATGCCTAAGACTTCCTGCGAATCTACCTCCTTCTGCAATCCAGGATTTTGCTACGATTCAAAGGAAGGAACTTGTTTAGACAATGTTCCTCAAGAAGTTTGCAATGCGAATAAAGGAACATGGAGTTCGGAAAAACCTCCCCAATGCAATCTTGGTTGTTGTTCATTAAATGATCAAGCTTCGTTCGTCACTTTGGTAAGATGCAAAAGGCTCTCTAGTTTTTATGGCTTGTCAACTAGTTGGAATCCTGAAGTTACAGACGAGACTCAATGTATTTTATCTGCAGGATTAAAAGAAAAAGGTGCTTGTGTTTATATTAAGGATTTTGAAAAGACCTGTAAGATGACTACAAAAGAGCAATGCACAGCCGATATAATTGACAATACAAATACAGTTGCTTCAACTTCAGGTACTGCAAGTGCAAACAGAAATCTTGAAGGGTTTGCCTCAACTGGCAGTTCATCTTCAGGAACTTCAGCATCTGGAGGAACAATCTCAGGAACTAGCGGAACATCCACAGCAGGAACATCAACATCGGGAACAGCAGGCACATCAGGGGCATCAGGAACAACAACTGCAACAGGAAATAGTAATCTGCCAAATGGAAGTGTAAGCACAAGTCCCCCTGGAGGAAATATAACCTCTGGTCAAGTTGCATTTTATCCTGGCAAGTTATGCACTTCTGAAGAGCTTGGAACAAATTGCGCGCCAACTAAACAAACTATCTGCGTTCCTGGAAAAGAAGAAGTTTACTACGCCGATACATGCGGAAATCCAGGAAATATTTATGATTCAACAAAAGCGAACAACGTAAACTACTGGTCAGATTTAAAAGATAAAAGTGAAGCTTGTAATCCCAACAATGGAAATGAAAATAATCCTAATTGCGGAAATTGCAACTACATTTTAGGAAGTTATTGCAGGGAAGCAAGCTCTGAAACTGCAAAACCAAAATTAGGAACAAATATCTGTCAAAGTCTCAATTGTATAGATAAAAGCGGAGAAAAGAAATTACATGGAGAAAGCTGGTGTGTTTACGACGTAAATGGACACAACTTCAAACCAGTTGATTATCCTGGAGCAGTTGGAAATGCCATTGGAAACAATGCTGCAAATCAGATAGGGGCAGAATTAGCTGCAATAGTTGATAATTCCGTAAAAAGTATAAAGGGCGGGCAAGGGTTTGGGACGCAATTACTTTCAAGCAGCACAGGACCTGTAGGAAGCAGATTTTTTAGGCAGATATGCATCAATGGAGAAATTAAAACAGAGCCTTGCGCTGATTTCAGACAGGAAGAATGTTTGCAAAATACCATAGAAACTCCTCAAGGAAAATTCACCGAAGCTGCATGCAGAGTAAATCGCTGGCAGGATTGCACAGCACAGATAAATTCTAAGGAATGTTTGAACACGGACAGAAGGGATTGTACTTGGATGGAAGGAATACAATACATACTGATGGGTTCTGTCTTGAACGGCACTTCAATGAGCGATAGCAATCTAGGAACTGTGAAACAGAATTTCAAAGCAAAAGCAGACGCGGCTGGAGGATTAGAAAATCTTGAGAGGGGGGCGTGTGTACCAAAGATTCCTCCAGGATTAAAATTCTGGCAGGGCGATGAAGCAAAAACAGTTTGCGCTCAAGCAAACGCCCTATGCCCAGTTACATATGAAAAAGGACTAACGGGCGGCGACTGGAAATGCACTAAAAACTGTGAGTGCGACCCGGACGAAAATCCTCAGATATTGGCGCAAAGAGCACAGGTTTGTATGGCTTTAGGAGATTGCGGTCCCAAGGTAAATTATGTAGGTGCAAAAGGCTACACAAAAGGCTATGAAGTCGTTAAGAAAAAATTAGACAACAAGAAATAAGTTTCTCTATTTATACAACACTGCAATAAATTGTATTTTTCTTAATTTTATTAATTCTAGAGTAATAGCAAAATTTAAAAACCCCTAAAGTAAGTATATAGCATCGAAGATAAGTTTATATATGGGATATACTAAGTATATCCTATGAAGAAAGTAAAATTAGAGTCTAAATCTAAACTAATTTTAGAAAATATTGAAGGATTTGTAAAAAGAGAAGTTACAAAATTTGGCAATAGTGCCAAAGTTAGCTGTCCAAAAGAATATTTTGGGAAAAAAGTTTATCTTGTATTTATAAAAAATGAATCTGATTGAAGAAAACCAAAATTTGAAAGAAGAGGTTGCTTATAAAGACGAAAAAATAAATGAAATTACTCAAAAATATTTTGAAGTGTTGCAGGAA
>Ga0082335_1002563_pt1 | contig 33537 bp, 35 predicted proteins | sample Subgrocontami58m_FD_72375 | JGI IMG/M metagenome (GOLD analysis project Ga0082335, IMG submission 72375) | Subsurface groundwater microbial communities from S. Glens Falls, New York, USA - GMW37 contaminated, 5.8 m (SPADES assembly) (version 2) ... | reverse complement strand
CGGCCAGAGCCCGGGCCCCACCATCGAGGCGGTGGAAGGCGACAAGGTCCGCCTCTTCGTCACCAACCGGCTGCCCGAGCACACCACGGTCCACTGGCACGGCATGCTGCTGCCCAACGGGATGGACGGGGTCGGCGGCCTGACGCAGCCGCAGATCAAGCCGGGCCAGACCTTCGTCTACGAGTTCGAGCTCAGGAAGAGCGGGACCTTCATGTACCACCCGCACGCCGACGAGATGGTGCAGATGGCGATGGGCATGATGGGCTTCTTCGTCGTCCATCCGCGCGATCCCGAACTGCACCGCGTCGATCGCGACTTCGTCTTCCTGCTCAACGCCTACGACATCGAGCCGGGAAACTACGTGCCCAAGGTCTCGGAGATGCTGAATTTCAACCTGTGGTCCTGGAACAGTCGGGTGTTCCCGGGGATCGATCCGCTGGTCGTTGCCAAGGGTGATCGCGTGCGCGTGCGAGTCGGCAATCTCACCATGACCAACCACCCGATCCACATGCACGGCTACGACTTCGAGGTGACCTGCACCGACGGTGGCTGGGTGCGGCCGGAGGCGCGCTGGCCCGAGGTTACGATCGACATTCCGGTCGGCGCCATGCGCGCCTACGAGTTCGTTGCAGACGAGCCCGGCGACTGGGCGATCCATTGCCACAAGTCGCACCACACGATGAACGCGATGGGGCATGATCTCCGGACCTTTATCGGCGTCAACAAGCGCGAGTTTTCCAGGCAAATGCGCCGTCTGGTGCCCGACTACATGGCGATGGGCAGCGCCGGCATGGCCGACATGGGCGAGATGGAAATGCCGCTGCCCGACAACACGCTGCCGATGATGACAGGCTTCGCCCAGTTCGGGCCGGTCGAGATGGGCGGCATGTTCTCGGTCGTGAAGGTGCGCGAAGGCCTGGCCTCCGGCGACTACAAGGACCCCGGCTGGTACAAGCATCCGCCCGGAACCGTCGCATATCAATGGACGGGTCCGGCACCTGCCACCGCACGGGCAGCCACGCCTACCCCCGGCGCCAAGCCCGGCGAAGCGCTGAAGGTCGTCAAGCCGACTTCGCACGGCACCCACAAGTGACACTCAACAGGAGACAACCATGAAACTGCGCCACGTCCTTGCGACCGCCCTTGCCGTCGGCGTGCTGTCGGCTGCCGCATCGGCCGCTCCAGGCCATGCACCGGGCGAAGGCCACAGCCATGCGGGGGAAACGGCGTACGGCAAGCCCGGTGATCCCAAGAAGCCGGCGCGTATCGTCCAGATCGTTATGCGCGAACAGGACGGCAAGATGCTTTTCCTTCCCGGCACGCTCAAGATCCGGAAGGGCGAGCAGGTGCGCTTCCAGCTTCGCAACAACGGTGAGATCGATCACGAGTTCGTGGTCGCGACGCTGGACGAAAACCTCAAGCACATGAAGGAGATGGAAAAGAACCCCGACATGGAGCACGACGATCCGAACGCCCGGCGGGTCAAGCCGAAGAAGACCGCCGAGATCGTCTGGCAGTTCACCAAGGCCGGAACGTTCGACTTTTCCTGCCTCATCCCCGGCCATCGCCAGGCCGGCATGTTCGGAACCATCATCGTCGAATGAAGGAGACTCGAATGCTCAAGTCCTCGCTCTCCGCCATCCTCGCCATGACCCTTGCGGCCGGTGCGGCATTCGCCGGCAGCCATCTGGTCGATGGCCAAGTCGTGAAGATCGACAAGTCGGCTGCCAAGATCACGCTGAAGCACGGGCCGATCAAGACGCTGGACATGGATTCCATGACCATGGTCTTCCGCGTCGTCGATCCTGCGCTGCTCGACAAAGTGAGCGTTGGCGACAAGGTCAGGTTCGAAGCCGGCCGCGTCAACGGGGCGATCACCGTCACCGCGATCGAAAAGGCAAAGTGATGCCGCTCCTTGTCACATGATTCCCATCGGACCCATCAGCAGCTCGTCGGCAACCTTCTTCTGGTCGTCGCTGAGCGACGCGTAGAGCGGATCGACGGCAGCCTTCAGCGCGCGAACCGTCTCGAGCCGCGAGGCCAGCGTCTTCTCGTAGTGGGCGAGGCGCTCGGGCGCGGTCGATGCCTTCATGCCGCCCTGCATCATCGGTGGCTTCGCAGCCTGCGCGCTCTTGGCCGTGTTGCGGACGACCTCGGCGAACTTGCTCCACTGCGGCTCCTGGGCGGGCGTGATCTTCAGTTCCGTCTTCAGGAAGGCGAGCCGGCCCTCGACGTGCTTCAGCGGCATGTGGCCCATCATGCCACCCCCCATCATGCCACCGTGCATCATGGCCATCATGCGGCTCATGTCGCCGCCCATCATGCCGCCCCCCATCATGCCGGCAGCGGCGCCGCTCTTCATATCCATGCCGCCGGGTGCGGCGGGCGCTGCCGGGGCTTGGGCCTGCGCCGGATGGTGGCCGCTGTGATCGTCGGCGGGGCGGGTTTGGGAATGGGAAGCAAGCGGCACGGTCACGAGAACGGCAACCGCCGCCAGAGTGGACAGGATGCGCATGGAAAACCTCCCTCGGCGCGGATTGCGCCGATTGAAGGCAGAATGATGAGCATGGATGCCGGCGCCTTGACGTGCGTCAATCGATGCGGGGGGGGCTTCCATCCGGGGGAACGTCGATCACCGGATTGTTACTTTTCCAATTTGACCGTTCAGCAGGTTTTTGGCTATATTTTCAGTAGGCTGGCGCTTGGACTGCGCCGGCCCTTTCCATTTCAGGCAAGACCTCTCGCGGCCGCCCGCGGGTATGCGCAATGCGCTCGGTGCAGCCGCCGCGGGTCCTCACCCGCGGACAGTCCCAAGAACGACCCCGTCTCAACCGCGCGCCAGATAACGCCGCCGGAACAGACACTTAACGACACCCCGGGAACAGGGTGCGAAGGGGCTTGTACGGAAGCAGCCATCGCGAGGTGCGTAAAAGCGTGTTGAACAGGGCTTATCTCTGATTTGTGGACAGTGTCCCGGACAACACGCGTTACATTCGAGTGTCCACAATTATTGGGCGAAAGGCCCGTCGTTATTGGCTTTCCGGCGTGCGGAGAGCCGAAATTCGGCTGAGGAACTTGCCCCCCGACACAGACGCCCCTTCGGGCGTCTCCCTAATGTGCCATGAACACCGGCACGGTCATGCTGCCGAGCAGGGTGCGGCTGGCGCCGCCCAGCACCATCTCGCGCATCCGCGAATGGCCGTAGAGGCCCATCACGATCAGGTCGACGGCGTGATCGGCGGCGCGCGACAGGATCGTGGCGCCGACGTCGGCGTCGGCGGCGACATCGCGCTGGACCGTGACCTTGACGCCGTGGCGGGCGAGCCAGGTCGCCGCATCCGCGCCCGGCTCGGCGCCGTGGCCGGCCGGCGACGACTTGGCGTCGATCACCAGCACGATCACCTTCGCGGCGGCCTTCAGGAAGGGAAGGGCTTCGGCGGCCGCGCGCGCGCTCTCGCGGCTGGCGTTCCAGCACAACAGCACGGTCTTGCCCGGGGCGGCAGTCACGCCGATATGCGGCACCACGAGAACGGGCCGGCCGCTCGCCAGCGTCACCGCTTCGGGCAGGTCCGTGGGCGTGGGCAGGCTGCTCTCCGGATCGGTCTGTCCGAGCACGAGCAGGTCGGCGTAGCGGGCCTGCACGGCCAGTTCGCTGTCGATGTATCCGTCGACGACCCGCCATTCGGTCGACAGGTGCCGGCCCTTGGTCGCCTTCTCGAACGCCGCCGACGCGGTGTCCAGGTCGGCCTTCACGCTGGCCTCGTACGACTTGAAGAAATCGTCCATCGGAAAGCCGCCATCGAAGAAGACCGGTGTCTCGAAGGGCGGGCGGGCATGGAGGCCCACGAGGTGCGCACCTTGCTGCTGCGCCAGTTCGGCGGCCACACCCAGCCGATGCGCCACGTTCTTGGCGGCATCGCAATGAACCAGAATGGTCTTGTAAGCCATCGGCAACCTCCTAATGCTCGTTGTTGAACATGTGCCACGCCGCTACCCGAGTGGACTTGATGCAGGTCAAGCGGACCCCGACATCCGTTCCAGTTGTGCATCGTCCAGTACACGCACGGCGCTCGCGCCGATCAGCTCGATCACCTTACTCGATCTCAGCCGGCCAAGAACGCGACTCACCGTTTCGATCGTAAGCCCGGTGTAGTCGGCGATATCGCTGCGCGTCATGGGCAAGGCCAGCGGCTGGGTGCGCAGGTGCCGCGCCCCCGACCGATCGCGCAAGTCGAGCAGGAAGGTGGCGATGCGCTCGACCGCCGTCTTGCGTCCCAGCAGCACCTCGTGGCGCGCGGCCTGTGCGAGGTCGCTGGAGGCGATCCGCAGCAGGTGCAGCGCCACATCGGGGTTGTCCTGCAGGAAACCGTCGAAGGCCGCCCGCTCGAATCGGCAGACCTTCGCCTCGGTCAGGGCTTCGGCGTCGCAGCGATGGGTCTCGGCGGCTTCGAGGCCGATGAAGTCGCCGGGCAGGAGAAAGCCCAGAATCTGGCGCCGGCCGTCGGCCATGCTGCGCGAGACGCACACCGTGCCTTCCGTCAGATTGTAGACGTAGCGGGCCGGGTCGCCTGCGGCGAACAGGCGGTCGCGTTTGTCCAGCTGCTGCCGGTGCGCCAGCGCGAACAGCCTGTCCTGGTGCGCCGAATCGAGAGCCTGGCAGATGTTGAATTCCCGCGCGCCGCAAAGCCGGCACGGCGCGGCGAGATCGCCGCGTCGGGCGCAGAAGTCGTGCAGGGAGGCCGTCGTTGTCATGCCAATCTACCGCGTCGCTGCGGGCGGGAGTTGCGGAGTTCTCTCAGGTTGCGCCGGCGACAGCGGCGCGGACATCGATCACCTTGAAGGGCCGCGTCACGCCGTCGTGCTCGGTCACCGAAACATATTCGCCCTGGCGGAAGACATGCTTGTCGAAGCGGAAGATCGGCTCGTCGTCGTCATCGCCGGCTGCGTAGGAAAACGCCCACTTGCCGTCGCGTCGGTGGATCAGCCGTCCATGCTCATCGTCGGCACCGACCCAGAAGCGGCGGACTATGCAGGCGTCCTTGGATTTCTGCCAGTCGGCCGCGACCAGATGGCCGCCGGCGTCGAGCGGCGCCACGAACTCGTAGCCATGCCGAGCACTGCCTTCCGGGTGGTCCGGGGTGCGCGCGAGTTCCAACCGGATTCTCTTTAGAGACATTGATGACCTCCAGAGGATCGACCATGGCGAGGCCATCCTAGTGGTGCTTTGAGCAAGATCAAACGACGGGTCGCCCTCGCATGGCAGCTACGGCGGTCGGCAGCCCGGCGACTACTGCGGCTCGATCCGGGCGATTTTGACGTACTCGGCCCATTTGGCGCGCTCGATTCGGTCCTGCTGGGCGCACTGTTCGAGCGTGAGCGGTCGTGAGGTGAGCGCGAACTCGTTGGCGAGCCGGTTCTTGATGTCGGGCGAGGAGAGCGCCTCGTTGATCAGGGCATTCAGCCTTTCCTGCACCGGGCGCGGTGTCGCCTTGGGCACGGCGATGGCGAGGAAACCGGTGGTGGTGAAGCCGGGGAAGGTCTCGGCGAGCGTCGGGACGCTGGGATAGAGCGGGCTGCGCTCGGGCAGGGAGATGGCGAGCGGCCGGGCCTTGTTGGCTACGACCTGGCCGCGCGCGGCGGTCAGGTCGACGAAGAAGAACTGGATGCTGCCGGCATAGAGGTCGTTCCAGGCATTGCCGATCGCCTTGTAGCCCACGCCCTGCCACTCGACGCCGGCGCGCTTGCCCAGCACTTCCGACGGGACCTGGGAACTCGCGTTGAAGTAGCCGAAGTTGAGCTTGCCCGGGTTGGCCTTGGCGAAGGCCAGCAGTTCGGCCAGCGTCTTGTACGGGCTGTCGGCCGGGACGATCAGGAAGGTGCCACTCGAGCCGATGATGCCCACGACCTGGAAATCCTTTTCCGGGTCGTAGCCGGGGTTCTTGTACATGTGGACGTTGGCGGCATTGGTCGAGGTCGTGGCCAGCATCAGCGTGTAGCCGTCGGGCGGTGCGGTCTTCACTGCCAGCGCGCCCACGATGCCGTTGGCGCCCGGCTTGTTCTCGACCACGAAGGGCTGGCCGGTCTTGTCCTCGATGTACTTGCCGACCAGTCGCGCGGTGATGTCGCCCGAGCCGCCCGGCGCAAAGGGCACGATGATGCGGATCGCCTTGGTCGGGAAGGTTTCGGTCTGCGCAAGAGCCGGCGCCGACGCCGCGACGGCGGCAAGGGCGGGCAAGGCGAAAAGGCGGCGGCGAGACAGCGACATGCGAAATGTGTTCATGGCGACGAAGTCTAGCGCATACGCAGCACATGGACAGCGCGCCGCTTGCAGCCCTACCTTGCAGCCATGGCAACATCAGGTCGTCCGCCGCTCGACGGCATCCGCATCATCGATTTCTCCCGTGTGATCGCGGGGCCCATGTGCACCCAGATGCTCTCCGACATGGGCGCCGAGGTGATCAAGATCGAAAACCCCGACGGCGGCGACGACACGCGCAAGGGTGCCGGCCCTCGGGTCGGCGGCGAGCAGGGCGAGAGCCACTTCTTCATGACCTACAACAGGGGCAAGAAGAGCGTGGCGCTCGACTTCACCAAGCCCGACGGCCAGGCGACCGTGCACAGGCTGCTCGAAAAGGCCGACGTCGTGGTCGAGAACTTTCGGCCGGGCGTGCTCAAGAAGTACGGCCTCGACTACGCCAGCCTGGCGAAGAAGTACCCCAGGCTGATCTATCTCTCGATCTCGGCCTACGGACAGAGCGGCCCGCTGTCGGATCGGCCGGGCTACGATCCGGTGCTGCAGGCCGAGTCTGGCATGATGAGCGTGAACGGCGAGGCCAACGGCGAAGGCCTGCGCCACGCCATCGCCATCGTTGACACCATGACGGCGATCCATTCGGTGGCGGCGATCAACGCCGCACTCTATGCGCGGCGCGACACGAACAAGGGCCAGCAGATCGACCTCGCGCTCTACGACACGGCGCTGGTCTCGCTCGGCAATCTCGGATCTTACTACCTGATCTCCGGCGACCAGCCCCAGCGCGCCGGCAACGGCCACTTCGCCTCGGCGCCCAACAACTCGTTCAATACAAAGAACGGCAAGATCTACATGGCGGTGGCCAACCAGAAACTGTTCGTCGACACGTGCAAGGCGATGGGCCATCCCGAATGGGCGACCGATCCGCGCTTTGCCACCATCGGCGCCCGCGTCGCCAACAAGCCCGAGCTGACGCGCCTCATGGAAGAGGTGCTGATGACCGACACCAAGGAGAACTGGACGCAAAAGCTGCGCCACCTGCCGGCCGGGCCGATCCGCACCATGAAGGAGGCGCTCGACGAGCCCGAGGTGAAGCGCCGCGGCATGCTCAAGACCTACAAGCAGAGCCGTGTCGGCGAGGTGCCGATCATCGGCTCGAACTACCATTTCTCCGACACGCCGGTCGACGACACGCGGCCGCCGCCGTCGCTCGGCGAGCACACCGATCAGGTGCTGAAGGAGGTGGCCGGCCTGGGAGCGGCGGAACTGGCGTCGCTGCGCGAGAAGAAGATCATCGGCTGAGCCTCTACCTCTTGAGCCAGGTGCTCAGGATCCGGTTCGTCTCCTCGGGCTTCTCCATCGTGATCAGATGCCCGCACTGCTCGATGACGACGAGGGCCGCGGCCGGGATGGCCTTGGCCATCTCCTCGGACAGGAACAGCGGCGTCGCCGCGTCGTCGCGGCCGCAGACGACGATGGTGGGGCACTTGATGCGCGGCAGGTCGGGCCGACGGTCGGCGCGAACCGCCGCCAGTTCCTCCTGGCGCTTGTAGATCTCGACGCCGATCTCGCCGCACATTGTCATCACTTCGTCGACCAGCGTCTTGTCGGGCAGGCGGTAGGCCGGGATGAAGCGCGACATCTGCAGACCAAGGACCAGTTCGAAGTGTCCTTCCTCGGCGAGGCGGATGCGGGCGCGGCGGACGGCGCGCTCGGCCTCGTTCTGGCCGCGCATGCCGGTGTCGAGCAGCGCTAGCTTCGTCACGCGGTCGGCCGCGAACTGCATGATCTCGACGGCCAGCATGCCGCCCAGCGACAGGCCAGCCAGCGCGAATTTGCCAGGCGGCATCTGGTCCACGATCCAGCGCGCGGCGGTCTCCCAGTCGTTCCAGATCGACAGCGGCGCGCGGCGCCAGTCCGGCACCACGATGTCGGCGACATCCGAGAGGGCCGTGACCTGCGGCGCAAACAGCCGCGGCGAACACAGCAAGCCCGGCACGAGAAGCAGGGGTGTCTTGGCCATTCGTTCCTCCGGGGGCAAACGTAGCGTAGCTTCCTGCGCTGCGGTACCAATAGAGAGCCATGGCCGCCGCCGCTTCCACCCGCGACATCCGCCTCGACCTGTTCCGAGGGCTCGCGCTGTGGTTCATCTTCCTCGACCACATCCCGACCAACGTCGTGAGCTGGCTGACCGTGCGCAACTACGGCTTCAGCGATGCCACCGAGATCTTCGTCTACATCTCCGGCTACACCGCCGTGATCGCCTACGGCCGAATGATGGAGCGCGAGGGCTGGATACGGGCCGCCGCCCGCATCTACCGCCGAGTCTGGCAGCTCTACGTCGCCCACATCCTTCTGTTCGTCGCTTTTTCTGCCCAGATTGCCTGGGTCTCTATTGCGCGCGACACCCCGGCACTGATCGAGGAGATGCAGCTTCTCGGCCTCGGCGAGAATCCCTACAGGGCCATCCTCGAGGCGGCGCTGCTGAAGTTCCGGCCGGTCAATCTCGACGTGCTGCCGCTCTACATCGTCCTGCTGGCGGCCTTTCCGCTGGTCCTGCCATTGGTGGTGCGCTCTCCGTTGTCGGTGGTCGGGGCCTCGCTCGCCCTCTATGTCGTGACGTGTCGCTACAACTGGAGTCTGCCCGCCTATCCTGACGAGAAGGTTTGGTTCTTCAATCCCTTTGCCTGGCAGGTCGTCTTCTATGCCGGGGCCGCCTGCGCCGTGCTGGGCCCCCGTCTGGCGTGGCTGGATCGCTTCCGCTGGCCGCTGACGGCGCTCGCCATGGCCTTCCTGCTGTTCTCGGCCTTCATCGCCCTGTCCTGGCACTACAATCCGCTGGCGCGGCTGGTGCCGGCCTGGGTATCGCGGCAGATCTACCCGATCGACAAGACCAACATCGATATCCTGAGATTCATGCATTTCCTGGCCATCGCCTGGCTGGTCCGGCTGCTGGTGCCGATCGACGCACCCTTACTGAAATGGCGAATCTGGCAGCCACTTCGCAGGTGCGGCGAGGCGTCGTTGCTCATATTCTGCATCGGTACCTTCTTGGCCCTGTCGGGTCAGGTGATTGTCGGCCAACATGAAGATTCGATTTTGTCGCAGATTGTCGTGAGCATCGCGGGCATCGTGATCATGTCCTTGGCAGCCTATGTTGCGGCCTGGTTCAAAGCCGGCGAGACGGCGCGCGCGCCGCGTATCGCCAAGGTGGTTGAATGAGAATTCTCTTTCTCTGGCTGGCGACGACGGCAGCGCTTCTGATGCCGGCGACGGCATCGTCGCAGTCGATGACTGCCTGCCGCGCCAAGCCTGAGTTGCTGAAACTGGGCTCGTCGCTGCCCACCGCACGCAGGGCGATCGCCGAGCGCAAGCACCTCCGCATCGTTGCGCTCGGCTCCTCGTCTACGGCGGGCTACGGCGTGTCCAACCCGGCCTACGCCTACCCCATGCAGCTTCGCATCGGCCTCGAGAAGGCGCTGCCGGGCATAGAAATCGAAGTGATCAACCGCGGCATCGGCGGCCAGGACGTCGAGGAGATGGCGGCGCGTATGCGCGCTGACATGATGCCCATTCCGCCTTCGCTGGTGATCTGGCAGACCGGCACCAATGCCGCGATGCGTCACATGCCGATCGACCAGTTTGAGCAGCGCCTGCGCGACGGAATCAAGTTCGGCCAGTCGTTCGGCGCCGATTTCGTGCTGATGAGCCTGCAGTACGCGCCGGCGGTTGTCGCGCTGTCGGACCAGGAAGTGTACGAGCGCGTCATGGCGAAGGTGGCGATGGATGTTGGTGCCGGCTTGTTCCGCCGCTATGACATCATGCGGGCTTGGTACGACGATGGCATGCCCTATGCCCAGTTCGTGCAACTCGACGGGCTGCATCTCAACGATTTTGGCCAGAAGTGCATTGGCAGGCTCCTGACCCAGTCGATCCTGGGTGCGCTGACTGGTCCCTAGGCAAGCAGGAGTCCGTCATGCCCCGCCGTTTCGTCGACCTGTCGATCTATCTCGAGAACGATGTCATTTCTGATCCCGTGCCGTTCGGGCCGAAGATCCAGTATCACAAGCACGAGGACACGGCCGGCCAGATCGCCGGCTTCTTTCCGGGCCTCAAGAAGGAGGATCTTCCCGACGGCCAGGGCTGGGCGGTCGAGAACGTCAACCTCAGCACGCACAACGGCACACACCTCGATGCGCCGTATCACTTCCATCCGACGATGAACAAGGGCGAGCGCGCCATCACCATCGACGAGGTGCCGCTCGAATGGTGCTTCCAGCCCGGTGTGAAGCTCGATTTCCGCGACAGGCCCGACGGTCATGTCATCACGGCCAAGGAGGTCGACGACGAACTTGGGCGCATCGGTCATGCGCTGAAGCCGCTGGAGATCGTCGTGGTCAACACGCGTGCGGGTTCGCGCTACGGCAACAGCGACTATGTCAATTCGGGTTGCGGCATGGGTTATGACGCCACCATCTACCTGCTCGAACGTGGCGTGCGCCTGACCGGCACCGATGCCTGGAGCTGGGATGCACCATTCTATTTCACCGCCCAGAAATGGGCGAAGGACCACGACCCGTCGATCATCTGGGAAGGCCACAAGGCGGGCCGCGACATCGGCTATTGCCACCTCGAGAAGCTGCACAATCTCGAAGCGTTGCCGGGCGACGGCTTCACCATCTCCTGCTTCCCGCACAAGATCCGCGGCGCCTCGGCCGGCTGGACGCGTGCCGTGGCGATCTTCGAGGAATAGCGATTAGAGTGATGCAGGACGGCGCGCGAAGACGAGCGCGAGGCCGAGGCTTGCTATCGCAAGCCCGGCGCCCTGCCGCAGGCGCCGGAGCAGCAACGGCCGGGCGACAGCCAGCGAACGCGCCCGCGACGCCATGATGGCAACCACGATATCGACGGCGGTATTGAGGGCCACCGAGACCAGGCCAAGCAGCAGGAACTGCAGCCAGACCGGGCCGGCGGCCGGATCGACGAACTGCGGCAGAAGGGCCAGGAAGAACGCCGCGGTCTTGGGGTTGAGCGCCTCGACGACGATGCCTTCGTGGAAGGCGCGCCGCACTCCGGTTGGCTCGGCGCGTATATCGACGGCGATCCGCGCCTCGCGCATCGTCTTGATGCCGACCCAGACGAGGTAGACTGCGCCGGCGATCTTCAGGATCGCGAACGCCTCGGCGCTGGCCAGCACGAGCGTCGAGACTCCGATGGCACCCGCCGTGACGTGAACGAGGCCGCCCACACCGGTGCCGACGCCCGACGCGAGGCCTTCGTCTCGGCCGCCGGCCAGGGTGCGGGCGGCGACGTAGAAAATGCCTGGTCCCGGCGACAATGCGATGGCGAGCGCCGCGAGGAAGAACAGGACGACGTTGGCGAAATCCATCGGCTAGGCGAGTGGATCCGGCTCGCCCGGCGGCAGCGGCATCTCGAAGACGTTCAGCGTCATCGACACCAGCATGTAGTAACCGCAGACGCCGACCAGATCGACCACGCCCTGCTCGCCGAACGCATCGACTGCACGCTTGTAGTTGGAGGCCGCGACGCGGTTGGTGTCGAGATACTCGGTGACGAAATCGTAGACCACGCGCTCGACGTCACGGGTGAAAGGCGGCGTGGCGCGCGTACGTATCGCCTCGACGATGGCCGGCGACAGGCCGGCCTCGCGCGCGAGCCGGGCGTGCGCATAGAATTCGAACTGCGCCTTGAAGTGCCGGCCGACCAGGCAGATCGCCAGCTCCGACAGGTCCTTGGGCAGCGAGTTGTTGAAGCGGCAGTATTCGCCGAGCTTCTGCGCGCGATCGGCCAGCACAGGGCTGCGCAGCCAGGGTTCGAACGGCCCGCGCAGGCCGCCGCGCGGGCCTGCCATGATCGCGTCGGCGACCGACTTCTGTTCGGGGGTGAGCTTGTTGACGTCGAGCGGGGCCAGACGCGGCATGAACTACGACTCCTGGGGGTCTGGATGGGGGACTAGAGCGGGCAGCCGGCGTCGCCGACGCGGTTCTTGTCGGCGTTGTCGAAGATGTTGTTGATCATCATCTCGCCAGCGCGCTGGGCGATGTCGGATTGGGTCGTGCAGGACGCCGTGGCGCTCCACAGCACCTTGCCGGTATCGACGGAATAGAGCGTGAGCGAGACGCGCAGCGTCGGGCCTGCCGTCGAGGGCGTGCGGGTGGTGTTGCGGCCGATCGGGTTGGCGGGCACGGGCAGGAAGGGATTGGAGCCGGTCTCGGCGTAGGCCGGCTGCTCGCCGAGTACGCCGGCGTCCCGCGGGTTGCCGCCCATCAGGTCGAAGTAGGTCACGTCCATGCGCATGACGTTGGTGCCGCTGAAGCCCACCGCGTTGCCGCGCTGCGACAGGCGGATCATCACCTGGCGGCGCAACTCGCGCCCCAACCTGGTGTCGGAGCTGAGCTGCACGGCGGTCTTGGTCTTGGGTATGGGCTGCCAGGCCTTGATCTCCAGTTCGCCGAGCCTGGGGCCACCACCGACGCTGCCGTAGCCCTGCGTCGACGCCGGCGCCGCGTGGGAGACTGCCCACAGGACGATGAGAGTTGCTACGATGCGCATTCGTTTTCTCCTAGGCCGTCAGCTTTTGCCAGCCGGGCTGGTCCCGGTCGAGCAGGCGCTTGAGCGACTCGAAATGCAGGAAGGCCTGCTGTGCCTCGCCCGCGATCTGCCTGGCCGTATGCTCGGCCAGTGCCTCGTCGACGTTGTGCAGCTCCCGGCCGGTCTGCATGGCCAGCACCTGCACCATCGCCGCGCGCTCGAGATAATAGAGGTCGTCATAGGCCTGTGCGACGGTCGGACCGGAGACGATCACGCCGTGATTGCGCAAAAACAGGATGTCCTTGTCACCCATGGCCCGGCACATGCGCTTGCCCTCGTCGTTCGACAGCGCAACGCCGCCATATTTTTCGTCGTAGGCGATGCGGCCCCAGTAACGGAAGGCGTTCTGCGTGCACATCTCGATGCGGCCGTCGCGGATCGACGTCAGCGCGGTGGCGTATGGCATATGGGTGTGCAGCACGACTTTTGCGCGCGGGTTGCCGTCGTGGATGCGGGCATGGATGTAGAAGGCGGTTGGCTCGACCGGATGCTTGCCTTCGACGATGTTGCCGTCGCCGTCGGCCATGACGATGTCGGACGGCGTGATCTCCGACCAGTCCAGCCCCTGCGGATTGACCAGGAACAGCTCCTCGCGGCCGGGCACGGTCATGCTGAAGTGGTTGCAGACGCCCTCGTTCAGCCCATGGCGCGCAGCGGCGCGGAGCGCCGTGGTCAGGTCGATTCGCGCCTGGGTTACCGGGTCGTTGGCCAGCATCGAAAAGGCTCCGTTGCAGAAGGGTGCTGCGGCCGGCGATGATGCTGCCAAGCGCATACCGCGGCCAAGCGAAATCGCCGCGTTCCGGGGGGCGGCTCCATGAATGTCCTGTTCGGTTCACCCCTGGGAGCGCTGCTGGCCAAACCATGGGTCGATCGGGTGGGGCTGTTCGGGCTGCGGCGCTGGTATCTGCCGTTGTCGCGCTTGTGGGCTGCGGCCAATGCCGCGGGCGAGGATGCCTCGCGGTTCCGCGACGAAATCGGCGCACCCTTGCCGGCCTTCTGGTCGGCATTCCGCCTGCGTGCTCTGCTGGGCCATAACGTCCGGGCACGTCTCGAGGCTGAATCAGCGCGGATCATGTGGGAGGAGGCGATCTTCGGCGAGGCGGAAGGCGATTTCGAGTCCGGCCAGCTTGATCGGCGTCGCCGTCTGGCGGCAACCCGCCATCTGATGACCCGCGGATGGTTCTATCCGCTGCTGTTTCCGCGTCGCCCGCCCTCGGCGCGCTGGCGGATCGACCGGCCAGAGCAGGTGGAGCGCGAGCTTGGCCCGATGCTCGCCGATCCCGCCGGCCTTTACGTGGCGCCGATCGATCCCGGCACCATCGCGGTGTCGCGCCCGTTCATGAAGGACGGCGTGCGGGAATACTGGCTGCGGGCGCCCACGCCGGCAGCGCGACTGCGCGGCCGGCCGGGGAGCGAAGTCCTCTATGCCCGCGTCGTCGAGCCGGCGGACGGCGCGCCGAAGGACACCCTGATCTTCGGCAGCGGCCTTTGCCTGGAGTTCGAGCTTCTGTCGGTGGCGCGTGATCCGGGTTCCCGTCTGGCGACAATGGGTTGGCGAGTGATCGAACCGATCTCGCCGTATCACGGCCTGCGGGCAATGCCGGGCTATTACGGCGGTGAGCCGTTCTTCGCCGCCGGGCCGACGAGTTCGATCGATCTCATTGCCGGTCAGGCGATCGAATCGGCATTGCTCGTCTCCTGGAGCCGTGCCCGCTTCGGCGGCAGGGTGGCGTTGGCCGGCATCTCGATGACGTCGTTCGTGGCGCAACAGGCGGCGAGCTATTGCCATCTCTGGCCGGCCGAAGCGCGGCCCGACGCGGCGATGCTGATCAGCCATTCGGGACGCATCGAGGACGTGACGTTCGGCGGTGCGCTCGCCGCCATGCTGGGTCTCGATCGGGCGCTCACTGCGGCGGGCTGGTCGCGCGAGGCCCTGGCCCGGCTGTCGCGGGTCATCGATCCATCGGAGACACCCGCCTTGCCGCCGTCGCGCATCGTGTCGGTGCTCGGTGAGACCGATCGCTGGGTGCCCTACGACGATGGGCTGGAGGTCGCTCGGCGATGGAACCTGCCCGAGGCCAACATCTTCAGTTACCGGCTCGGCCATCTCGGCATGCCGGTCCAGCTGACGCGCGACGCCGCACCGTTCGTGCGGCTCAAACAGGTCCTGGCCGCGTAGTCGCGCTTTGCGAGATCTCCCGGACGAGCTTGGTCCGTACGGCCCGGCTGAACTGGTCGAAATTGTCGGCCACGATCATGAAGGAGCCGGGTCCGCCGATGACGTTTTCCTCGTAGTATTTGTCGAGCGCGAGGTCCGGTGGCCGGCCGAAGTTGCTGCGGTTCATCATCACCGGCAAACCGTTGACGACGATGCCCTGCGCGACCAGCCGGTCGCGCAGGATGTCGGCCGGCTGGCCGTCGTTGGTGCGGCCGTCGCCCGAGATGTCGATGACGCGCCGCTTGGACGTGAAGCCAGAGCCCTCGAACCGCTGGCCGGCATGGGCGAGGGCGGCGCCGACGGCCGTCCAGCTCTGCGACGTCCGGGGCGCCTCGGCGAGCTTGTCCGCGAACCGGCGCGCGCCCGCGGCGCTCTCGATCACCGACCAGTCGATCACCACGGTCTGGTAGTGCGCGCCGGCCCACTCGGTGTAGCAGAGGGCGATGCGGCCATGCTCGCCCGACAGGATCGCATCGATGACGCGGTCGTTGGTCAGCGCCTCGACGTATCCGCGCCGCTGCAATTCGGCTTCGACCTCGTCGATCGACCGCGAGACGTCGACCGCGAGTACGAGTTGCAGATCGACCGGCGTGTCGGCCTTGGCCGCCGCCGCCGCCATCGTCGCCAAGGAGCCTACAAGCGCCGAACGTCGCTTCATGCTCGCCTCCTGCCGAAGAAAGCAAGCATAGCATCGTGGCGTCGGCGGCAAAGAAAAACGCCGGAGGAAAACCCCCGGCGTTCCGGTCGACCGTTGCGCGCGGTCTAATGTCTATTGGTCGTCGTCGAAGCCGCGCTTGCGCGGTTCGTAGTCGCGCTCGCGGCGTCGATCCGGACTGGGCGCATCGCGCCGGCGCACCGGCCGGGTAACTTCGCCTCCCGGAGCGCTGTCAAATCCGCCGGGAGCCGGCGGCCCACCGGAGAAATCCGCACGTCGGTCGCGCATCGGGCCGCCGTCGCTCGGGCCGGACGGAGCGCCGCGGTAACCACCACCGCCACCGCCACCGCCGCCATAACCGCCGCCGCCACCGCCGCGATAGCCACCGCCACCGCCGCCATATCCGCCACTGCCGCCATCGCGGCCACCACCGCCACCACCACCACCGTAGGGCGGACGCGGGCCGCGCGGACGGAAGCCGCCGCCATCGCGGCCGCCACCACCACCACCGCCACCAAATCCGCCACCGCCACCGCCGGGCTGGCGTTCGACGGCTTCACGGACCGCGATCGAGCGGCCATCGAGCAACGCACCGTTCATGGCCTGCATGGCTGCGGCGCCTTGATCGTCGGTTTCCATCTCGAGGAACGCGAAGCCGCGGCTGCGGCCGGTCTCGCGATCCGCGATCACTTTCGATGAGCTGACGGTTCCGAACTGGGAGAACGCTTCGGACAGACGCTCGGACGTGACCGAGTAGGGCAGGTTGCCCACAAACAATTTGCGACTCATTCAAGGCTCTGTGCTGGAGGAAGGATTGAGCGGAGTCCGGCGCGCGCTTGCTGGACCACTGTGTCCAAGCGTTTCGTTGACCTTTGACGGATGACCAAGAATCTCACGGGAAGACGTTGACCGGTATCGCGCTCCGCGACTGTGCCGAGACTCATGATGATGCTCGTCGGCCAGTGTCGCAATGCCGCACTTATGCGCTGATTCACCGGCTGAGTCCACCGCTTGCGGCCAAGCTTGGAGCGTGAGGGTTGAGATCGCGTCAGGCAAGCCACACAATCATCACGGAAATTGGAGGAGCGCCATGATCGTCGATCATCGTACGTACGAATTGCAGCCCGGCAGGTTGCGCGAGTTTCTCGCGCTCTACGAAAAAGAAGGCTTGCCGGTGCAGTCGAAGCATCTCGGAAATCCCATCGGCTATTACACAACCGAAGTCGGCAATGTGAACGAGATCGTGCATATCTGGGGCTACGAAGATCTCGCCGACCGGACCAGACGTCGCGCGGCAATGGCCGCCGACCCGGCATGGCAGGCCTATTTGCAGAAGAGCCGAGAATTCATGAAGCACATGAACAACAAGATATTGGTGCCAACGGCCTTCTCACCCACGAAGTAAGGGAAAAAACATGGCGACCGCCCACCCGCGCCGCAGCGGCGCGCAGGTTCTGATCGATCAACTGCGCATTCATGGGACCGACACGATCTTCGGTGTGCCCGGCGAGAGCTACCTTGCCGCCCTGGATGCCCTCTATGCCCAGCGCAATTCGATCCGCTACGTGATCTGCCGCCAGGAAGGCGGCGCGTCCAACATGGCCGAGGCCTACGGCAAGCTCACCGGCAAGCCCGGCGTCTGCTTCGTCACCCGCGGACCGGGCGCGACCAATGCCAGCATAGGTTTGCATACCGGCTTCCAGGATTCGACGCCCATGATCCTGCTGATCGGGCAGGTGGCACGCGATACCGCCGACCGCGAGGCGTTCCAGGAGATCGACTATCGCCGCATGTTCGGCCAGATGGCCAAGTGGGTGGCCCAGGTCGAGGATGCGCGCCGCATTCCCGAGCTGGTGAGCCAGGCCTTCCATCGCGCCCTGAACGGCCGGCCCGGTCCGGTCGTGCTGGCGCTGCCCGAGGACATGCTGACCGACGAGGTCGAGGTCGCCGATGCCGGCCCCTACAGGATCGCGCGTGGCGCACCGGCCGCCGCCGACATGGCGACGCTGCGCCAGATGCTCGAGGCCGCCAGTCGGCCGATGGTGATCCTGGGCGGCGGCGGCTGGACGGCCGGGGCCTGCGCCGACATCAAGGCCTTCGTCGAAGCCAACGACCTGCCGGTCGCCGCCTCGTTCCGCAACCAGGACCTGTTCGACAACCGCCATCCCAACTATGTCGGCGATCTCGGCGTCGGCGTCGGCCCCGCGCTCGGCAAGCGCATCAGGGACTGCGATCTCATCCTCGCCGTCGGGCCGCGGCTGGGCGAGGCGACGACGGGCGGCTACACGCTGATCGACCTGCCGGTGCCGAAGCAGAAGCTGGTGCACGTCCATGCCGGCGCCGAGGAACTCGGCCGCGTCTACCAGGCGACGTTGCCCATCAACAGCGGCATGGCGAACTTCGCCGCCGCCGCCAGGGCGATGAAGCCGGTCGACGGCAAGCGCTGGAAGGCGGCCACGGCGGCGGGCCACGCCGAATATCTCGACAACATCAAGCCGGGGCCACTGCCCGGCGCGGTCAACATGGGCGAGGTCATCGCCTGGCTGAACAAGCGCCTGCCCGATGACGCCATCGTCACCAACGGCGCCGGCAACTACGCCGCCTTCCTGCACCGCTTCTTCCAGTATCGCGGCTTCAAGACCCAGCTCGCGCCGACCAGCGGCGCCATGGGCTACGGTGTCCCGGCGGCGGTGGCGGCCAAGATCGCCGAGCCCGGCCGCATGGTCGTGTCGCTGGCCGGCGACGGCTGCTTCCTGATGAACGGCCAGGAGTTCGCGACGGCGGTGCAGCACGGCGCCAACATCGTGATCGTGGTCGTCGACAACGGCATGTACGGCACGATCCGCATGCATCAGGAGCGCGAGTACCCGACGCGGGTGCACGGCACCGAGCTCAAGAACCCCGACTTCGCCGCCTACGCCCGCGCCTTCAGCGGCCACGGCGAGACGGTGGAGAAGACCGCCGACTTCGAGGCGGCCTTCGAGCGCAGCGTCGCAGCGGGCAAGCCCGCGATCATCCATGTGAAGACCGATCCCGAGGCGCTCACCTCGCGTATCACGCTCACCAAGCTGCGCGAGCAGGCGCTGGCGAAAGCGAAGTAGCTTTTTGCCGGCCGCGGATCCGGAGACCCGCGGCCGGCAAAAACCCTTGCGAACATCTGCCGTCGCCTATATAGAGACGGTCCGTGGAGATTTGAGCCGACCGGCTTGCGACCACGTTAAACATCGCTAAAAGGTCGGAGGTGCTCGCAAAAGCCCCCGTCCTTCCAGGTCGGGGGCTTTTTCGTTGCGCGCCATTCCCCGAGGGGAGAGCGCGGACGAGGGGAGAGGACGATGGACGGATCGATTCCGAGGAAGAAGACGCAGGCGGACGTTGCAAGCTGGCGGCCGCAGACGCGGGCCGTGCGCGGCGGCCAGATCCGCAGCAATTTCGACGAGACGTCGGAGGCGCTGTTCCTGACGTCGGGCTACGCCTATGCGAGCGCCGAGGAGGCCGAGGCGACCTTCAAGGGCGAGAGCAACCACTACCAGTACTCGCGCTTCGGCAATCCCACCGTCACCATGTTCGAGAACCGGCTGGCCGCGCTCGAAGGCGCCGAGGCCTGCCGCGCCACCTCGACCGGCATGTCGGCGGTGTTCTTCGCCCTGCTGGCCCTGCTCAAGTCCGGCGACCGCGTCGTGGCGGCGCGTCAGCTCTTCGGCTCCTGCCACTACATCGTGACCGACCTGCTGCCGAAGTACGGCATCCAGGGCGAGCTGGTGGACGGCGGCGATCTGAAGGCGTGGGAAAAGGCGCTGTCGAAGCCCACGCAGGCGGTGCTGTTCGAGTCGCCGTCCAATCCGATGCTCGACATCGTCGACATCAGGGCGGTGTGCGATCTCGCCCACAAGGCCGGCGCCAAGGTCGTGCTCGACAACGCCTTCGCCACGCCGATGCTGCAACGGCCGCTCGAATGGGGCGCCGATATCGTGGTCCACTCCGCCACCAAGTACATCGACGGCCAGGGCCGCACGCTCGGCGGCGCCGTGCTGGGCTCCAGGGAGTTCATCCTCGAGAAGCTGCAGCCGATCATCCGCAACACCGGCCCGTCGCTCAGCCCGTTCAACGCCTGGGTGCTGGTGAAGGGGCTGGAGACGCTGGGGCTGCGCGTCGACCGCCATTGCAGCAACGCCAGGCGCGTCGCCGACGCGCTGGCGGGCCATCCCGCCGTGTCGCGCGTGCTCTATCCGGGACGCAGCGACCATCCGCAGCACGCGCTCGCCGCCAGGCAGATGTCGGATTTCGGCGGCGTCGTCACCTTCGACCTCAAGGCCGGCAAGTGGGCGGCGTTCGAGACGCTGAACCGCCTGCAGCTCGTCGACATCTCGAACAACCTCGGCGACGCCAAGAGCCTGGTCACCCATCCGGCGACGACGACCCACATGCGCATTGGCGCCGAGGAGCGCGCCCGGCTCGGTATCACCGACGGCACCGTCCGCATCTCGGTCGGTCTCGAGGACGCCGAGGACATCATCGCCGACCTGGTGCAGGCGCTGGGCGGCTGAACGCCGCGGTGTCGCTCGCACGCACCTTGTGGGAAGCCAACGCCGATTTGGCCGAGCGCATCCTGGCGCACGGCTTTGTGCGCGGGCTGGGCGACGGGTCGCTGCCGGTCGAGTCCTTCAAGTCGTACGTGGCGCAGGATGCCTATTTCCTGGATGCCTTCGCGCGGGCCTATGGGTTCTGTCTCGCCAACGGCACGACGCGCGGGGACTTGCACGACTTCGCCGGGCTGATCGCGGGCGTGCTCGACGAACTCGAACTGCACGAGAGCTACGCCGCGCGCTGGCACGTCGAGCTGCAGGGCGTGACGCCGATCGCGGCGACCGCGGCCTATGTCGACTTCCTGCTGGAGATCGCGCGGCGCGGCGATCTCGGCGAGACGATCGCCGCCATGACGCCCTGCATGCGGCTCTACGCCTTCCTCGGCCGCTCGCTTTCGAGCGGACAGGTGGCGCCGCTCTATGCCGATTGGGTGACGACCTACGCCGATCCCGGCTTCGAGGCGCTGGCGATGCGATTGGAAGTGCTACTCGACAAGCATGCGACGGACTGCGCGGCGGTGCGCGCCAACTATGCCCGCGCCATGGACCTCGAATACGGCTTCTTCGACGCCAACCTCCGAGTCCTCCCGACCGCGCACTGAGGAGGCTCGCGGTCCGGAAGATCAGAGCGAGGCGAGCTTTTCCATCGAGCGCTCGAGGGCGCCGTGCAGGTCGGCGGTGAGCTTGGCGCCCATCGCCGTGCGCACTTCCTGCTCGGCGGCGGCCCACAGCGGCAGCGCGCGCTTGAACAGCGCCCGACCGGCCGCGGTGGCGACCAGCTCGTGCCGGCGCCTGTCGCCTGCTTCGGCGCGCTCGATCACGCCGTTCGCGAGCAGCGGCCGCAGGTTGCGCGTGAGCGTGGTGCGGTCCGTGGCCAGCAGCTCGGAGAGTTGGCCGATGGTGATTGGTCCGCGCGCCGCGACGAAACCCAGCAGCGAGAATTGCGAGATTTTCAGGCCGGTCGGCGCCAGATGCCGGCTGTAGATCTGGGTCACGCGGCGGGCCGCGCCGCGCACGCGAAAGCACGTGCACTCGGCGGGCGACAGGCGGATCGCGGCGGGGGCGGACATGGCTGCAACATTATCTTCATCGCTTGCCCGGGCAAAGCCTCAATGTGTATATGCACGTAAATTGTTCGAGGAGATGACGATGGCTGCAGATGCCGGGTTTGGCGTGGTGCCCCTGGAACAGGCCCGCACCATGGACGGGTTGACCTTGTTCAAAGGCCTGTTGGAGGGCCGTTTTCCGGCACCGCCGATCTCTCGGATGCTCGGGATGACGCTGGCCGAGATTGAATTCGGCCGCGTCGTGTTCACCTACACCCCGGTCTACGACCACTACAATCCGCTGGGCAGCGTGCATGGCGGCATCGCCGCCACCCTGCTCGATTCGGTGATGGGCTGCTGCGTCCACACCACGCTCAAGGCCGGCACCGGCTACACGACGGTCGAGATCAAGGTGAACTACGTGCGCGCCATGACCGACAAGACCGGCCCGGTCCGTGCCGAGGGCAAGGTGATCAATGTCGGCTCGCGCATCGCCACTTCCGAGGGGCGGCTGGTCGACGCTTCCGGCAAGCTGCTGGCGCACGGCACCACGACCTGCCTGGTCTTCCCGATCTGACCCGCCCGTCGGGACGACGGCGAAGCCATACGCTACCCTGAGGCATGCCCCAGGCCGCCGCGGAACAAGGACTGCTGAAACTCTCCATCGCCGTCACGATCGCGGTCGCCGCGTTCGGCGTCGTGTTCGGCCTGCTGTCGGGGTCGCTGTCGATCGTGTTCGACGGCGTGTTCGCCGCCATCGATGCGGCGATGTCGGGACTGGCGCTGTTCGTGTCGCGGCTGGTGAGCCGCGTCGCCGATAACCGGCGCTTCCAGTTCGGCTACTGGCACATCGAGCCCATGGTCCTGGCCTTCAACGGCGGCACGCTGATGCTGCTCTGCTTCTATGCCTTCCTGAACGCCGCCGGCAGTTTCCTGGGCGGCGGCCGGCAGCTCGATTTCGACTGGGCGATGGCCTATGCCGCGGCGGTCGGCGCCGTTGCCTTCGGCATGTTCTTCTACGCGCGGCGCCGCAACCGGCGCATCGGCTCGGATTTCATCCGCCTCGATGCCCAGAGCTGGCTGATGTCCGCCGCCATCACCTCGGCGCTGCTGCTGGCCTTTGCCGTGGCGTGGTCCCTCGAGGGCACGCGCTATGCCCATCTCACGCCCTATGCCGATCCGCTCGTGCTGGCGGTGCTCTCGCTCGTGCTCGTCTTCGTGCCGATCCGTACGGTGCGCAAGGCGCTGGCCGAGATCCTGCTGATCACGCCGCCCGACCTCGACAGCCGTGTCCGCCGCATCATGGACGGCGTGGTCATCCGCCACGGCTTCAAGGGCTACACGAGCTACGTCGCCAAGGTCGGACGCGCGCAGTTCATCGAGGTCCATGTTTCGGTGCCGCCCGACACGCCGCTCGACAGCGTGGCGAAGGTCGACGCCATCCGGCGCGAGATCGCCGAGGCGATCGGCGGCGAGGGCCCGCACCGCTGGCTCACCATCGACTTCACCGCCGATCCGCGCTGGCTGTAGGGGTATTTGACGTTTGCGCCGGAACGTCCCATGTCAGGAACCTGAGGACCCCGCCGACCGATGTATACAGCCACAACCCGTGCCATTCGCGTGACCGTCAGGCCGCAATATCTGCCCGATCAATCCGATCCGGCCAAGTCCCAGTATGTCTGGGCCTATCAGGTTCGCATCGAGAACAAGGGCGAAGCCACGGTGCAGTTGCGCAGCCGCCATTGGAAGATCACCGACGGGCTGGGCCGCCTGCAGGAAGTGAAGGGGCCCGGCGTGGTCGGCAAGACGCCGATGCTGCGTCCCGGCGACGTGTTCGAGTACACTTCCGGCACCCCGCTCTCCACGCCATCCGGCTTCATGGGCGGCACCTATCAGATGGTGAGCGAGTCCGGCGAGAATTTCGACATCGAAATCCCCGTCTTCTCGCTCGACACGCCGGCCGCGAAGCGCAACCTCAACTGAGAAAGGCGTCGGCGAAGCCAGGAGGAGCGACGATGAACAGGATGCTGAAGAAAAGCGACATGGTCTCGCTCGCCACCGGGCTCGCCCGTCCCTCGCGCGAGGAAGCCGAGGCCGCGGTCCGCACGCTGATCCGCTGGGCCGGCGACGATCCCGACCGCGAGGGCCTGGTCGGCACGCCCGACCGCGTCGCCCGCGCCTACGAGGAGTTCTTCGCCGGCTACGACGACGATCCGCGCGAGATGCTGCAGCGGACGTTCGAGGAGGTCGAGGGCTACGACGAGGTCGTGATGCTGCGCGACATCCGTCTCGAGTCGCATTGCGAGCACCACATGGTGCCGATCATCGGCAAGGTCCACATCGGCTACCTGCCCGACAGGCGCGTCGTCGGCATCAGCAAGCTCGCCCGCGTCGTCGATGCCTATGCGCGGCGCCTGCAGATCCAGGAGAAGCTGACGGCGCAGATCGCCAACACGCTGCAGGACGTGCTGCAGCCGCGCGGCGTCGCCGTCGTCATCGAGGCGGCGCACCAGTGCATGACCACCCGCGGCGTGCACAAGTCCGACGTCAGCATGGTGACCAGCCGCATGCTGGGCGCTTTCCGCGACAACGGCGAGACACGCCGCGAATTCCTGACCATGATCGGTCGGGCATCGGTTTGATTTTTTGAAAAGGGCATCATGGCCGGAGAGATCGTTGATTCCGTCGAAATGCTGCGTCGTCTCGTGGCCTTCGATACCACCTCGCGCAATTCCAACCTGGCCCTGATCGACTACGTCCGGGAATACCTCGAGGGACACGGCATCTCCTCGAAGCTGGTGCCCAACGAGGACGGCACCAAGGCCAACATGTTCGCTTCGGTCGGTCCGGACGTGAAGGACGGCGTCGTGCTCTCCGGCCACACCGATGTGGTGCCGGTCGACGGCCAGCCCTGGGTCACCGACCCGTGGACGCTGACCTTGAAGGACGGCAGGTACTACGGCCGCGGCACCTGCGACATGAAGGCGTTCTATGCCATCGCGCTCGCCATGGTGCCGGAATTCAAGAAGGCGCCGCTCAAGCGGCCGATCCATTTCGCGCTCTCCTACGACGAGGAGATCGGCTGTTTCGGCGCGCACTCGTTGGCCGCCGCCATGGCGACCGAGGTGCCGCGCCCGCGCGCCATCATCATCGGCGAGCCCACGATGATGACGGTCGTCCACGCCCACAAGGGCAGCCAGTCCTACGTCACCAAATTCACCGGCTTCGAGGCCCATTCCTCGATGACGCACCTCGGCGTCAGCGCCATCCATTTCGCCGGCGAATTCATCCACTACCTCAACCAGGTCCAGGAGGAGCTCGAGGCGGCAGCCCCGAAGAACAGCGAATTCATGCCGGCGGCGGCGACCTTCAACGTCGGCACCATCATCGGCGGCACGGCGGGCAACATCCTGGCGCGCGAGTGCGAGGTGCTGTGGGGCTATCGCGAGCTGCCGACGCGGCCGATCGAGGAGCTGGGCGAGCGCGCCAAGAAGTGGCTGGAGACGGAGCTGCTGCCCAGGATGAAGGCCAAGCATCCGGCGGCCGCCATCGCCACCGAACTGCGCGCCTCGACACCGGCCTTCTCGCCCGAGGGCAACGACGAGGCCAAGACCCTGGCTGGCAGCTGGTCGGGCTCCAACACGGTGGGCAGCGTGGTCTATGCCACCGAAGCCGGCATCTTCCGCAAGACGCTGGGCGTGCCCACGGTGGTGTGCGGCCCCGGCGACATCGCCCAGGCGCACCAGCCCAACGAGTTCCTGCTGGCGTCGCAGATCGGTGCCTGCGAGGCCTTCATGAAGCGCATGGTGGAGTGGTGCTGCCGCGACTGACTCTCGTCCGGCGGCGGTAGGCGCCTCGCCGGTCGGCGAGCGCCGCCGCTTCACGATTCTTTACCTTGCAGCAACGAAACGCGTCTTGATGCCGTCGGCGGAATCGCGCCAGAAGAGCGGGCGTCGCGTCGCGGAGGTGTTGCGTGAAGGCCAGGCTCCTCAAACTGCACAGATGGATCGCGCTCCTCTTCGCGCTTCCGCTTCTCCTGGTCGTCGCAAGCGGCCTGATCCTGTCCTTTGAGCCCTGGCTGGTCGTCGAGTCCATCGGGCCGCAGTCCCTCACGAGCGACCGGGTCGCCGCCCTGCTCGGCCGGCACGACCCGAGCGGCCAGGCGCGAATGCTGGCGTATCGCAGCTACGATCGCACCGTCACGATCAGCGTCGCGCGCAACGCCGGGAAAGTCGTCGATGTCGCGACCGGCGAGGTGCTGCCCGCGCCGTCGTCCCTGGCAACGGCCCTTGGTCTGACCCGGCGCCTGCACGAAAAGCTGTTGATCGATGCCGGCTGGCTGGTCGTGAGCTCGACCGTGGCGATGCTGGCCGTCGCCATCCTCGGCCTGCTGCTGGGCGTGCCCCGCGTCTCGAATACCCTTTCCGGGTGGCACAAGGGCATGGCCTGGAGCCTGCTGCCCTTCGTCCTGCTGTCGCCGCTGACCGGGCTCTGTTTGGCGTTCGGCATTAGCTTCGCCACGCCGGCCGGGAATGTCCCGTCGGCCCGCGGCCCGGCCGTGACTCTCGCCGAGGCGGTGCGCGTCGTCGGCGAGCGTCATGATCTCTCGGCATTGGTGTGGCTGCGTCCCCTGGGTGGCCGCATGGTGGCGCGTCTCGTGGAGGGCGGGGAATATCGCCTCTATGCCGTCACGCCCGAGGGGACGGTCGCCCTGCCGCGCAATTGGCCGAGGCTCTGGCACGAAGGCAACTTCGCCGGGGCATGGTCGGCCCTGATGAACGTCGTCATCTCGGCCGCTCTGATCGGCCTGCTCGTGACCGGGACATGGATGTGGGCGCGCCGCCAGCTCAGGCGGCGAACGATGCGGCGAGCGGCCGCCCGCGTGAAGTTCGGCTAGCTGTCAGGCGCACCAGCCCGACGAGTTCCTGCTCGCCTCGCGGATCGATGTCTCGGCGCCGACGATGTCGTTGATCAGGGTCGGGCCCGCGAGGGCCGCCGCTTCGAGACGGGCCAGCGACTATTCCGACCAGTCGGGATCGTCGGTCACGAGATCGAGCAGGACGTTGGTGTCGACCAGGATCACGTCAGCGCTCGCCCCGCGTCATGGCCATGATCTCGGCCGTGCTCAGGCCCTTGTCGGCATGGCCCCGCAGCCGCGCGAAACGGTTCGGGCGGGCCTTGTTCTCGACCTTGGCCGGGAGACGCGGCCATCCGGGCTGCGCTGGAAGTCGATCAGGCTTCCCGGTTCGATTCCCAGCGGATCGCGAACCCGATTCGGAATGATGACCTGTCCCTTGCTGGTGACGGCCGTACTCATGGAGACCTCTTAGTAAGGCGAGATGGAAAGTAGGTATTACCCAACATGGGGCGCGCCGGGTTTCGAGGCGACTTGCCGCTGTCCGTCGTGCTGGCGGCCCCATTCAACCGCCGCCGGGCGAAATCCCGGCGGTCCGCTGAGAGCGGAACGGGCTACACTCCAACGGTTCGGATGGATCGACGGGGAGAAGAACGATGAAGGTCAAGGCATACGAGATCTTCCACTGCGACGCGGGCTGGCGCACCTTCTCGTTCCTGAAGCTCGTGACGGACACCGGCCCGGTCGGCTGGTCGGAATACAACGAGAGCTTCGGCAGTCCCGGTCTCTCGGGCGTGATCGAGAACCTGATGCCGAGCGTGATCGGCATGGACCCGATGGCCATCGAGCTGGTGAACGCCGTGCTCGCCACCAAGTCGACGCAGTCGCGCGGCGGCGTGGTGCGCCAGGCGATCGCCGCCATCGAGAACGCGCTGCTCGACATCAAGGGCAAGGCGCTGGGCGTGCCGGTCTATCAACTGTTCGGCGGCAAGCTGCGCGACCGCATCCCGGTCTACTGGTCGCACTGCGGCTCCTACCGCATGCGCAATCCCGACCTCTGCGGGACGCCGGCGGTGCGCTCCTACGACGACATGATGCGGACCGGCGAGGAAGTGCGGAAGAACGGCTTCACCGCCTGCAAGACCAACATCGCCATGGAGGTCGACGGCAAGCTGCGCGCCTACCGGCCGGGCTTCGTCGTCGGCAAGGGTTTTCCGGAGCGCAACTGGGACGCCTTCATCGCCCGCAGCGCCGCGAAGACGGTCGAGGCCTTCCGGGCGGGCTGCGGCCCCGATGTCGGCATCATGCTCGACACCAACTTCCATTTCCGCACCGAAGGTTTCAAGCGCATCGCTGAAGCCGTGGGGCCGACCGGACTCACCTGGCTGGAGCTCGATGTCCATGACCCGAAGTCGATCGCGCTGATCCGCCGGGACTCGCCGTGCCCGATCGCCTCGGGCGAGACGCTGCTCGAACGCCGCGACTTCCGTCCATACTTCGAGCACTACGCCTTCGACACCGCCATCGTCGACGTGATCTGGAACGGCTTCGGAGAGTCGCTCAAGATCGCCTCCCTGGCCGACGTCTACGAGGTGAACGTGGCGCCGCACAATTTCTACGGCCATCTCGCCAGCGCCATCTCGGCGCACTTCTGTGCCGCCGTGCCCAACTTCCGCATCATGGAGATCGACATCGACGGTGTGCCGTGGCGCGACGAGATCGTCGACAACCCGCCGGTCTTCGAGAACGGCGACTACCTCCTGCCCAAGGGCCCAGGCTGGGGCGTCGAGCCGAACGAGGCCGCGATGCGCCGGCATCCGCCCAAGACCTACGTAGTGGCGCAGTAGGGGCGGCGGCCGGGGCGCGCCCTGTCCGAGGGCTGCGATCAGCCGTCGTGCGTGTAGTGGGTAATCGCGAGGAACGGCGCCAGGCCGACGGCGCGGGCGAGGCCGATCGAGGCCGCGTTGTGTTCCTCGACCTGGTAGCGCGGGGCCAACCCGCGCCGGGCGAGTTCGGCCAGTGCCGCGCGGACGACGCGGGCGCCCAGGCCCTGCCGGCGGTGCGCCGATTCGGTGACGACGCCGCCCACCTCCCACACCGGGCCATAATTCTCGAAGGCGAAGCAGGCCGCCCTCGTCTCGCCGCCGCCATCGTCATCGGCCCCGGCCACGCAGGCGAAGGCCCGGCCGCTGTCCAGCAACGGCGCGAGCCACGCCTGGTCGTGGCCCTGGGTCTCGAACAGGCGAAACGCCGCGTCGTCGGGCGCCGACGTCGCTCGAACGCCCGGGACGGGCGCGACCCCGCCGGCGCAGGTGAAGGAGAGGAACGCGGTACGTCGCGCGACCTCGAACCGCGCCATGACCGGCGCCAGGTCGGCCGCGCTCGACAGCTTGAAGACGACGCCGACGCCTCGGGGAACACGGGACAGGAGCGCCGCGGTGAGGTCCGGATGGTCGCTGGCGATGAAGGCGGCGACGGCGGCCGTGGGATAGGCCTGCCGGTCGTAGGAACTGGCCGCGGTATCGAGCAGGACCAGCGTGGCGGCGCCCTCCGGCCCGGTCTCGCGATGGACCATCACATGCTCCGGGTAGGCCAGCAGCTGCTTCAGGAGCACGATGTGGCGCAGCGGCTCGCGGGCGAGCGCCTCGATGGCGGCCTGGACGGGCGTGGGCGAGGGCATCGAACCAGCATAGAGGGGCCGCGTCGAACGACTCAAGGACCGTCCGGAATTGGCCGGAGCGCTTCAAGGAAAAGTTGCAGGTTCAGCAGGAAATAGGCTATATTTCCGATAAGCTGGCGTTTGGACTGCGCCGGCTTTTCTATTTTGGCATGACCTCCCGCGGCACGCCCGCGGGTTCGCGCTATGCGCTCTGGTGAAGCCGCCGCGGGTCCTGACTCGCGGACAGTCCCAAGAACGACCCCGTCTCAACGCCACGGCAAATAACGACGTGCGAACAGACACTTAACGACGCCCGAAAAAGCAGGGCGCATCGGGGCATGTCCAACGACGATCGTGACGGAACGCGAGAAACGCCTGAAAAACAAGGCTCATCCCGGAGTCGGGCACAACTCCGGGCACAACGCTCGATACGTTCGAGTGTGCCCAAGGAGCGGGCGAAAAGCCCGCCGTTATTGGCTTTCCGGCGTGCGGAGAGCCGAAATTCGGCCCAGGCATTTGGGCCAAAGTTCCGAGTTTGGGCCGGGGCTCGCCTACGCCGCCGAGGCGTAGAGGCGATCGAGATCGCCATCGTCGTAGGCATATTCGGTCGAGCAGAACTCGCAGGTGACGGCGACCAGGCCGCGGCTGTCGCGCAGGTCGGCCAGTTCCGCGCGCGCGATCGACTTCAGCACGCCGTCGATGCGTTCGCGGGAGCAGCGGCAGCGCGCCTCGAAGGCGCGGCGCTCGAACAGGCGAGCGCCTTCGGCATGGAACAGGCGGAACAGCAGCGTCCGGCCGGGCAGGGCGGGATCCAGCATTTCCCGGTCGGTGGCCGAGGCCATCAGGATGACGGCCTTGCGCCAGTCGTCCTCGCGCTGCTCGGGGTCGGCGTCGAGGCGGCCGGCGTCGAACTCGGGCATCTGCTGCACCATCAGGGCGGCGGCGCGCCAATGTCCGCCGTCCGCGGCCTCGTCGCGGCGGGCGGCGATCTTGATGCCGGTCGGCAGCTGCTCGGACTGGCGGAAGTAGATGTGGGCGCAGTCGGCGAGCGTGGCGCCTTCCAGCGGCACGACGCCCTGGTAGCGCTCGCTGTGCCGGCCCTGGTCGACGGTGAAGGCGAGGCGGCCCTGGCCGAACAGTTTCGGCACGTAGCCGTCGGGCGCATCGTGGTTGCCGGCGCCCCCCTTGCCACCCCCGAGCGCCACCGCGAGCTTCCAGGAATCGAACTGGGCATAGCCGCGCAACGCACCGTCGCTGGTGAGGTCGGCGACGAGCAGGCGGATCGGGCCGTCGCCGCTGATCTGCAGGGTGAAGATGCCGTCGTATTTCAGCGACGTCGCGAGCGCTGCGCACAAGGTCATCGCTTCGGCCAGCGGCCGCGCCACGGCGAGCGGATAGCCGTGGCGCTCGATGATGGCGTCGAGCGCGGGCCCCAGCCGCACGAGGCGGCCGCGGACGCCCAGCGCATCGAGCTGGAAGGGCAGGACGCGATCCCAATCTCCGGCCGTGGCGTCGTCGGAAGGATGTCCTTCCGACGGCATCGTCACGACAGGCACCAGGCCAGGATGCTCTTCTGCGCGTGCAGGCGGTTCTCCGCCTCGTCGAACACCACCGACTGCGGCCCGTCGATCACGTCGGCCGTGACCTCCTCGCCGCGGTGCGCCGGCAGGCAGTGCATGAAGATCGCATCCTTCTTGGCCTGCTTCATCAGGTGCTTGTCGACCTGGTAGCCGCGCAGCAGGTTGTGCCGTCGCGCGGCGCTCGGGCTCTGCGGATCCTCGTCGCCCATCGACACCCAGGTGTCGGTGACGACGCAGTCGGCGCCGCTCACCAGCTTCTCCGGATCGTGGCCGATCTGGATGCGGCCCTTGGACTTCTCCGCCCACTGCACGACGTCGGCCGGCGGCTTCAGTTCCGGCGGGCAGGCGATGCGCAGCTCGAAGTCGAACTGAACGGCGGCATGGATCCAGCTCGTCGCCATGTTGTTGCCGTCGCCCGACCAGGCGACCGACTTGCCCTTGATGGAGCCGCGATGCTCCTCGTAGGTCATGACGTCGGCCATGAGCTGGCAGGGATGGGTCTTGTCGGTGAGGCCGTTGATCACCGGCACGGTCGCATACTTGGCCATCTCGAGGAGTTTCTCCTCGACGGTGGTGCGCATCATGATGATGTCGACGTAGCGCGAGAGCACGCGCGCGGTGTCGGCGATGGTCTCGCCGCGGCCGAGCTGGGTGTCGGTGCGGCCGAGCATGATCGTCTCGCCGCCCAGCTCGCGCATGCCGACCTCGAACGACACGCGCGTCCGGGTCGAGGGCTTTTCGAAGATCATCGCCAGCGTCTTGCCGGCGAGTGGTTTGTCGTGCCCCCCGTTGGAGCGCGACTTCTTCATCGCCTTGCCCTGATCGAGGATCTGGCGAAGCGTCTTAGGGTCGACCTGGTCCAGGTCGAGGAAGTGTTTGGGTGTCGACATGGGTCGTCACTTGCTCGCCGCTTCAAACGATTCGGCGGCCTTTCCGAGAATGGCCACGCCCTCGTCGAGGATCGCCTTGTCGGCGATCAGCGCGGGGAAAATACGAATGACGTTCTCGCCCGCCGGCGGCACCAGCATGCCGAGCGACTGAAGCTTGTCGACCATCTCGCCCGCCGGCGGCACGCAACGGATGCCCTGGAGGAAACCGGTGCCACGCTGCTCGACGAACACTTTCGGATGCTTCTTGCAGAGCTTCTCGAGCTCGCCCTTGAGATACTCGCCGCGCTCGCGCACGCCGTCGATGAATCCGGGCGCCAGGAGGACGTCGAGCACCGCGTTGGCCACGCCCGTGGCCAGCGGATTGCCGCCGTAGGTCGAGCCGTGCGTGCCCGGCACCATGCCGACCGCCGCCTTCTCGGTCGCCATGAAGGCGCCGATCGGGAAGCCGCCGCCCATGCCCTTGGCGATCGCGGCCACGTCGGGCTTCACGCCCGACCACTCGTAGCCCCACATCTTGCCGGTACGGCCGAAACCCGTGTGAATCTCGTCGTAGAACAGCAGCAGGCCGTACTCGTCGCAGATCGCGCGCAGGTCCTTCAGGAACTGAGTCGTGGTGGCGCGAATGCCGCCCTCGCCCTGGATCGGCTCGACCAGGATGCCGGCGGTCTCGTCATCCACCATGTCGCGCACGACGTTGGTGTTGTTGAGCGGTGCGTGGAGATAGCCGGGCGCCGGCGGGCCGAAGCCTTCGAGGTACTTCTCGTTGCCGGTGGCCGACAGTGCGTTCAGCAGGCGGCCGTGGAACGCCGCCTGGAAGCAGATCAGCTTGTACCGCTTGGGCTGGCCGTTCATGTACTGGTACTTGCGGATCAGCTTGATGCCGCCCTCGATCGCCTCGGCGCCCGAGTTGCAGAAGAACATGGTGTCGGCGAACGAGTTCTCGACCAGCCGCTTGGCCAGCTTCTCGCCGTTGCCGATGCGGAACAGGTTCGAGGTGTGCCAGAGCTTCTGGCCCTGCTCGATCAGAGCCTTGACCAGGTAGGGATGGCAGTGGCCCAGCGCGTTGACGGCGATGCCGGAGGTAAAGTCGACATAACGTCGGCCGTCCGCCGCGTAGAGATAGGAACCCTCTCCGCGTTCGAACACGACGTCCTTGCGACCGTACGTCGGCATAACAGCCGTAATCACAGCTAGACCCTCCTTCAAAAGTAAAATTCCCCCGCTTTTGGCGGGGGTCGGGCACTATCTTACTGAGGTCGGGGTGTGTCAACGTCGGCCACGGGCGCCGGTGTCAGCGTCTTGAGGGCCTCCGACCCCTCTGCTAGGAGACCCGCCGTTCCAATGGACCCGTTTCCCTCACGCAACGCCCAGCTTGCCCAGCGGCGCGCCGGTTTCACCTCGGTCCCCGAGATGCTGGACTATGCGGCCCAAGGCCAGACCGGCATCTCCTTCTATAGTGCCAGGGGCGAATTGCATGCGGCGCTCGCGTGGCGCGACGTCCGGGAGCGCGCCCATGTCACCGCCCGCAAGCTGATCGGGGCGGGTTTCGCGGCGGGCGAGCGGCTCCTGATTACCGCGGACACCTGGCCGGGCTTCTTCGACGCCTTTTTCGGTGCCCAGTATGCCGGGCTGATCCCTGTGCCGGTGTCGATTCCGGTCGGGATCGGCGGCAAGGACGCCTATCTCGACCAGCTCCGCCGGCAACTGGCCGCGTCAGGCGCGGTCGCGGCCATCGGCATCGACGATCTCGCGGGCTTCCTGGCCGACGCCGCCAAGGACTTCCCGGCGGTTCGCCTGCACGGCGGCAAGAGCGCCCTCGATGCGCTGCCCGAGAAGGCGGTCGACCTCAGACCGCTCGGCCCCGCCGACCTCTGCTACATCCAGTTCTCGTCCGGCAGCACGCGCCATCCGCACGGCGTGCAGATCACTCAACGGGCCTTGATGGCCAACCTTGCCGGCATGACCGGGTCGGCGGGCCTCGATGTGATCCCGGGCGATCGCGCCGCGAGCTGGCTGCCGCTCTATCACGACATGGGCCTGATCGGGTTCCTGATGGCCCCGCTCAGCTGCCAGCTTTCGATCGACTACTTGACGCCGCGCGACTTCGCGCGCCGGCCGATGCAGTGGCTCAACATCATCTCGCGCAATCGCGGCACCATCTCCTACAGCCCGAGCTTCGGCTACGA
>Ga0082335_1002560_pt1 | contig 33551 bp, 33 predicted proteins | sample Subgrocontami58m_FD_72375 | JGI IMG/M metagenome (GOLD analysis project Ga0082335, IMG submission 72375) | Subsurface groundwater microbial communities from S. Glens Falls, New York, USA - GMW37 contaminated, 5.8 m (SPADES assembly) (version 2) ... | reverse complement strand
GTTCAGTTAGCTTTTCAAATTCGTCGTGTTCGGTGTTCAGCTTAAATGAAGTTTCAACAACTTCTCCATTTTCTGCTAAAACAATAATTCCATCTTCCATTTTCCATCGTACATCTAACATTGTTTGATTTTGATCTGTTCCCATTCTAAAGAAGAATCCATCATTGCTACCATTCTTAAATTCTTCCTCGCTCCAATACAAAGTAATTTTTTCTTTATACGGTGCACCCTGGTAAGGGCAGAAGGTTTCGCAGTTGCCGCACTCATTGCATAATTGATCAAGATGGATAATTTGATATTGATCTTTGAAGAAATCTGAATTTGACTTTACTGCAACATTAGCTCGGTTTGGACAAACTTCAATACACTTGTTACAAATAAAATTACAATCTAAACACCTTCCGGCTTCAACAGTAAAGTTTGTGTCAATTTGATTGGCAATTTTACCTTTTCTTTTTCCTATGTCTTCGAAAAATTGTTGATCATTGGCAAAATAATTTTTAAACGGTAATGACAAATCTGTTAGATTTTCTTTCTTAATAATTGCTTCCGCTGCTTTCTTTCCATCTGCAATTGATTCTACTACTGTAGATGGTCCTCTCAGTGCATCACCACCGATAAAAACATTTTGCATCATCGTCTCATTTGTCTCGGAAACTTTTACCCTGTTATTTTCTAATTGAATTTTATTCTTCGTCAAGAATTCTGTATCAACTTTTTCACCTATTGCAGAAATAACAGAATCAATTTGAATTTCGTCATACTCTCCCTCAATGGGTACAACATTTCTTCTACCATCAGATCCGGTCTCGCTTAGTTTCATTCTCTGACAAGTTAAAGTTCCACTCTTAAATTTAATAGGAAGCAGCAGTTCCTTAAACTCAACTCCGTCATTTAAAGCTGAATAAAATTCTTCTTTATCTGCCGGCATTTGTTCTTTTGTGCGGCGATAAATTAAGTAAACTTTTTTAACGCCTTTATACCGGGTTGCGGCTCGTGCGCTATCCATTGCCGAATTACCGCCGCCTATAACCGTAACAATCTTGCCTGGTTTTATTAATTGATCATTGTGATAGTCTTTCAGGAATTCAATCGCATCAAAAATATTTTCACTATTACTATCAATCTTTATTTTATTTGATGCTTCAGCACCGATGGCAATGTAGAAATATTTATATCCTTCTTTCTTAAGTTTATCAATTGAGAATTTTGGATAGAATCCAAATACAAATTTGATTCCATGTTTTTCGATAAACTCAATATCTTTTTCTATTGCTTCTTTAGGTAAGCGGAATCTTGGTAATACGTTCTGAACTATTCCGCCGGCATTCATTTCTTTTTCAAAGATCGTTACATCAAATCCGGCTTTTGCTAAAAAGTATGCGGCTGATAAACCGGAGGGTCCCGCTCCTATGACTGCGACTTTTATATTATTCTGATTAAACGAAAAATCATTCTTGAATTTGTTTATGTATAAGTCAAAACCATTAAGTGCGGCTTCTTTCTTAAGATCGCGAATCAACACCGGCTCATCATAATCCCACCGTGTGCAATGAAACATACATTGATGATCGCAGATGTAACCTGTTATATGAGGCAACGGATTTTTTGAAACGATCAATTCATATGCTTCTTCGTATCTTTTTTGTTCAACTAACTTTATGTACAATGCAACATCTTGATGTATTGGACATGCTTCCTGGCATGGTGCGATGTAGCAATCAAAAGCCGGCAGACTTTTAGGAATCTTTATAGAATTGATTTCTCGCTTCTCTTTATTATAGTTTTTATCCGATAGAGAAGCCTCGGCTAAAATTTTTAGTTGAGTAAGATTTTTATTAAAACTATGTTCAACTTTTGATGAATTCTTATTGATCGTTTCTACAATTTGTGAAAGCCGCAAATAACCACCGGGTTTTAATAATTCTGTTACAAAAGTAACCGGTCTTATTCCGGCTGATAAAATTTCTGTTATGTTATTGTTATTAGCTCCGCCCGAATAAGAAATATTTATTTCACCTTTGAATTCTTTTGCTAATTTGTAAGCAAGATTAATTGTCAGCGGATAAAGTGATCTGCCCGACATGTACATATCATCGCCTGGTAATACATTGATTGTATTTTTTACTCCAAGAGTGTTGGAAAGTTTTATACCGAAATTTTTATTGCATGAGGATGCAAATGACCTTAGTCTGTTAATCATAGGAATTGCATCTTGAAATTGAAGATCGTGATCGAACGAGTTCTTATCTAGTTGGATATAATTATACCCGAGTTTATTCAAAGTATTATTTACAAAATCATATCCTAAAAGAGTCGGATTTAATTTTACATACGTGTGTAATCCTTTTTCTTTGATAAGATATTTTGCGATAGCTTCAATTTCATTAGGAGGGCAGCCGTGCATTGTTGAAAGTGTAACCGAATTAGATATATGCGGAGATATCTTTTCAATATTCAGAATGATTTCATCACATTTACTTCTTGTTAAACCAAATCCACACTCAAGTAATTTTAATACATCACTACTGTTCAGATAATATTTAAGTACAGATTTGTACTTAGCGAATAATTCATTATTAGATGCATCTTTCAATTCTTCAATAAATTTATTCATGCGGGAAGTTTTGATTCCATCAAGATCGTAACCAACACTCATGTTAAAAACAAATCCTCTTTTGGATATTGAGAGTCCAAGAAGATCTTTTATCAAATGAATTAGAAACCATGCTTTAAGATATTCATCATAGGATTCATCTAGTTTCAGTTCTTGAGACCATTCAACATTATAACCTTCATCTGTTGCATCAATGCACGGTTTATCAATCTTTAAGTCGTCCATCTTTTGAACAGTCTTGAGTTCAAAAAACCTTCCTCCGGTTAGATATGCGCAGATTATATTTTGAGCTAATTGAGTATGAGGACCGGCAGCAGGACCGATCGGAGTTTCAAGAAGTTCATCAAAGATCTTGTCTTCGTGTTCTCCTCTAGCATAATAAAATTTTGAGGATGGAATCCCAAAGATTGAGTTCTGGTTAATGTACTCTTGAAATATCCAGCTCAACAGATTTTGAAAAGGAACCGGCTGCATTTTATCTGACATATAATTCCAGCTATTTTTCTTGGGCATCTTAAATATAAGATATACTGGTATTAAGTGTGAAGACATTTTTGTAATTTTGTTTAGTTACAAAATAGAATTGGAATAAATATGAAAGAAAAATTATTTAGCGCGGTTGAAGCTGAAAGAGAAAATCTTTTTGCCCTTATACAAAGATTGATACAAATAAAAAGTTACAGTGGCGAGGAAAAAGAAATTGTTGAGTTTATTGTTTCGAAGATGCAAGAATATGGATTCGATGAAGCGTTTCATGATGGATTCGGAAACGCTGTGGGAAGAATTGGTAACGGACCGATCAAAATAATGTTTGATGCACACATTGATACGGTGAAAGTAACCGATACTGAAACTTGGGTGCATCCGCCGTTCGCTGGAGAAATTGTGAACGGAAAAATGTTCGGTCGTGGAGTTGTTGATGAGAAACCGGCAATGGCTGGATTTATGATTGCCGGAAAAGTTTTGAAAGCCATTTACGGAAATGATTTTCCATTCACACTTTATGTTGTCGGTTCGGTGCTTGAAGAAGATGCCGACGGTTATCCGCTTTATCATATTATCGCCAATGAAGGAATAAAGCCTGATTATGTTGTGCTTGGTGAACCGACAGACCTAAAAGTTTACCGCGGACAGCGCGGAAGAATGGAATTGAAAATTACTGCAACGGGAAAATCTGCTCACGGTGCGCATAACCAGAAAGGAATTAATGCGATCTACAAAATGCAGCCGATAATTTCTGATATCGAAAAGTTGGATAAAAAATTAAAACCAAAACAACCTCTCGGTAAAGGTTCTATAACAGTGAGTCAAATTGTTTCCAAAGCGCCTTCTGTTTGTTCTGTCTCTGATTTTTGCCAGATACATCTTGATAGAAGAATGACAATCGGTGAAAATAAAAATTCTGTTGTTAAGGAATTGAAAGCAATAATCAAAAAACATAAAAGCGATGCAAAAATTTCTATTCCAAATGTTGAAGGAACAAGCTGGAAAGGAACGAAGTTCTCACAAGAAGCATATTTCCCAACTTGGGTTTATGATGAAAAGCATCCACTTGTTGATGCAGCGATGAAAACCTCCAAAGCTGCTATAGGAAAAGCAAAAAGCGGCGTATGGAGTTTCTCCACAAACGGTGTTGCAACCGCAGGACATTTTGGAATTCCTACTATCGGTTTTGCACCGGGGAAAGAAGAACTTGCTCACTCATCTAAAGAAGAGCTTGTGTTGGAAGATCTTCTGAAGGCAACAAAGTTTTATTCACTGTTTCCGTTTGTGTTGGTGGAAAAAATTTGATTTTACCATGGAATCTATGGCTCCATTAGTTATTCCTTTAGTTAAACAGAGAGTTCTAAGTAAACGCGATAGGAGTTAGATGAATTTGAAGTCACAATTTGTGACTTCAAGTTATGTTAAAAATAAAATTTGGAGGTAGTATGTACCTATTCAAATTTGAAAAGGAAAGTAAGCTAAAAGAAATTAAAGAAATAAAATTTAAACTGGAAAAGGATATACAAAGGATTTCTGAAAATAACCTTGAACAAATATTTGGTTTGAAGTTTGTTCAAACTGAATTTCAATTGCACAATTTCAGAATAGATACACTCGCCTTTGATGATTCCAATAAATCTTTCGTAATAATTGAATTTAAAAAAGACAAAAACTTTTCAGTGATAGACCAGGGTTATGCATATCTATCACTTATGTTAAATAATAAAGCTGACTTCATTTTAGAGTACAATGAAAGTTTACAAAAAAATCTTAAACGGGAAGATGTAGACTGGTCACAATCTAAAGTTATATTTGTTTCTCCAGCATTTACGGATTATCAAAAAGAGTCAATCAATTTTAAAGATTTGCCAATTGAATTATGGGAAGTTAGATATTTCAATAATGATATAATTAGTTTTATTCCAATTAAAGCATCAGGAGCTACAGAATCAATCAAAACAATTTCTAAAAAGAATAAAGTTATTAATAAAGTAACCGAGGAGATTAAAGTCTATACTGAAACTGATCATACTGATAACACTACAGATGAATTGAAAGAATTATATGGCAAACTAAAATTAGCAATTCTAAACTTAAGTGATTCAATTACAATACGACCAACAAAACTTTACATCGGATTTATTTCAAACAAAAAAAATATTTGTGATTTATTATTATCAAAAAGTTTTATCAAAATGTGGATTAATCTTAAGAAAGGACAATTAAATGATCTCAAAAGAGTTACCAAAGATGTCTCATCAATAGGACATTGGGGGAATGGTGATTATGAGATTCGGATTAGTAATGATGATAATGTTGAATATATAATTAGCTTAGTAAAAGAATCATATTTAAGATCTATGAAAAACAATTAATGCTTAATTTATTTCTCGGAGGATTAATGGAAACTCGTTTTAAAGGAAGACATTTTATAACTGAGGACAATTGGACAAAAGAAGAACTTGATATAGTTTTTGATACGGCATTTGATTTGAAGAAAAAATTCTACGCAGAAGAACAAACACTCTGGCTGCCATATAAAACTTTGTTCATGATGTTCTTTGAGCAATCAACACGCACACGCAATTCTATGGAAGCCGGAATGACACAGCTCGGCGGACATGCGCACGATCTCACTCCCGATAAAATGCAGATCACTCACGGTGAAGTTGCAAAAGACACAGCAATAATTCTAAGCCGTATGGGACACGGAATTGCATGCCGAAATTGTTTCTACGGAATTGGCAACAAATATCTGAATGAACTAGCTGCTAACTCAAGAAAACCGGTTATGTCGCTGCAGGATGATGTCTATCATCCATTCCAAGGACTTGCAGATTTGATGACGATCTTTGAACATCTCGGACGAAACACAAAAAATTTAAAAGTAACAGTAAGCTGGGCGTATGCAACAACGCACTCAAAACCGTTAAGTGTTCCGCAGACACAAATTCTTCTTTTCCCGCGTTACGGAATTGATGTAACGGTCGCTCATCCAAAAGAATTTCCTCTCAGTAAAAATATTGTTGAGAAAGCACAGAAGAATGCAAAAGATGGCGGCGGAAGTTTACGTTTTACAAATAACATGGATGAAGCATTTGAAGGCGCGCAGATTGTTATTCCCAAAAATTGGGGCGGCTTCGGATTTTACGATGAGGAATATTACCTCTCGAATGAAGATCAATGCAAGAAAGAAATGAAAAGCAATCTTGAGAAATATAAAAACTGGATTTGCGATGACAAGAGAATTAAACTTGCAGATAAAAATGTAAAACTGATGCATGCACTTCCGGCTGATAGAAACAACGAAGTGACAGATAAGATTCTTGATGATCCAAATATCTCAATCGTTTTTGATGAAGCAGAAAATCGTCTTCATACAGCGAAAGCAATTATGGGTTTGACTATGTAACCTAAAATTCTGAGGAGCGAAGCGACGAAGAATCTCTAAAATGATTGAGTTAGAGATTCTTCATACCGTCTTCGTTTCACTCAGACAGGCATTCAGAATTTATGATGAAAAAATATTATTACAAATGTTTCGATTGCGGAAAGACTTACAGCAAAGATGATATAGAAAAAAATCTGATCTATCTTTGTCCTAGTTGCCGAAAAGTTGAAAAGAATCAACCGCTGCGCGGAGTTCTTTTAATTAAATATGATTATGGATCAATTAAGAAGAAATACAAGAAAAAAGAATTTCTAAAACTTCAGCCGGGAAGATTTTGGCAGTATCATTATTTGTGGCCATTAAATTCTGAGGAACGAAGTGACGAAGAATCTCATAAAAATAAAGATAGAGATTCTTCATTCGTCCTTTCAGGACTCACTCAGAATGACATGAATAAAATTTCACTTCCTTCGAATTGTTTCTTAGAATTTACTTTCGAAGGGAATAATTTTTTTGTCCTTGATGACACACGTAATCCTACTTTGTCGTTTAAGGACCGCGCTTCCAGCTTAGTTGCTCTCAAGGCAATAGAGCTTGGTATAAAAGAGATTGCCGCAGCTTCAACCGGTAATGCGGGTTCTTCATTAGCTGGAATCTGCGCACGGCTCGGATTGAAATCAATAATCTTTGTTCCAAAACTTATTCCCGAAGCAAAACGTATTCAAATTCAATCTTACGGAGCGGAAATTTATTTAGTTGATGGTGATTATGATTTAGCATTCGATACTTGTTTGGAAATATCCACAGAGAAAAAAATATACAATAGAAACACCGGCTATAATCCGCTTACTATCGAAGGGAAAAAGTCTGCAGCGTTTGATATTTTTATGACAACCAAAGGGAAAATGCCCGACCTAATTTTTGTTCCTACAGGCGATGGAGTTGTATTGTGCGGTTTGTATAAAGGATTATGGGAATTGAAAGAGCTTGGCTGGATCGAAAAACTTCCAAAATTAATTGCTGTTCAAGCTGAAGGAAGTAATGCAGTTGTGAGATATATGAAGAATCAAAAATTCGAATACATGGCTGCTAAAAGTATTGCCGATTCAATTTCTGCCGGCGCACCGAGGTGTTTATACATGACTTATGATGCAATTGTAAAAACCAAAGGTGAAGCGATTCAAGTGAGCGACAATGAAATACTTGAAGCACAAAAATATGTTGCTCAGAATTACGGAATATTAATTGAACCGTCTTCTTCATCAACATTTGCAGCGTATAAAAAATATATCTCACAAAATAAATTGAAAGATCAAACCACACTTCTTCTTTTTACCGGAAATGGATTGAAGGATACTTCTGCATTAAAAAGTTGGAATCCAAACATCGAACCGAGTACACCGCAACTTTTAAAAGAAAAATTCTTAAACAAATGAGAAAACCAATCATTAACGGATTGCTAATCTCAGCCGGATTATCCGCAAGGATGGGGCAATTCAAACCGTTGATGCTTTACAAAGGCAAATCATTTGTTGTAACAATAATTGAGAAACTCTTAACTGTTTGCGAAAGAGTAATTATTGTGACGGGATTTCAAAAAGAAAAAATTGAATCAACAATCAATTCTCAATTAGCAACCTTGCCTGCCGGCAGGCAGGTTAGCAATTCTCAATTCATAAAAAGAATTGAATGTATTTATAATCCGTTCTTCGAAAAGGGAATGTTCACTTCACTTCAAGTCGGATTAAAAGAATTGAAGAACTCAGATTGGATTATTTATCATTTTGTAGATCAGCCCTTTCATCAAGATAAATTTTATAATGAATTGATTAAACAGATTGACGACAAAACAGATTGGATCCAACCGCGTTATAACGGAATGGATGGTCATCCGGTTCTATTCAAGAAAAATATTTTCGAAAAAATTTTAACAGCGGATCCGTTTTCTTCACTTCGATTGATTAGAGATGATGGCGGTACAAAGGGGAAAAATTGGGATTGTAGTTACTCCCAAATTCTAAATGACTTTGATACTCACTCGGACATAGAGAAATTCAACGAAATTAATAACCGATCTTTTTAAGTCTTTGAGCTACATATTGTGAACTTGTATATGGTTGATTCATTTCGAAATTTACAAACGATTTTTTATTACAGTCATAAACTCTAATTCGATTAAGATTTTTGTAAACAATTAAGTCAACATCAACCGAATCGGAAAGTTTAGACAACATTTTCTTGGATAGATTTGCAAGATCATAATCGAATTTGGTTATTTTATCCCAGGCTGTTTCATCTTCTACCACAGTAAAACCTAAAGATCCAAACATAGATACTAAACGTAATCTCTCATTATCAAGACTGAAATTGTAGTTCTCTATCTGTCTTAACGGCATAATAAAAACAGAAGTTGTTCTAGAATTAGTTTCTGCTTCTTGAGCGAAAGAAATTTCCGTTATTATAAGAAACAATAAAATCGAAGGTAATATGGATTTGTATTTCACGATCTCTCCTATGCTTAATGTTTTTTCATTTCTACCAAATCATAATGGAAATAATTTCAAAAAACAATCCAAAAATTTATAAATGAATTACACTGATTTAACAGCCAACTGTCCACATGCAGCGGCAATATCATCACCTTGTGTTTCTCTGATCATTACAGTGATGTTGTTATTACGGAGGTTATCGGCAAATTTATGAATCTCTGTTAACGGTGTAGGTTCAAGTTTTGAAGATATTCCTTCCGGAGCCATATGTTTTATACTATTGAACGGAATGATGTTTATTTTTGAGGGAATGGAACTGCAAATTTTAGTTAGTGCTTTTACATCTTCGTACCGGTCGTTGATATCTTTAAGCATTGTGTATTCAAAAGTGATCCGTGTTTTTGTTTTCTTGGCGTAATATTTTAATGCTTCAAGGTTTTCTTTGAGAGAATATTTTTTGTTGATAGGCATTATCATACTTCTAATATCTTCAAATCCGGAGTGGAGCGAGAGAGCAAGTTTAACACGAACACCGCGATCGGCAAGATCTTTTATCTTTGGTGCTATGCCTGCAGTTGAAATTGTAATGCGCAATCTGCTCAATCCTTTTGTAAGCTCATGAGTAAAAATTTCTACCGACTTCAATGTCGTTTCGTAGTTAAGAAGAGGTTCACCCATTCCCATATAAACGATATTGGTAATATTTTTTTTACCATGTTCTTTTGCTGTTAGAAGATATTGATCTACAACTTCACCGGCAGAGAGATTTCTTTTATAACCCATCAATCCGGTTGCGCAAAATTTACAATCGAGCGGACAGCCGACTTGAGTTGAAATGCAAAGTGTGTTTCTTTCTTTTTCCGGGATTACAACCGATTCGATCTTCCGTTCATCATGCGTTGCAAACAAATATTTTTTTGTTCCGGTTGATGTTGAATTTTGAGTAGTTACTAAGTTCAAAGTTTGCAGTTCGCAGTTTGCAGACAGCTTTTGTCTAAGCTCTTTTGAAATATTCTGCATATCGGAAAAATCAGCAGCAAGATGATTATACATCCAATTATAGACTTGTTTGCCTCTGAACTTTGACTCTCCGATTGAAACGAAATACTCTTCCAGTTCTGAGAGAGTTAGCCCCTTAAGCTGTGTTTTTTTGTTTGCAATATTCATCGAGACAAATATATAGATCAAGAAGGAAAGTGACAAAGATGTAAGTTATTAAGTGCCTAAGTATTAAAAGGAGGGTTTGATATTTGAAATCCTTTCAGTAGTTTTGAAATGTAATCAACAAAACAAAACTAGATCAAATAAGAGGAAAGGATGAATTTCGAATTAACAGAAGAACAATTGATGATTCAGCAGACTGCCCGTGAGTTTGCAGAATCAGAGATAGCTCCAACTTCAGTCGAGCGGGATAAAGAAGCAAAATTTCCAGCAGAGTTAGTTAAGAAACTTGGTGAACTTGGATTTATGGGAATGATGGTAGCGCCACAATATGATGGTGCAGGACTTGATACTGTAAGTTATGTTTTAGCAATGGTAGAGATTTCAAAAGTTGATGCAAGTCTTGGAGTAATAATGTCCGTAAACAATTCATTAGTTTGTTACGGATTGGAAAAGTGGGGAAGTGATTTAATAAAAGAAAAATATTTAAAACCACTTGCGCGCGGAGAAAAACTTGGTGCTTTTGCATTGTCCGAACCTGAAGCCGGAAGCGATGCTACACATCAACAAACTTATGCAGTTAAAGATGGAGATCATTGGGTTATTAACGGAATGAAAAATTGGATCACAAATGGAATATCGGCAGATTATTTCCTCGTTGTTACGCAGACCGATAAAGAGAAAGCTCATCGTGGTATTACTACCTTCTTAGTTGAAAAAGGAACTCCGGGTTTTGGACACGGTGTTAAAGAAGATAAACTTGGGATCCGAAGCAGTGATACTTGTTCATTGACTTTTGAAAATTGCAGAGTGCCTGAAGAAAATGTTATTTGGGAAGTTGGTAAAGGATTTAATTTTGCAATGGAAACTCTGAATGGCGGAAGAATTGGAATTGCTTCTCAAGCTGTCGGAATTGCCGAGGGTGCGCTTGAAGCTGCAACTAAATATGCAAAAACCAGAAAAGCATTCGGAACTGAGATTGCTAACCATCAAGCCATTCAATTCAAACTTGCGGATATGTCAACCAAGGTTGAAGCTGCAAAACTTTTAACTCTTCAAGCTGCAGCATTAAAAGATGCTGGAAAGAAACTCGTTAAAGAATCAGCTATGGCAAAATTGTATGCATCTAAAATTGCAGTTGAATGTGCTCTCGAAGCAATTCAAATACACGGAGGTTATGGTTACGTAAGAGAATATTTAGTTGAAAGATATTTACGAGATGCTAAGATTACAGAAATTTATGAAGGTACTTCAGAGATTCAAAGAATTGTAATCGCAAGAGAATTGTTGAAGGATTGATTATTGGTGCTAAGAGCCTAAGTAATCTAACTTTAGGGAATTATGTGAAAAGGATTAAAGTCGGAAATACATTAAACATTTGTATCTATTTATTCTTGTTCAGCATTACATATAATCTTAATGCACAAACTGATTGGGTAAAGTGGGAAGGTAAAGAAACTTATTATCTACTTCCCGTCACACATAACCATGATTATGCAGTTGATAAATCTAGTGTTGGAATGATAATACTTTCTGTTGTGCGGAATACATATTACTTTTTTATATCTGATTTGGATGGCGATAACTGTCCGTTTGAACCTTCGTGTTCGGCATTTTTCCTTCAGTCTGTTAAAGAAACAAGTATTTTTAAGGGAACGTTGATGTTCGCAGACCGTTTTACACGGGACTTAAATATTTTCAAAGGATTGAATCATTATCCTTTACTTGCATCAAATAAATTTTCTGACCCGGCTTATAACTATACACTTGATTTCACAAAAATAAAATTGTAGTCAACTAGTGCTATTGAAAATCAAAACAAATAATAAATTTATAGTTACAATCTTCTTACTGATAATCCCGTTGACAACTGTTAACTGTCAGCTGACAATAGACCGAAATATTTTCTCATCTAAAAACAGATTACAATTCGGAAATCTTCTTTACAAGGATAGAGACTATTTACGTGCTTCAGAGGAATTTAAAGAATATTTAAAAAGTGAAAGCAACGATACAATTGCATTTAGATTAGCCAATAGCTATTTCAAAATAGGACACTTTTCGGAAGCAGCGGATAATTTTAAGGGGCAATTTTTCGGCTCGCATTTTTCCGAAGAAGCCCGACTCTTATTTTATGAATCTATTTTTTTTCGGAATGACTACAAGTTGCTGCGAGAACTTATTGATGTAAAAAATTATTCTTCTTCAGAATATGCTAAGGAGATCGAACGATTAAAATATACATCATACTTTCTTGATAATTCTGCATTGCCTGATGAAAATGCTGTACTAAAGAATTTCCCGGATTCGGTTCATTCTCAGCTGATAAATTTTTATCAGCAGAAAAAATATCCTCAGCATAAAAGTCTAACAACCGCAGCAATATTATCTACATTATTACCCGGAGCTGGTAAAATATATACCGGAGAAATTGGTGATGGGATAACTTCATTAATTGCAACAGCACTTACTACATATTTGGCAATTACAAATTTCAATGCAAACCATCAATTTAGAGGATGGTTGTTTAGCGGACTGGCTGCCTTTTTCTATGCGGGGAATATTTACGGTTCAGCCGTATCGGCACAAATTTATAATGCTAAGATTCAATTCAATTTTGATAAGGAAGTAAAACTATTTTTCGAACAAAGAAATTATTTTTTACCAAAGATTGATTACTAATATGAAAATCCGGTTTATAATAATATTCTTTCTGTCTGCATTTTTATTTTCAGTTGAAGCACAAGATCATTTGTCAATTCAGTTTGATTATGCCAACAATTTATTTAACAACAGACAATACTACGATGCAATTACAGAGTATAAACGTCTTCAATTTTTCGATTCAACAAAAACATTTAATTACGAAATAAATTATAAAATTGGAGAATGTTACAAAGCCGGGGCAAAATATGATGACGCAATAAAATATTTTTCTTTTGCTGAACTCAGTGCCCGTAACGAAGATGAATATTTTGATTCTAAGACTCAAATTATCCGGACAAATATTTTAAGAAGAACAACAGACCGTGCACTGGAGCTTTGTAATGAACTTGAAAAAGATCAACGATTTAATGGTATGAGCGATCAAATCAATTATTGGCGCGGATGGGCATTTATCTTAGCAGATAAATGGGAAAATGGTGCTAAATCGTTTGCTAAAATTAATTCAAATCATGAATTAAAAATACTTGCCGAACAAACGGAAAAAGCCAAAGTTTCTGTAACATTTGCAAAGGTAATTTCATATATTTTGCCCGGTGCGGGGGCAATTTATAGCGGTAAAATCTTATCCGGATTAATGTCATTGGGTTGGAATTTACTTGCCGGGTATTGGACGGTCAACTCATTCATAGAAGATCGAGTATTTGACGGAGTTGTAACAGCAGAATTAGTTTGGCTGCGATTCTATAAAGGAGCAATTCAGAAGGCAGAAGATTTTGCACTCGAGAAAAATATAGAAGTCTCAAATAAATCTTTACGTTATCTTCAGAACGAATTTAAAGGTATCAAACCGTGAAGCTTTCAGAAGAAGAAGTTAGAAAAATTACGTTTGAAGCAATTAGTGAATTAGGAGATAAAGCTACTCCGGAAGCAGTAAAAGAATTAGTACGAAGACGAATTGAATCAATGGGTGATGATTACAAATTCGAAAAAGGCGATATCTCATCAAGTCGTGTAATTTTAACATCGTTTGGTTTGAATCATCCCGGCATTGTTGCGGGAGTTACCAAAGCACTTGGCGATGCCAATTGTGATATTCAAGATCTTAGTCAAAAAATTCTTGGCGATTTTTTTACAATGATAATGGTAATTGATATTTCTGCTTCACAAAAAGATTTAAAGGAAATTCAAGAAGAGATGAATAAGATAGCAGAGCAATTAAAAATTAAAATTTATTTACAGCATGAAGACGTATTTAGATATATGCATAGGATTTGATAGTTGTCAGTAGTCTGTGGTCAGTTGTTAAATATATTTATGGGGGTCATATTGAAAACTAATTTTGAATCACTTAGGATTTATAGATTATCAGAAGAATTATCAGATATGATTTGGAATATTGTGAATGCATGGGAAAAATTTTCAAAAAATACTATTGGTTCTCAAATAGTTAGATCTTCTGATAGCATAGGTGCAAACATCGCTGAAGGAAACGGAAGAGGAACTTATAATGAGAACAGAAGATTTGCTAAAATTGCACGCGGTTCCTTATTCGAAACAAAACATTGGTTAAGAAGAGCAGTCAAAAGAAATCTTTTATCTAAAATGCAAATATAAAAATTAAAAACAGTAATAGATGAGCTAAGTCCAAAATTAAGTTCATATATTAATTCTATTGGAAGTTCAAGACAACTTTCTACTGACAACTGACTAACATTAAATAATACAAAGAACAACTAACTACTAACAACGGACAACTGACACACATGCCATACGAATTTGAAGAAATACTTGAAACTATTCGAATGACCGAAATCGAGCATTTCGATATTAGAACTGTAACAATGGGAATTAGTCTGCGCGATTGCCATGATAGAAATATTGAAGTTACTAAACAAAAAATATATGATAAGATTCTTCGATACGGAAAACAGCATGTAAAACTTGCCAAAGAAGTAGAATCACAATACGGAATTTCAATTGCAAATAAGCGTATATCTGTTACACCAATTTCAATTCCTTTCGATGCGTGTAATGCAGAAGAATTTATTGAAATTGCAAAAACTCTTGATAAAGCTGCGGAAGAAATTGGTATAGACTATATTGCAGGATATACTGCCTTAGTTCAAAAAGGGATGACAAACGGCGAACGCGAACTGATCAAATCAATTCCTTTTGCACTTTCACAAACAAAAAGAGTTTGTTCAAGTGTTAATATTGGCTCTACAAAAGCCGGCATTAACATGGATGCCGTGATGATGATGGCGGAGGCAATAAAATTAACTGCTGAAAAAACAAGAGATAACGATTCAATCGGTTGTGCCAAGCTTGTAGTATTTGCAAATGCAGTAGAAGATAATCCATTTGTAGCCGGGGCTTTTCACGGTGTTAGTGAACCGGAAATTGTTTTAAATGTTGGTATTAGCGGTCCCGGTGTTGTATTAGAAGCAATCCGCGAAGCAGGAAATGTTGATCTTCAGCAGCTTTCGGAGGTGATCAAAAAAACTATTTTTAAAATCACACGTGCCGGAGAATTGATCGGAAGAAAGGTAGCAGAAAAAAATGGAATTCCGTTTGGAATCGTTGACATTTCTTTAGCGCCAACACCCGCTGAAGGTGACAGTATAGCAGATATTTTGAAAGCTATGGGGCTTGAAGATGTTGGTGCACCCGGAACAACTGCTGCTCTCGCTATGTTGAATGATTCAGTTAAGAAAGCCGGCTTGATGGCAAGTTCTTCTGTAGGTGGAATGAGCGGTGCATTTATTCCGGTTAGTGAAGATATGGGAATGATTCGCGCAGTTCAGGCAGGAAATCTTTCATTGGAAAAATTAGAAGCTATGACCGCTGTTTGTTCAGTTGGACTTGATATGATTGCAGTGCCCGGCGATACTACTGCTGCAACTATTGCAGGAATAATTGCAGATGAAGCAGCTATCGGAATAATTAATGACAAAACAACTGCGGTAAGAATTATTCCCGCATACGGAAAGAAGATCGGGGACTTTGTTGATTACGGGGGACTCTTAGGTAAAGCACCGATAATGGAAGTAAGAACGTTAAGCTGTGCAGGTTTTGTTGGTAGAGGCGGAAGAATTCCTGCACCTATGAGAAGTCTTACTAATTAAAATGAGTATTAAGAAAAAAGTTTCAAGATAAAAGGAGGAGAAATGAGTAAAGGTCTAAAGATTGGTTTGGGGATTCTTGGTGTAGTAGTTCTTTTTATTATTCTTATTGTTTCATGGGTTACTAGTAAATATAACAGCTTTGTTGGTTTGAATGAGAACGTAAAATCTGGATGGAGCCAGGTAGAAAACGTTTATCAAAGAAGAGCAGACCTTGTTCCAAATTTAGTTGCAACAGTAAAGGGTGTTGCAAATTTTGAAAAAGAGACTTATACGGCAGTTACAGAAGCCCGTGCAAAAGTAGGTCAAATAAAACTTACAGCCGATCAGCTTAGCGATCCTGCAATGATTCAAAAATTCCAAGCTGCTCAAGATGGTTTGGGAAGTGCATTATCGCGATTATTAGTTGTATCAGAAAATTATCCTCAACTGAAAGCGAGTGAAAATTTTCAAACTCTACAGCAACAACTTGAAGGGACTGAAAATCGAATTACTGTAGAAAGACAAAAATATAATCAGATTGCTGCAGAATTTAATACTGCAATTAAGAAATTCCCTGGTGTAATAATTGCCAACTTTGGCGGATTTAAGGAAAAAGAATATTTCAAAGCAGCTGCAGGTTCAGAACAAGTACCGAAAGTACAGTTTTAAGAACATAGAGTGTAGAGTTTAGAACGTAGAGTGAACAATTGATGAAAAAAATAATTTTCTTCTTCTTACCAATTTTATTTCTGAAAGCACAGATTGAAATACCGGTATTAAAAAATTATGCTACTGATTTGACCAACACTTTATCGGATGCTGAACTCTACACTCTAAACTCTGCACTTAAAAAATTTGACGATTCTACTACTAACCAAATTGTATTTCTAATGATCTCTGCACTTAACGGAGCTTCATTAGAAGATTTTACATATCAGACAGCAACTAAAAATCAAATTGGTTCAAAGAAAAATAATAATGGTGTTCTTTTCTTTGTTGCCAAAGATGACCGTAAGATGAGAATTGAAGTCGGTTACGGATTAGAAGGAACTTTACCGGATGCACTATCAAATTCAATTATTAGAAATGAAGTCCGTCCTTACTTTAAGCAGGGTAATTATTATTCGGGTATAGCAGCCGGAATAAATTCAATATTGTTAGCCACACGCGGTGAATATCAAGGAGATGGGGGTAAAAAAGGAAAAGGAACCGGAACAGGAATTCCTTTTATCTTTCTAATAGTCCTTTTCATTATTCTCTCTACAATTTTTAGAAAAGGAGGAAAAGGCGGCGGCGGGGGAATTTTACCATGGATAATTTTAAGTTCTATGGGAAATAGCAGAAGTAGTAGAGGCTGGGGATCTGGTGGTGGTGGGGGAGGCGGTTTTGGCGGATTTTCGGGGGGTGGTGGTGGTTTTGGCGGGGGCGGAGCAAGCGGAAGCTGGTAAAATATTAATTCAAAAGCCCAATTTGTCTTGAAGTTCTAACCTTGTTTTAGTATTATTTCGACCGTATTGTAGATATTTCAGAAGGTATAGAGTTATTAATAAAGCTGATTTCTTTTCCGTTAATGATCCTTTTCAGTAATGTCGGATGGAATCTGTTCGAAAAAGAAAGAATGTTTTTTCAAGGAATGGATCAAATTTCGGTTGGAAGTTATCACCTCAAATCCGGAAATTATAAAAATTCGTTTAGCAAACACAAGAAAGGAACTGAAAGCTGAGATCTTATCTTCATTCTCATAGAAATATTGATTTAGAAAATTTAGTTAATATTATAGAACCCATAATCCAAGAGTTAAATGATTTTATTTCTGAACAAGACTCATAAAAGTTTCAGAACAAAATTCCTAAGATTAAACTCAACGATTAAATTTTTTTAATAAATAAGGAGGCCAACTATGGCAATTATGATAACTGATGAATGTATTAATTGCGGCGCATGCGAACCGGAATGCCCAAATACAGCTATTTATGAAGGTGGTGCTGAATGGAAACTTGCCGGAAACACTTACGGAGAAGGTCAAGCAACTCCTACAGGTGCAGATGGATTTTTCTCAAAAGATTTTTTCTATATTGTTCCCGATAAATGTACCGAGTGTGTCGGATTCCACGATGAACCTCAATGCGCTGCTGTTTGTCCGGTTGATTGCTGCGTTCCTGATCCTAAACATGTTGAAGATAAAGACACACTGCTGAAAAGAAAAGAATATTTGGATGGTTTAGGAAGATAGTTGTTAGCATTAGCTTTAGGATTTATTGTAGAAGCCGTCTCGAAAGTGAAACAGGGACGGCTTTTCGTTTATTGAAAAAGAAAAACATATCATACCGGCAGGTTGCTCATATTTAGGTTGTAAGCCATTGCAGCCAATTAGATTTCAGCAGAATAGTTTACCTAAATACTCCAGAAGGTAAAGATATTTGCAATCATCAGAACATGATTATCATTAACCGGCTTGAGTAGTCTTGTTGCGAAAAGGATCTTCGCGATTTTCATTGAAGGCAGGGCAGTAGAAATTTGAACTTTCAATTTCCTGTATCCAGCCGTTATGTAAACCGTATTTTCCCATTAGTCCAACAACTTTATCATATTCAGATTCTCGAATGGTACGGTTAATTAAAATATCATTCGATGCTTTGTTTGATGGATAATACTGCGACATAAGCGATATATGAACATTCGGACTTAGTTCTTCTGTAATGAACTGAAAAACTTTTTCAGATTCTGCTAAACCATTTGGCAGAACAAGATGCCGGATAATTAATCCGCGGACAACAACATTTCCATCATAAACCAATTCATCACCAACTTGATTGAACATTTCTTTAATTGCTTCCTTCGTATGATCAAAGTAATCCTTTGCATTCGAATACATGTTAGCAGATTTATTATCGCCATATTTGAAATCCGGCAGGTAGATATCAATCACGCCATCATAGAGCTTTAACATTTCAACGGAATCATATCCATTTGTATTATAGATAATTGGAAGATTCAATCCCTTTTCTACGGCTATTAAAATTGATTTTAGAATCTGCGCCGAAAAATGAGTTGGTGAAACCAAACCAATATTGTGACACTTTTTTTTCTGTAGTTCAATCATAATTTCTGCGAGTCGTTCAAAAGGGATTTCGTGCTGTCTTTCAACTTTCCAGTTTTGACTGATTTCATAATTCTGACAAAACATACATCTCAAATTGCAATTCCCAAAGAAAATATTTCCAGCGCCTCTATTTCCCGATAGAACTGGTTCTTCTCCAAAATGTGACGTATATGAAGAGACTATTGGAAGATGTCCGCTACAGCAAATTCCCAACTCATCTTGTGTTCGGTCAACTTTACAATCATGGGGACAACTTGTGCATGATTCTAATATTTTTAGTGCCGTTACTGCACGATTTTGTAGTTCCCCGTTTTCAAATAATTTTAAATATTTTGGCTGGTATTTCAAAGTATTGCTTTGAGTGCCTCAGAGTTTGCAATAATTGTTTTATCCAAATCTTCTTTAGTGTGAGCCATAGAAACAAATAAAGCTTCATACTGAGCAGGTGGTAAATAGATCCCGCGGTTCAACATCTCATGAAAATATTTACCGTAAAGTAATGTATCTGACTTTACAGCCGTGTTATAATCAACAACCGGTTCTTCTGTGAAGAATAGTGTCATCATAGAACCAACACGATTAAGCTGATAATTCTTTCCTGCCGATTTAATTCCGTCTTTGATTCCGTTAGTAAGATATAAGGATTTCTCTTCGAGAGATTTATAAACTTCAGGGTGATCCCGGATATAAGTAAGTGCGGCATATCCGGCATTCATTGCTAAAGGATTTCCGCTTAACGTTCCCGCTTGATAAACTGGTCCGCTTGGTGAAACCATTCCCATAATTTCCTTTTTGCCGCCGTAAGCACCAACAGGTAAACCGCCGCCAATAATTTTCCCGAATGTTGAAAGATCAGGTTTTACTCCAAGAATTTCTTGCGCACCGCCTTTAGCAATCCGGAAACCGGTCATCACCTCATCAAATATCAAAACAATTTTTTCTTCATCGCATATTGTGCGTAACTCTTTGATGAATGAATCATTAGCGCGGACTGTTCCCATGTTGCCTACAACCGCTTCTATGATGATGGCGGCAATCTCATTCTTGTTTTGCTGAACCAATTTTTTGACCGATTCGATATCATTGAAATCAGCAACTAATGTATCCGCGGCATTTCCTTTTGTAACTCCGGGACTGGTAGGCACTCCAAATGTTAACGCCCCTGAACCGGCTTTGATTAAGAAGAAATCTCCATGACCGTGATAGCATCCCTCGAACTTGATAATTTTATCTTTACCTGTGTAGCCGCGTGCGACACGAACAGCGCTCATTGTTGCTTCAGTTCCGCTATTTACCATACGAACCATTTCTATCGAGGGAACGAGTTCGGTAATCAGCTTTGCCATTTTAATTTCAATTTCTGTTGGAGCGCCAAAACTTGTTCCATCTTCAATCGCTTTTAGAAGAGCAATTTTGATGAATTCCGGATTGTGCCCGAACAAATGCGGTCCCCAGCTACCGATGTAATCAATATATTCGTTGTCGTCAACATCATACAATTTTGAGCCAATTCCTTTTGACATGAATCTTGGCGTTCCACCAACAGATTTAAACGCACGAACAGGTGAATTCACTCCGCCGGGAATATATTTTTTTGCTTCTTCAAAAAGGTTTTCGCTCTTGTTAATGTTCATTTGTTTCCCAATTATTAAATGAAATAATTCCCGTTAAAAATAATTATAAAATCTGTTACAAAAAATTAATTCGAAATAGACTTGGCTTCAACTCGAGATTCTTTTAATTTTTGATATCGAAAATGGAGTTAAGAATGATACATCAAATCGTCGGTAAACAGCACAACTCGAAATTGTGCTTTGTATGTGGATTAAAAAACAAGTTCGGTATTCACGCTCATTTTTATGTTACTAAAGAGAATGAATTGATTGCAATATTCACACCTTCAGAAGAACATCAAAGTTATCCCGGAAGACTTCATGGCGGAATTGCATCTGCTATTCTTGATGAAACTATTGGAAGGGCAATACTAAATAAATATGAAACAGCGGTGTGGGGTGTAACTATTGATCTGAATGTGAAATTCAAAAAACCAATACCGCTGAACGAAGAACTAAAAGTGATCGGAAGAATTACAAATGAAAATAATAGAATATTCGAAGGTACTGGTGAGATTGTATTACAGAATGGAGATATTGCTGTAACTGCTCAAGGAAAATATTTGAAAGTTCCGTTAGAAAAAATCACTGATTTCGATATAGAAGAAAATGAATGGAGAATAGTTGAATTAGAAACTGATCCCAAAGAGATAGAAATATAACCACTCTCTGCGTAGATAAAAATCTTTATAAAAAATCTTAATCATAATCTTAAACTCAAAAACAGAGTAAGAATAAGATTATGAATAAGAGTGGTGTTAAGAAAGTTTTTGAAAATATTTTACGACATCTTTTGCGAAGTAAGTTAAAATCATATCGGCACCTGCCCGTTTAATTGCTGTTAACGATTCAATCATAACACGTTCTTCGTCAATCCAATTGTTTCTTCCGGCTGCTTTAATCATGGCATATTCTCCGCTTACTTGATAAGCAGCGGTAGGCATTCCAAATTTCTCTTTAACACGCCATATGATATCTAGATAAGCGCCAGCCGGTTTTACCATTATAATGTCGGCACCTTCCTCGATATCGCTCTCAGCTTCACGTAATGCTTCGTAGCCGTTTGCTATATCCATTTGATGAGAACGTCTGTCACCGAAAGCCGGGGCAGATTCAGCAGCATCTCTAAACGGTCCGTAATAACCGGAAGAATATTTTACGGCGTAACTCATAATAGGAATTTCGATAAATCCTTTTTCATCAAGTGCTTTGCGGATTGCACCGATGCGTCCGTCCATCATGTCTGATGGTGCAATTATATCGGCGCCGGCTTCGGCATGAGAGATGGATTCTTTCACAAGCAGTTCAACTGTTTCATCATTCAAAATCTTTTCACCATTCAGAACACCGCAATGTCCGTGTGAAGTATACTCGCACAAACAAACATCTGTTATTACCAACAATTTTTTTGTCGCTTTCTTAATTGCCCTTACAGCTTGTTGAATAATTCCATTTGGATCGTAAGCGCCGGAACCAACTTCATCTTTATGATCCGGTATCCCGAAAAGAATTACAGCCGGTATTCCTAACCGTTCAACTTCTTTACATTCTTCAACAACGATATCAACTGACATTTGATAAACACCCGGCATAGAACGAACTTCATTTTTTACTTTTTCACCGGGTACAACAAAGAGAGGATAAATTAAATCATTCTTTGTTAGAATTGTCTCGCGTACCATATCGCGCACAGTAGGATTGTATCTTAATCTGCGTAAGCGTTTTGTTGGGTAAGTTGCCATTGTGCCTCCGTTGAAGAATGTAAAATGTATAATTAAGAATGTAGAATGAAATTATACATCTATAAATTCTGTTTAGATGTTTTTATAATTGCAGTTAATAATTTTATTAATTCTTGACAATCACTAAAAAGACTTTCGAATTCATTCTTGTACAAATATTCAGTCTCTTTTAATAATCTTAACCAATATTCTGATTCTCTAGCTTCCTTTAATGATATTCCCAATTTGCTGATAAATTCTTTTTTTGAAAATGCGCTTTGTGCTTCAGCAACATTTGCACCAATGGAAGTTCCACTTCTAAGAAGCTGCTTATAAATCGGATAAACGCTTTTATCTCTTCCTGATAAGATTTTATAACTTTTTACTATTCGTATTGCAAATTCAAAACTTTTCTGAACAAGTACATTTTCAGATTTCATTTATTCCTCGGACAATTTGTTAAAACATTCATTATACATTATAAATTTTACATTTTACATTGATAACGCTTTTACTTTTTTAAAAATAAATTCAGAGTTTTTAATACAGTCCCCTACAGAAATCCCGCCCCGATAGTTGCCGCCGAGGAAAATACCCGAATTCTCTTTTTCAAATTTATCAAAATAATTCTCATGTTCTATATAACCAAGATTGTATTGCGGGATTGCATTTAGCCAGAGTTTCTCTTTTATAAATATCGGATCTGTTTTTATTTTCATTATCTCTTTGAACTCACTTAACGCTTTTTCAATAAGCACATTTTTCTCAGTATCGAAAAGTTGAGGTGAACGTGCACCGCCAACAAAAATTGTGAAAGCTGCTTTATCATCATCACAGCGATTGGGAAAGATTACCGAGCTCCAGATAGCTCCAAGAAAATTCTTCTTTTCTTTCGATGGAATCAAATAGCCAAATCCATCAAGCGGAATTCCAACATCTTTTTTATTAAATCCCAAATACAAAACCATTACCGGGGGATAATAGATATGCTTTAGGTGAGTTACAAGATTTGAATCCAGCGCTCCAAAAATTTTAGAAGTTATATACGCGGGTACAGTGGATAACACAATATCAGAAAGAGTTTCTTGAATCTTACCGCTAAATTCATAAGTAACTCGCCATTGATTATCTCTCCGTTCTACACTCTGCACTCTACATTCGTATAAAATATTGTTGTTTAATTTCTGTGCAATTGCTTTCGGGAAAGATTGCATTCCATTAATGAATGAAAACATCTTCGCACTTTGCTTAGATTCTTCGGCGCGCTTCTTTCGCTCACGTGCGCCTTTAATCATACCTTTTACTAATCCCCCATATACTTCTTCTAACCGGTACAATTTTGGGAATGCCGACTTCACGCTTAATTTGCTTGGATCTCCCGCGAACACACCGCTGACAAAAGGATCAATTGCATAATCCAAAAATTCTTGTCCCAATCTTCTGGATACAAATTGAGCAATGCTCTGGTAATAACCGTCATCCGATTTTCCAACGAATGGTTCACCCAATAATCGAAGTTTTCCTTTGGTCGAAAATAATTTTGATTTGATAAGTGAGATCGGATTCATCGGCAGGGGATGAAGTTTGTTATCACGAAGAATATATCTCTTGTTAGAAACTTCGCTCGCATAAATCATCTCATCGGATAATCCAACCTCATCAACAAGTTGACGTATTAACGGAGTAGTTTCTAAACCGCTATTAGGACCGAAATCAATTAAGAAACCATTTTCAGTAGAAGTTTCCATCGCACCGCCGGGTTCACTTTTAGATTCAAGAATCTTTACATCGAATCCATCTTTGTGAAGCCAATGTGCGGTTGCCAAACCGGAAATACCTGCGCCAAGGATTATTATTTTCTTTTTGTTATTCATTGAGTTTTGCTTTTACAATTTCTGATAATGCATTAATAAATAGTTGTGAATCATTTAGTCCTTTCATTACAATATAATTCTCAATGCCCGCTTTTTCGGCAACGTGTCTGTATTCAATGTCCAGTTCGAACAAAGTTTCAACATGATCTGAAACAAAACTGATCGGTACGATCAATAAATTTTTCTTGTTTTGAGAAGCAAGTTCTTCAATCATTGTATTGGTTGCCGGTTCCAGCCATTTCATAGGACCAACTTTACTTTGAAAACATAAATAATAATTGTGAGAATGTTTTCTAAGTTTCATAACCGCTTCAACTGTTTGTTTAATATGTTTACTATATGGGTCGCCTTTCTTAACCAAACTTATTGGAGTACCGTGTGCACTGAAAACGATTTGGATTTCGTTTCTTACCTTCTCAGGAAAACGTAAAATAGTTTCATCAATACGCTGATTTATCGCTTCAAGATATTTTGGATGAATATAATAATCATTTACAAAGATTAGTTTTGATTTATCTCCATTGTAATGACGCTTCCATTCATTAAATGAAGAACCGGTAGTTGTGATCGAATAATGCGGATAAAGAGGAAGTAAAATTATCTTATCATAATTTTTACTTTCTACATAAGCTGCAACCTCTTTTGTCAGAGGGTTCCAATAGCGCATTGCTGTGTAAACGTCAAGAAGTGGAAAATCTTTGCGGAGATTCTCTTCCAGCATTGATCTTTGTTTTTCTGTCCACTCGTTTATAGGAGATTTACCGCCAATGAGTTTGTATTCCTCTGCAACCTTTGGTGCTCTACGATTTGATATAAGTTTTGCGAAAAGCTTTTGCCCGAACGGCAAATTAAAAATATCCGGATCGCAAAAAAGATTATATAAGAACGGTTCGATTGCTTCGATTGAATCCGGTCCGCCAAGATTAAAAAGTACAACTGCACTATTCAAAACTTATTTCCTTTCTCTAAAAAACCTTATGAACTTGTTGTGTAATTCTTTGTCTTCGTATTTGTCATTTAGAACATTTAACAGTTCTTCTTTACTATATCCTGATGTTATCTTTTGTATTGATACAATTTTATTTATTTCATTAACCGAATAATTAATTCTCCATGTACGGTAAGCTAAAATGTATAACTTCTTATTCGTTGGATAATTATTTACTAAAATTGAAATTCTTTTCCTTGTTGCATCAGTGGGATTAAATTCAAGCTGCAGTTTTGCAAATCTCTCCAAATTAATTTTTGCGTATTCATTTAGCCAACTGCACTGCACTTTTGCTTTAGGTTTGAATTCAACCTTAAAAATATTTTTGAAATCTTTTTTTACCCATCCGGTATCAGCATCCGGGAAAGAATCCGAGTAAGGCAGGTAAGGTTTAATATCAATAATGGGCGAACCGTCTAGTAAATCTGATTCAGAAATAAAAATTTTTAATCCTTCAACTTTTTCCAATTTAACACAACTCATTCCAATATGATTTGGTCTGTAAGGTGCTCTTGTTGCAAAAACCCCGACTTTTTTTCTTGTATGTCTTGGAGGATTTACAAGCGGTTTCCAATTTTTATTTAAGTGAAACTGATATAAGACCCAAATTCTTTCAAAGCCATCTAAATATTTTAATGCTTGCTCAAAATTGTTTTTTGGATTGAGTTCAATTACTGAAACTTCTTCGCCGGCTAAAACTCCTTGTCTGGGAGTTTCATAACGGTGTGATAACTTGGAACGAATTATTCCAATCGGTTCAATAATTATTTTATCAGATATCATAGAACTATTTATTCCAAATCACATTTAATTAGATTTTTATCATTATTTTTTAACTGATTTTATTAACAATTATGGAAACATCAATGAAAAACTTATTAGCTCTTCTCTTGATACTTGTTTTAACTACCGTGGCTTGCTCTTCAAAACCACCAAGCATACGTGTAACAAATCAGCGCTCAACAAAAGCAAATGTTCAAGTAAAATTTGAGAACTCAAATACTATTAATATCAATGATGTAACCGGCGGTGCAACAACTTCCTATCAAGAAACCTCTGAAGGTGCTGTAGCAATTACGGCAGTTATTCAAAATGAGTCGGTTTCACCTGTAATTTCATTTACAGCACAAAAAGACAAAAACCACACAGTTGTAATCTTGAATTCTACTCCACCTGCATTAAGAATAGATACTGACGATAAATAATTTAAGAACAGCGATTGCGAATTAGACAGTACGTGAGTAACGGGCATTATCTTCTTTGCGTTCTATGTATCCGTCAAAGTTCATAGCAATATTTCGAATGAGTAGCCGTCCCATTTGTGTAACCACAATTTTTCTATTATTAATTTCTACTAATCCATCATCAATAAACTCTTGCATACCATTAAGTGCAGAACTGAAATATTTTTCAAATTCAATATCGAACTGCTTATCTACAAGTGAAAAGTCGAGTTCAAAATCGCACATGACTTTTGTTATAATATGCCGCCTTAGAATATCATCATCAGTTAAATAAACGCCCCGTTCGATAGGAAGAGTTTCATTATTCAGAGCATCAAAATATTCACGTTCTTTCTTCAAGTTCTGTGTGTAAGATTTTCCAATTTGGCTGATGCTGGTAATACCAATTCCGTACAAATCAGTTCCCGCATGTGTACTGTAACCTTGAAAGTTGCGGTATAATTTTTTATTCCTTTGAGCAACAGCTAGTTCATCATCCGGTTTTGCAAAATGATCCATACCGATAAAAACATATCCAGCTTTAGTTAGTTTTTCAATCGTCATTTTTAATATTTGAAGTTTTTCTTCAGGAGTCGGTAAATCTTCCGGTTTAATCAATGCCATATGTTTTTTCATCCATGGAACGTGAGCATAATTAAATACTGCAATTCGGTCGGGAGAAATATCAATAGTTGCATCAACAGTTTTTTCGAATGTATCAAGAGTTTGAAAGGGAAGTCCGTACATCAAATCAAGATTGATACTTTGAAATCCAAGTTCACGAACCCAATTTACTACTTGTCTTGTCATTTCTTCAGGTTGAAGTCTATTAACAGCTTTCTGAACTTTATCATTAAAATCCTGGACACCCATACTAATGCGGTTGAATCCGCCATTTCGTAACGCAGCCAAATGTTCTTTTGTTAATCCACGTGGATCAATTTCGCACCCTTCTTCTGCTTCAGAACGAATTTCAAAACTTTTATTAATAAATGAAATGAGATCAATTATTTCATCCGGATTAAGATGAGTGGGTGTCCCGCCGCCCCAATGCAGTTGAACAACTTTTCTTTCCGGCATAATGTATGATCTAAGCAGATCAATTTCATTTTTCAGATACTTAATATATTCTTGAATCCGATCTCGATTACGAGTGATTATCATATTACATCCGCAGAAATAACAAAGCGTATCACAAAATGGAAGGTGGTAGTAAAGAGAAAGCTCCGGCGGATTCGCTTCATTATTCGTCCGTATGATTTCGTTCAGATACTTTTCCGCTGTGAATGAATCATTGAAATGCGGTGCAGTCGGATAGCTGGTGTATCGGGGTCCGGGACGATCGTATTTTTTAATTAGTTCAAGATCTATGTTAAACATTTTAACTCCGGTGTAAAAAAGTCGGTTCAATCCTAAAAGGAAAAAATCATTTCATTCAAAGAAGGAAAGAATTGCTTCGTTCAAAAAAGGAAAAAATCGCTTCGCTCAATTATATTATTGACTCTTAGTTGACAAATATTTTATAAAATTTGATAGCTGTTTGGAAATTTCTATACATTCGTTTTTTAGTTTATCAAAGTACTGAGAATCAATGTAACCTATCTCTACTGCAACATTTAATAAACTTCTGATTTCTCCAATGGAGCCTTTCGAATAATACAAGAATTTCACGAAATCTTTATCGCTGCCTCTTTCAAATCCCTCGGCAATATTATTCATTACTGATATTGCCGCACGTTGAATCTGATCTTTAAAACCAAAATCTTTTTGATACTTCGGATTATCCAATTTATATATCTCTATACAGAGTTCTTTTGATTTTTGATAAACAGGTATTTCTTCAAAAGTTTTCATTTTCATTTCTTCTTTGAATCCCGCGATAGCGGGATGATTCTTTTCTTCTTTTCTTTATTTCTTACTTATGAAACACTTTACTTTCTTCTTTTACTACATCAACTAAGTATTTTGCATTTTCCGGCGGCACATCCGGAAGTATACCGTGACCAAGATTAAATATATGTCCGTTATGCTTACCGAATGACTTCAAAATTTCTACCGCTTCTTTTTTTATCTTATCTTTATCGGCGTAAAGAACCGTCGGATCAAGATTTCCTTGTAAAGCAACCTTATTTCCAATTCTACTTCTAACTTTACCAATATCCATCGTCCAATCAAGACCAATAACATCTGCACCACAATTTGCGAGCTTATTTAATTTGTAATGAACACCTTTTGCAAACACAATCACGGGTTTGTCTTTACGTTTGATCTGAGAAATTATTTTTTCGATATACCTTAAAGAGAATTCCTCAAAATCGGCGGGAGAGAGTAGCCCGCCCCATGTATCAAATATTTGAACAGCATCTGCGCCAGCTTCGATCTTTGCTGAAAGATATTCAGCAACTGCATCGGCAATTTTATCCAACAACTGGTGCGCCGCTTTCGGTTGATTATAAATGAATTTTTTTATTTCGGAGAAACTTTTTGATCCGCCACCCTCAACCATGTAAGTCATCAACGTCCATGGTGAACCGGCAAAGCCAATTAATGGTACTCGTCCGTTCAATTCTCTTTTTGCAAGTGCTACAGCATCAAGTACATACTTCAAATCTTTTGTCGGATCTATCGATTTAAGTTTGTTTACATCATCAATATTTCTAATAGGATCATAAAGCTTGGGGCCTTTACTCTCAATCATTTCCAGTTTCATTCCCATCGCCTCGGGGATGACGAGTATATCCGAAAAAATAATTGCGGCATCAACGCCAATAAGCTCAACAGGCTGTATGGTAACTTCAGCGGCGAGTTCGGGAGTTTTACACATAGTTATAAAATCCGATTTTTTACGAACAGCCCTATACTGGGGTAAATATCTTCCTGCTTGACGCATAATCCAGGTGGGAGTATACTCAACAGATTTTCCTTTGCACGCTCTAAGAAATGTATCATTTATTAACTTGGTCAAAATTCCTCCGGTTAAGCAATGTTAACTGTTGTTTGAAAATATTTTATGATAGCATCAACAATCCCATGAAGTGAAAAGACGCTTGGTACTATATGAACAACAAGACCATATTCTCTAATCGCTTTCTCAGTAGTTGTACCTATGGCACATATTACGCTTTTCCCAAAAAACTTATCTGCATCAGAGACATTCATCAACCTTAAAAAGTTGTTAAATGAAGAAGGACTGGTGAAAATAAAAATGCCGGGATGCTTTCTCTGGATTTTTTGATGTTCGGTTTTCAAATTGCTCAACTCATTCTTTACTACGTCGTAAATGGGTACAGAAAAGACTTGAGCACCCAGTTCCGATAATCCCATATTCAATTCACCGCTGGAAAGCGAAGAACCCGGGATAAATATCTTTTTGTTTGATAACTCAAATTCAGAAAATTTATAAAGCAAACCTTCCGCGTTATATTCATCCGGTATTATGTCAACCGGGATTCCTAAGTTCTCGCATTCTTCCGATGTACTTTTACCGACAGCCGCAATTTTTATTTTCGACAGATCAAGCATCTTTTTCTTTACGATGTCCGAAAAAACCTCAACAGCATTCGTTGATGTGAATACCAAATAGTCAAATCTGCCAAACATGTTCAACGCATCATTCAATTCCGGAGAGTTAGCCAAGGGTAACACTTTTATTGTCGGGAAGTAAACTATCTCGGCGCCCAGTTCTTCTAATTGGTGAATCGATTTTTCCGCCTCTGCTTTACTCTTTGTAATAAGAATCGTTTTGCTTTTCAATGAGTTCAATTCAATCTCTGTTTTAGTTGTTCTGAATGATGTAAATAGTCTCAAAAGAGGTTTTGGAGATTCTTCGCCCCGATGATCCGCCGAAGGCGGAGGGATCAGAATGACTATACTCTCGAATTATTATATACATCTTTTAATATTGTCGATGCACCTGCTTTCAATAAATCCTTGGCGAGTTTCTGTCCCAACTTCTCCGGATTAGTTTTTGCACCGCGTATTTTTTTTCTGAATGTTACCGAACCATCAACAGCACCGACCACCGCATCAAGATACAATCCGTTTGATTTAACTTGCGCATAAGCGCCAATGGGAACCTGACAACCGCCCTCTAAAGCTTTTAGCAGAGAGCGTTCAGCACGTACCTCAGCATAAGTTTTTTCATCGTGAATTGATTTTAGGATTATCTTGGCAAATTCATTGTTTTCACGAATTTCGATTCCAAGAGCACCTTGACCAACTGCCGGTAAAATATCTTTAGTACTAATTATGGAAGAGATATATTTATTTAATTTTAATCTTTCAACTCCGGCACGGGCAAGTATAATTGCATCCCAATTCGATTCTAAAAATTTATTTATTCTTGTTGGAACATTGCCGCGAAGTCCTTCAATTTTAATATCCGGTCTTATGTGAAGAAGCTGCGAACTTCTTCTTAAAGAACCTGTTGCAACAACAGCGCCTTCTTGCAACTTCTTAATTGTAATTCCTTTTTTGCGTGCTATTAAAATATCTTCAACCGGATGGCGTTTTGTTACGGCTCCGAGCTTTAATCTTTCAGGTAAAACTGTTGGAAGATCTTTTAAGCTGTGGACAGCAATATCAATTGATCCTTTTAGTAATTCATTCTCAAGTTCTTTAGTGAATAATCCTTTATCGCCGATCTTGGATAAAGCAACATCAAGAATTTTATCGCCTTTAGTGTTAATGATCTTTATATCAACACTAAGATTTTTATTCTTCCTCTCAAGTTCTCTCTTAATATATTTAGCCTGCCACAGAGCAAGATCGCTGCCTCTTGACCCGATGACCAGTTTATTTTTTTTCATTTGTTCCTTCTTGATTATTCTCATCTTCATTAATTTCTTTCCCGTTTGAAGGAATAGAACCAAGATTGAAAAGATCTTTTAGTATCATAGTATTAGTTACGACTTCTTTAATATTTGCACCGGTTTCTGCAAATTCTCTCAGTTTAACAGTCGGGTTGTGTAAAATTCTCCCAATCATTCGGCGGGTCATATCTTCTATCTTAATAAAATCTTCATCGCTGACTTTATTTTTTATCTTTTCTAATTCGTCATGGCGTATCTCTTCGAAAAATGACCGCATTGTTTTAATTGTTGGAACTACATCTAATGTATTAAACCAGCCGAAAAATCCAATCATCTCTTCAATGATTATTTTTTGCACAAACGGTATTTGATCTTTTCGTTTCTGCAAGTTTTGATCTACTATTATCTTCAGAGAATCCATATCGTGATAGAAAACATTATCTATTTTTTTTACATCGGGATCAATATCTCTTGGAACGGCAATATCCATTAGAACAAGGGAAGTGTTCTTTCGCTTTTTAACCGCAGATTTAATGTCATCATATGAAACGATTATACTATCAGCGCTTGTTGCACTTATGATTATATCAAAATTGTGAAGATGTTCTTTATAGAATTGAAACGGAACAATTTCACCATGAATTTTTTCTGCTAATTTTTCTGCCCGCTCTAACGTTCTATTTGAGATTGCAATTTTACCAATACCTTTATCGTGAAGATGAACTGCCGCAAGCTCACCGGTTTCTCCGGCGCCAATAATTAAGGCGGATTTTTTATCTAAGTTGGAAAAGATTTTCTCAACAACTTGAACTGCCGCATAACTAACAGTAACAGCTCCCTCACTAATTGTTGTCTCTTTAATTGCTCGTTTACCGGTTTTAATAGCGGAATCAAAAATTCTTCTCAGTGCTGTTCCGGCAAAATCTAAATCTTCAGAAATTTCAAATGCCTCTTTTACCTGTCCTAATATTTGACTATCGCCGATAATCATAGAATCAATTCCGGATGCAACAGAAAAAAGATGTCTAACAGCGCTGCAGGAAAAAAATTTTAAGAAATGTTCTTGCTTAATTCCATTTACCGGCTTGAATTGAATTAGTTCATCTATAATTGGTGAAAGATCAAGGTCTTGATTTTGCGGAAATCCAAAAATCTCTGTCCGGTTACAAGTCGAAATAACTACACCTTCGGAGAATAAAGAATTTTTCAATCTCGGAATTAGTGTAACTATTTCATCGTGATTTAAATGAAGAGCTTCTCTTAGATCTAAAGGCGAAGTCTTATGATTTATTGAGATACCAACTAAATTCATTTTAATACTTTCAATAAAACGAGTGAAACGTCTTAGCCAATGTGTTCGTGGTTATCAAAGACATTATTGCAGCCACAAATCCAATTATAGAAAAAAGAATAACTTTCTTACCATACAAACTGCCGAAGATTTTGCTAAGCATACCAAAGCCATAAACAAGCCAGACGAAAAGAGTGCCAATTAGTTTCGGATCGAAATAACTGAATTTTGGAAATGCGCTTGGCAGCCAAATAACTCCAATTACAATTGCGAATGTGAGAAGTACAAATCCAATTACCATGGAAAAGAAACTCAGCTTTTCAAGAATTTCCAGACTTGGTAAACGATCGAAGATTAATCCAAACTTATTCGATTTTAAGTTTTTGTAAAGAAGCATATATAGCAATCCATAAACGGCAGAGATCGTTATTCCGGAATAACCAAGCAGAGCATTAATAACGTGAAGACCAAGAAGACGGTTTCGCAATACTTCCGGCACAATGTAAGAGTGCTCAATAAAAATTGAAGAGATGATTTGAAAAACAAGCGAGAACAAAATGATAAATGCACCGGTGCCGCGGATGTCTGTCAACAGTTCAAGAACGAAATACGAAAACCCGATTGAGAAAGCTATTATAGAAAAGATTTCAAACTTGTTGGTTATCGGGGGATGGTTGTACTCAATTGTGCGGGAGATTAGATAAAAAGTGTGCATCAGAAGTGTAATGAACAAAACAATACGCTTTGAATTGCTTACAATCTTCTTCTCATTATAGAAGTCGTAACTGTAAATTCCAAATGCAAGGGCATAAAAGAGAGGGAGAAGCAGATTAAGAATATTGATTGATTGAAGCATAGTTGCTCAAATTATTTTTTATTTGTTAACAAAAGATTAAATAGTCGATCCTTAAAAAGTCATTTTGAGATTAGGAGTTGATAATACCAACTCCCAAAATCTAAAAATGCGTTGTTCAATACTTTTGTAAAAAGAGCCAAAAAAAGTTTCTGCTTT
>Ga0082335_1002559_pt1 | contig 33566 bp, 25 predicted proteins | sample Subgrocontami58m_FD_72375 | JGI IMG/M metagenome (GOLD analysis project Ga0082335, IMG submission 72375) | Subsurface groundwater microbial communities from S. Glens Falls, New York, USA - GMW37 contaminated, 5.8 m (SPADES assembly) (version 2) ... | reverse complement strand
GAAGACGCCCCAGTGCGTGCGGGTCCACGACTTCGTGATCCCGGCGACCGCCACGACGGGCGGGAAGGCCATTCCGTACGGCGTCTACGATCTGCACCGCAACGAAGGCTGGGTGAGTGTCGGGATCGATCACGACACCGCGACCTTCGCCGTGCGGTCGATTCAGCGCTGGTGGCAGCACATGGGGCGCCCGGTGTATCGCCAGGCCCAGTCGCTGCTGATCACGGCGGATGCGGGCGGGAGCAACGGGGCCCGCCTGCGCCTCTGGAAGGGGGAACTGCAGCAGCTCGCGAATCGTACGGGTCTCGCCATCACGGTGTGTCATTTCCCGCCAGGCACGAGCAAATGGAACAAGATCGAGCATCGGTTGTTCTCGCACATCGCCATGAACTGGCGCGGCACGCCGCTCGTCGACCTGGCCACCATCGTGAGCCTGATTGGTTCGACGCACAGTCGGTCCGGACTCCGCGTCCGGTCGGAACTCGATCGCGGCCAATACCCGGGTGGCGTCACCGTCACCGATGCGCAGCTGGCGACCGTCCGCCTCACGCGGCATCGGTTTCACGGCGACTGGAACTACACGATCCACCCCGCCACGCGGAGACCAAGTAAGTCAGTTATTGTCTGACAGGCCCTTAGGATAGGCACTTTCGACACTGCCATCAGGGACTTCGCGGGTCGCTTGCACTGGGCCCAGTCGCCGCCGCCACGGACCCAGAGTGTTCTCTTGCATCTCGACTGTGACCCTGAGATGAAAGTCGCTAGGCAAGACTATTTGAGCCGATTCTCGGAGACACCAAGTCGTCTCAGTTTCCCGCCAGGCCACTGCGATATCAGACCTGATCTCCACGACATCATTTCCCGCCCCCTGCCGCTTGAGCTCGGACTGATGCCGTGCGCCTCTGCCCAGCCCGGTGGACTGGTAGCCTTGCACAGTTTGCACGGGGATGGGCCCGGGAATCAGCGTTACCCCCTCCAGGTAAACCCTATTCCGAGATTTCGGGTCGTCCTCGCGATCTTGCTTCTGACAACGGTCCCAGAACACCGGATCATCCTTTGCTTGAGCATCCAATCTTTGGGAAAGCGTCAGGCCCCCTGTGCCAATAATCGGTGAGACAACCTCCCTCGTGAGATTAGTGTAGGGGCGGGGAGGGTTGGATGGATGAATCGCATGCCAGCAGTTGTAGAGATGGACGTCGCCGGGCCGGAGGCGGAGGGAGCCCGGAGGGCGACCGGAGCGTCCGGTCCGGCGACGTCACGCGCGTCCGCTCCCGATCCTGAAGTTCCGGCGACGGTTCAGCGCCGGCAGTTCACCGCCGAGTATCGCGTCCGCATCCTCAAACAGGCCGACGCCTGCAAGAAGCCCGGCGAGTTGGGCGCCTTGCTCCGTCGCGAAGGGTTGTACTCGTCCTTGCTCACCAACTGGCGTCGGCAGCGCGAGCAGGGCGCCCTGCAGGACATGCGTGGGCGCCGTCGAGGACCGAAACCGCGGCCGGTTGACCCGCGCGTGAAACAGCTCGAGGCTGAGAACCGTCGACTGCAGCGGAAGCTGCAGCGGGCGGAGACGATCATCACGCTCCAAAAAAAAGTTGCCGAGATCCTGGGGATCCCCCTGACACCCCTCGACACCGACGAGACCGACTGATGATCGCCATCGAAGCCGTCACCGCGAAGGGCGAGACCTCGGCCCTTTGTCAAAGCGTCGGCGTCTCGCGCCAGACCCTCTACCGGCGTCGACGGCCGGCACAGTCGTCGACGCCGCGCCGGCGGACGCCGTCGTCGCGCGCGCTCGTGCCCGCCGAACGGCAGGCGGTGCTCGACGTGTTGCACAGCGAGCGGTTCGTCGATCAGTCGCCCGCGGAAGTCCAGGCCACGCTGCTCGAGGAGCAGACGTACCTGTGCTCGACGCGGACGATGTATCGCATGCTGGCTGCGGCCGACGAAGTCCGGGAGCGGCGTGATCAGGCGCGGCATCCGGCCTACGCGAAACCGGAGCTCGTGGCGACGGCACCGAATCACATCTGGTCGTGGGATATCACCAAGCTGAAGGGGCCGATCCCGTACCTGTATTACTCGCTGTATGTGATCTTGGATCTCTTCAGTCGCTACGTCGTGGGTTGGATGGTCGCCGCGCACGAGAACGCCCACCTGGCCCAGCGCCTGATCGAGGCGACGTGCCTCAAACAGGGCATCGGTCCGCATCAACTCACGATCCACGCGGACCGCGGCGCGCCGATGCGCAGCAAGCTCGTCGCGGTGTTGTTCTCGGATCTCAGCATCGCGGCCAGCCACTCGCGGCCCCGGGTGAGCAACGACAATCCATTTTCCGAAGCACAATTCCGAACGTTCAAATACCGGCCGGATTTTCCGGATCGCTTCGGCTCGATCGAACACGCACGCGCCGTCTGTCACGATCTCTTCGCGTGGTACAACGACGCCCACCATCACAGCGGCCTGAGCTATCTCACACCGACCGACGTCCACTACGGTCGCGCCGCCGCGATCCTTGAGGCTCGTTATCGCACCCGACTGGCCGCGTACGCCGCGCACCCCGAGCGCTTCGTGAAAGGGCCGCCGCGCCTCGAACGTCTGCCGGAGGCGGTGTGGATCAATCCGCCAGCGAAAACGACCCGCCAGAATGCCTCAGGAACGACGATCGTGACGCCGGACGACCCGCAGCCTGAGGCCCTTTGCGGGCCGCGACCGCCTCTCGACGCTCCGACCATCTACCTGACCGATCGCGTGGAGTCGCTACAGTAAATGCTGAAACCGGTTGTCTCACGGACGTTGACACGGCCCGCATGGCCGGCTGAGCGCCCCGGGCCACTATCAAGCCCTGCAGCACTTCATCACCCATTCGCCGTGGGACGCCACCCGCGTATGGGCGCGCGTGCGCGCGTTGGTCCCGCTGCGGACGGGGATCCTGGCGCTCGACGACACGGGGTTTCCCAAACAGGGGACGCATTCGGTCGGCGTGCAGCGGCAATACTGCGGCGCGCTGGGGAAGATCGGCAATGGCCAAGTGGCCGTGTCGAGCGCGTTGATTGCCGACGGGCGCACCTGGCCGTTGACGTTTGAGCTGTACATGCCGACGGCGTGGACCACGGATGCCCCCCGGCGTATCGCCGCCGGCATTCCGGAGACACTGCGGTTCCGCGAGAAATGGCGCATCGCGCTCGCGCAGGTGCGCACGGTGCTGAAGGCCGGCTTCACGGTGACCGGGGTGGTGGTCGATGCCGACTATGGCTCGAACGCGGCGTTTCGCGACGGGCTGGAGCGCCTCGGCCTTCGCTACGCCGTGGCGATCCGCGGAGTGTTGACGTTCTGGACACCGGGCGCGCGGCGGACCCATACGGCCGCGGAAATCGCCGCCGTCGCCCACCCGGACGCCTGGCACACCGTCACCTGGGGCACCGGCACGACCGGCGCATTGACCGCAGCCTTCTGCGCCGTGCGCGTACGGCCGTCGAAGGGGCGCGGCGATCGGTGGTTGCTCTGCGAGCGATCGGCGGACGACGTCCGGAAATATTATCTGCTCAACCTCGCCCCGACCGCCGCCCTGAAGGCCCTTGTCACGCTGGCGCGGGCCCGCTGGCCGATCGAACAGCAATACCGCGAACTGAAAGACGACCTGGGACTCGATCACTTCGAAGGGCGCAGCTATCGGGGCTGGACGCATCACGTCGTCTTGACGGCGATCGCGTTCACGTTCCTGCAGCTCGAACGCGGTCGCGCCGACACGGCGCTCCGTCCGACGCTGCCCGTCGTGCGCGGATGGGTCCGCGAGATCATGGGGCTGCTGTACGTAATTCACAATCGGACGTTGCTTCACACGCTCGATAGTTTCCGGCGGAATCCCCCGCTACGAAGGTGACATAGTAGTGCTAACGAAGAAAGGATTCGTGTCGCGCGCAGCCGCGACACAATCCTGGAACACGCGTTGCACCAGACGGCCGCCGCTGCAATCATGAGCGGCCGCTGGTGAACGCTGGCGTTGGGCCGAGGAACGACCACTGAACGGAGATGCCAGGGACGTATGCATGCATAAGAACTCAGCCGCCATATCCATCGGGGCGTGCATCACGCTCCTCGCCGTGTACATCGGCTTCTTCAACACCGCGGTCGCGTCGCAGTCAGCGCCTGGTGGGGTTGGGCCCCCAGCAGTGCCGCCTGACAGCCTCAGGATCGTGCTGCTCGGAACCGGCGTGGGGCCTCCCGTCAACACGCGGCAGTTCGGGACAAGCACGCTGGTGGAAGCGGGCGGCAAGCGGCTCCTCTTCGACTGCGGGCGGGGTACGACCATCCGCCTCACTCAGGCCGGTGTCCCGATCGGCTCGGTCAGTCGATTGTTCCTGACGCACTTGCATTCGGACCATGTCATTCAGATTCCGGATCTCTTCTTGGCCGGATGGGTGGGAGCGGCCGGAAGGAAGGTTCCGCTCGAAGTCTGGGGACCAGACGGCACTAGTGACATGATGAGCGCCCTCGAGAAAGCCTTCGCATTCGACATTCATGTGCGCCGCGATGTGGACGAGAAGTTCCCGGCGGAGGGCATCAGAGTGCAAAGTCACGACATCAGGGAAGGCGTCATTTTCGATGAGGATGGCGTGAAGGTCACCGCATTTCTCGTCGATCACGCGCCGATCACGCCAGCATTCGGCTACAGGGTCGATTATCGCGGCCGGTCGGTTGCCCTGTCCGGCGATACCCGGGTGTCCGAGAACCTGATCAAGTTCGCCACAGGTGTCGATGTGCTCGTTCACGAGGCGATCGACCCGGTTGCGTCGCGGGCCGGTTCGACAAACCTGGCCGTCACCGAGCTGATCATCGCCCACCACACCACGGCCGAGCAGGCGGGCGAGGTATTCGCACGGGTCAAGCCTCGTTTGGCGGTCTATTCCCACGCTCCCAATTCCCAGGCCGTCATTGCGCAAACCCGCAAGAACTATACGGGTCCCTTGGAAGGCGCGGAGGACCTCCTGACGATCGACGTCGGGGAACAGGTCAATGTGCGACACTTTGGGCAGTGACCGAGTCGACGTCGCTGCGATGCGGCCCAACCACCGCTTGCAGCCGTCGGCGGCCGGCGCAATGATGAGCCGCCGCGGCTGAAGCGGCACGTTGATATGCGCACTTGAAAAAATGGGAGAAGACATCCAGCGGCGGTGACTCCCCGCGCAAGGAATCCGTCAGAGCGCTCCTGATCGATCCGACTTGCCCTGTGAACACCAATGTGGTACTTTTCTGGTTATGAGCCGCGCAGCTATCGCCCACGACTCGACGATTGCCCGCACTATCCGGTTTCCCGCCGCTCTGCGAGACAGGCTTGCCGCAGACGCAGACCGATGTGGGCGGAGCTTTGAGGGACAAGTGATTGCATTGCTGCGTCGGCACTACGGTGAGGACGTTGACATCGCTCTGGGCCCCGCGGACACCCTCGCGCTGGCATCGGCCAGTCTTGCTGATGTCCCAGCCTCAGATCTCCGATTGCTGACCCGCAAGCTCAGGGAGACGGAGCGCTGAGCCCATGGCTCCCGAACCCGTCGTACTCGATACCGATACACTGTCGGAACTGAGCCGGGGCAACATCCTCGTCAAGGCGCGTGCAGTCTCATACCTGGCCGAGTTCGGGCGCCTGACGATAACCGCAGTCACCGTGTTCGAACGCCTGCGAGGGTATCGGGCGGCCATTCGCGCCGGGAAGCCTTTTGAGCGCCAGCTTCAGGCCTTCGAGGCACTCGTTGCCAACTGCGTGGTGCTTCCCTTCGACCAGGCCGCCGCCGCCGTGGCGGCCGACATCTGGTCCGCTTCAACGCGCAGCCGGCGACGGCAACTTGGCGACATTCTGATTGCTGCAGTGGCTGTATCGCGCCAGATCCCGCTCGCGACGAGAAACAAGCGGGACTTCCAACAACTCACTAAAGCGTCCGGCGTCAATCTTCGCCTCGTCGACTGGACGATAGTGACGCCGAGAGCGGCTGGCGGTACGCGCGACGAGGTGCATAACACCCGGCTGCACCCGACGACCGCGGAGCTGTCGATGAGCGGCCGCTGGTGAACGCTGGCGTTATGCGGACACCTCCAGCGTGTAGGCCGTCGGCCTGAACATCAACATGGCTGAACACGAGGCCCTTTTTAGCGAGCGAATTGCCGAGAACAACGGCATTTCCAGACCTCATCGGACGCTCCTGCTGACGGCAACGGCGATGACGGCGCTGCTCGTCACTCTGGGCGGAGTCGTCTGCGTGACCGAATCGGGGCGCGCATGCCCCGATTGGCCTCGCTGCTACGGCCAGATGGTGCCGCCGATGCGGACCGACGCCATCATCGAATACACCCATCGTCTGTTCGCCGCGCTGACGTCGCCCTTCATCATCGCCGCCGCCCTGACGGGCTGGATGAAGGCGCGTTCAATCCGGTGGGTGAGCCGGCCGCCTGTGCTGGCCGTGGTGCTCCTGATCGCGGTCGTCGCGTTCGGCGCGATCGCGGTGCTCCGGGGACTGCCGCCGTGGGCCGCGGCCCTCGACCTCGGGTCGGCGCTGGTCGTGCTCGCCCTCATGCTGACGTCCACGATCGTTGCGTTCTCCCGTCCCGACAATCCCCGGCTCGCCGACCGGCTGTCGTTCTCCCGCCCCTTCGTCCGGCTGGCCCTGGTGGCGGCTGTGGGCGTCTTCGCGGTTTTCGTCGGCGGCGTGCTCGTCGCCGACGGCGGCTCGACCGTGCGGTGTCTGGGCTGTCTCGGGGTGCGTCCGGGACCGGCGGCCGGCGGTTTCGGGCGCTGGCTCCAGTTCGGGCGCGACGCGGTCTCCGGTGTGGCCGCCGTCTCGATCGCCGTCCTCCTGATTGCCGCGTGGCGGACCGAGCGGAGCGATGCGCCGGTTCGGCGCTCGGCGACCGCCGCTGCCGTCCTCGGGTTCGCGCAGATCGTGATCGGCGCGCTGGTGATGATGGGCGGTGCCACCATTCCACTGCTGGTGGCTTCGGTCGCCACCGCCGTGGCTCTCTGGGTCTCGCTCGTGGCCCTCGTCGCGTTCGGAGGTCTGGCGCCGCGACCCGCGTGATGCGCCCGGATGAGCCGGACCCGTCATTCGCGATGATGGCAGTCCACCTTGCGAGATCGCGCTCCCCCACCTGCCGACTGCCGACTGCTCACCGCGGCTCGATCAGAAACTGCTCGAATCTTCCGTCCGGCATTTCATAGATCGGCATTTGACCGCCGGCGGAGATCGCGGCTCCAATCTCTGGGCGGGCGCCGCTGCCCGTCTCGCCGATCGTTGGTTCAGTTCGTCGCGGTCCGACCCACCCATCGCGCCAGCTCCGCCATCGTCACCACGCGGTTGTCGGCGGGGAAGTGCACCGGCACGATCCGCTGCACGTCGAGCTTCAGGCGCAGGATGTTGTCGAGAAGGCTCAGTGTGAAGGGGCTTGCCGGACTCGGCGGCGTCGCGTTCGTGGCCTGCGGGTTGTAACCGTCGGCCTCGAGCAGAACCTTCTCCTTCGGCAGATACGCGACGAGCATCCCGTCGTGATGTCCGAAGCTCCGCAGGTGGTGCAGCTCGACGACGTGCGTGCCGTCGGTGAGGACTTTCTTCTCGCCGACCGCCTCGACGACCGGCTTCCTGCCGTTTTGCTGCGCCTTGTCCGGGTTCAACGTGTGCGGCGCGCTGAGCACTTTCTCGAGATAGGCCTTGCTCAGCTGGTGCGTCAGGATCGTCGCGCCTTCGGCGACGGCCGCTCGCAGGCCGCTCGAATGGTCGATGTGGCTGTGCGTGTTGACCACGTACTTCACCGGCTTACTGGGGAAGAGCCGCTTCGCTTCGGCAATGACGGCCTGTCCACGCGCCTCGCTCTGCCCGGACTCGATGATCGCGATGTGATCCTTGAAATCGACGGCGATCGCCGCGTAGCCGCCCGTCATCAGGTACACGCCGTCGCCGAGCTTCTCCGAGGGCGTCGTCTGGCTGGGGGCCGCCGCGGCCGGCGCACCTGCACCCCCGCGCCCCTGCGGCGGCTGAATGGCGACGGCGGCGTTCGCCTTCACGTCGGTGACGGTCAGATCGAAGGTCGGATACCCACCCTGCTTCTGCACGATGTGCATCGGAAACTTCGCGCCGCCGGCGTCCTTGTAGTCGCTGTAGATCGCCTCGAACGGCATGTCGCCGAGGAACGGATTGTCGATCCAGGTCTCGACGCGCTCGACCAGGTTCTGATCGTTGATGTAGCCGTTGACCTTGGCTTTGTTGTCCCCGACGAAGCTGACGACGCTGTATTTCCTGCCGCCGACGGTCTTCGCTTCAACCGTCGCATTTTTCGCCGCCGCGGCCCGCAGGAACCCGTGCGGCATCATCCAGATCTCGAGCTGCTGCACCCACGGCGTGCCGGCGGTGACGATGATCGTCTGGCTGACCGGCTGCTCGCCCACGATCGGCTGCTGGCCGCCGCCGTGCGGCGGGTTCTCGCCCTGGACGCGCACGCGCTCCACGCGCGAGGCCGGCGTCTCGAAGTCGATCGCGCGCGTGTAGCTCTTGTCGATGAATTTCGGCCACGGCGCGGCGGGGTTCGGCGCCTGTCCGAGCGCGAAATCGAGTCCGGTCGCGGAGTATTGGACGGTCTTGAGAGAGTCGACGCCCAGCGCCTTCGACGCGTTCGCGATGACCGCCTTGGCGTCCTGCGCCGACGTGGTCCAGACCAGCGCCGCCGCCAGCGAGAGCCCCGCCAGAACCTTCTTCTTCATCGTGCACCCACCTTTCGACGCCGGATTGTACAATTGAATGGGATGACCGACTACAGGCCCCAGCAACTCGACAAGAAGTGGCAGCAGGCATGGACCGCCTCCAAGGCGTTCGAGGTGGATATCGATCCGTCGCGGCCGAAGTTCTACTGCCTGGAAATGTTCGCCTACCCGTCCGGCCACGCGCACGTCGGCCACGTCCGCAACTACATCCTCGGCGACGTGATGGCGCGCACCAAGCGGATGCGCGGCTTCAACGTGCTGCATCCGTTCGGCTGGGACGCGTTCGGCCTGCCGGCGGAGAACGCCGCCATCAAGACCGGCACCCACCCCGAAACCTCGACGCTCGAGAACATCGCCCACATGAAGGGGCAGCTGCAGCGCCTGGGCATCAGCTACGCCTGGGGGCGCGAGATCGCCACGTGCCTGCCCGAGTACTACAAGTTCAACCAGTGGATCTTCCTGAAGATGTTCGAGCGCGGACTCGCGTACCGCAAGCGCTCGACCGTGAACTGGTGCCCGAGCTGCCAGACCGTGCTGGCCAACGAGCAGGTGGTCGACGGCGCCTGCTGGCGATGCGGGTCGGCGGTCGTCGCGCGCGATCTCGAGCAGTGGTTCTTCCGCATCACGCAGTACGCCGACGAGCTGCTGAAAGGCCTCGAGACGCTGACCGACTGGCCCGAGAAGGTCGTCGTCATGCAGCGGAACTGGATCGGGCGGTCGGAAGGCGCGCGCGTGAAGTTCCCGCTTGCCGATCCCCCCGACGTGGCCGATCCCCATGTGGTGTCCGGCTTCAGCCGGACCTCGCACGTCGAAGTGTTCACCACGCGCATCGACACGATCTACGGCGCGAATTTCATCGTGCTCGCTCCCGAGCATCCGCTCGTCGACCAGTTCGCGGCGGCGGCTTCCGATCCGGCTGCGTTCCGGGCGCGGGCCCAGGCATTCCGGTCGCAGGACCGCGAGGCCCGCATGGGCGGCAAGGAGGGCTTCGACACGGGCCGGCAGGCGATCAACCCGTTCACCGGGAAGGCGGTCCCGATCTGGATCGCGAATTTCGTCCTCGGTGAATACGGCACCGGCGCGGTGATGGGCGTGCCGGGGCACGACCAGCGCGACTTCGAGTTCGCGAAGGCCTACAAGCTGCCGATCACGATCGTCGTGCAGCGCGCGGACGCGCCGCTCTCGGCCGACACGCTCACGGAAGCGCACACGGGCGAGGGAATGCTCGTGAGCTCCGGCGAATACGACGGCCTGCCGTGGGAAGAGGCGAACCGCCGGATGACGGCGGTTGCACAGAACCGCGGTATCGGCGAAGGCACCGTGCAGTACCGGCTGAAGGACTGGGGCATCTCGCGGCAGCGCTACTGGGGCACGCCGATTCCCGTCGTGCACTGCGAGAAGGACGGCGTCGTGCCGGTTCCCTACGAGGATCTCCCGGTCGAGCTGCCGACGATCACGACGTTCACCGGCCGCGGCGACTCGCCGCTGGCGCAGGTCCCTGAGTGGGTGAACGTGACATGTCCGACGTGCGGCGGCCCGGCCCGGCGGGAAACCGACACGATGGACACGTTCGTCGACTCGTCGTGGTATTTCCTCCGCTTCTGCGATCCGCACAACACGGAGCTGCCGTTCGATCCTGCGGCGGCGGCGTATTGGATGCCGGTGGACTTCTACAGCGGCGGCGTCGAACACGCGATTCTCCATCTGCTGTACTCGCGGTTCTTCACGCGCGTGCTGCGCGACATCGGGCTCGTCACCTTCGACGAGCCGTTCAAGCGGCTGCTCACGCAAGGCATGGTGCTCAAGAACGGCGCCGTGATGTCGAAATCCAAGGGCAACGTCGTCGACCCCGACGACATGCTGGCGAAGTACGGGGCGGACGCACTGCGCCTGTACGTGATGTTCGTCGCGCCGCCGGAGAAGGAAGTCGAATGGAGCGATGCGGGCCTCGAAGGCAGCTTCCGCTTCCTGGTTCGCGTGTGGCGGCTCGTCGACCACTGGGCCGAGACGATCGGCGGCGAGGGGATGCCCGAATGCGGCCCCGATGGCTCGGGCGCCGAGCGGGCGCTCCGGCGCAAGACCCACGACACGATCCGCCGCGTGACCGCTGACATCGAAGAGCGCATGCACCTGAACACGGCCGTGTCGTCGCTGATGGAGCTCGTGAACGAGCTGTACTCCTTCAGCGAGGGGACCGCTCACGGCGCGCCGGCGCGCGGCGGGCCGGCGGCCGGCCGGGTCGAGCGCCCGCAGACGGTCGCCGCGCTGCGCGAGGCGATCGACGCGCTGGTGCTGATGATTTCACCCTTCGCGCCGCACACCGCCGAGCAACTGTGGCACATGCTCGGCCACGCCGACGGTCTCTCGAAGGCCACGTGGCCCTCCTTCGACGCGGCGGTCGCGAAGGCCGACGAGGTCGTCGTGCCGGTGCAGGTCAACGGGAAGGTGCGGGCCCGCGTCACCGCGCCGGCCGATGCGACCGAGGATCAGCTGCGCGAGCTCGCGCTGGCCGATCCGGCCGTGCAGACGTACACCGTGGGCAAGACGATTCGCAAAGTGGTCGTCGCGAACGGACCGTTGGTGAGCGTGGTCGTTTCATAGTGGCTCTGCGGTAACACAGAGGGCACGAAGGACACAAAGCACATGAAGGTCAAGACCCGATGATGTTTCGAACGAGAACCAACACCGGCTTTTGCCTTTGTGTCCTTTGTCTCCTTGGTGTCCTTTGTGTTCTTGCAGCGCCGGGATGCGGCTACGCCCTTGCGGGGCGCGGCTCGTTTCTCCCCGCGTACATCAGCACGATCGGCATCCCGACCTTCACCAATCGCACGACCGTCTTCAACATCGAGACGATGCTCACGCAGAAGGTGCGGGGGGAGTTCATCGGCCGGGGCAAGTACCAGGTTCTGCCGCAGAACACCGGCGTCGACGCGCTGCTGACCGGCGAGGTGACCGCCGTCGACATTCAGCCGGCGAGCTTCAACCCGCAGCAGCTCGCCTCGCGCTACGCGATCACGCTGACCGCGAAGATCGAGCTGCGCGACATGCGTGAGAACAAAGTGCTCTGGGAGAACCCGAGCGTGATGTTCCGGCAGGAATACGAAGCGACGGGCGGCCAGAGCGCGGTCGACCCGGCGGCGTTCTTCCAGCAGGATACGACGGCGCTCGAGCGCATGAGCACCGAATTTGCCCGCACCATCGTCAGCGCCATCCTCGAAGCGTTCTAACGTGCCTGTCGCCACACCTGCGGCGGTCCTGGAGCAAATCACGGCCGGCGCCCCGGATCCGATCTACCTGCTCCTGGGCGAGGACGAAGTCGAGAAGTCGGCGCTGGCTGCGGCGTTCGCCGAGCTGGTCGAGGAGGGGCTTCGCGCGTTCAACGTCGAGCGGATTCACGCCGGCGACCTGACGACCGGGGACCGGCTGGCCGACGGCGTCGCGTCGATCCTCGCCGCCGTCCGCACGCTGCCGATGATGGTGCCGCGGCGCGTGGTCACGGTTCTGCAGGCCGAGACGCTGCTCGCGCCCAAGCGCGAGAGCGAAGCGGCGACGCGCGCGCTCGAGCAGCTCGAGGCGCTGCTCAAGCGGCCGGAGACGCAGACCACGCTGGTGCTCGTCGCGACCTCCGTTGACAAGCGCAGCCGCATGTTCAAGCTGCTGCAGAAGCAGGCGACGATCGTCGAATGCGGGTCGCCGGAAGATGTGGCTGCGGCGGAGCGCTGGGTGCGCACGAAAGTGGCCGATCTCGGCATCGAGATTGAGCCCGCTGGCGCACGCGCGCTGGCCGTGCTCGCGGGGTTTCCGGATCGCCCGGCGAGGGACGGCCGGACGGGGCAGCTGAGCCGGCTGCGGGGCGAGGTCGATCGGTTGCTGCTCTATACGCTCGGGCAGAAGCGCATCACCGCCGCCGACGTGCGGGACCTGGCCGGACCCGCGGTGCTGCGCGACGACTGGGCGATGACCAACGCCATCGAGGCCGGGCAGGCGGGCGACGCGCTCCGGCAGCTCGGGCTGATGCTCGACGCGGGTGCGCCGCCCGAGAAGATTCTCGGTCAGCTCGGTTGGCTGGTACGCGCGAAATTCCCGGCGCTCGCGCCGGGCGACGTGCGGCCGGCGATCGACGCTCTGTTCCGGACCGACCTGGATCTCAAGCGGTCCGCTGGCGACCCGCGCGTCCTGCTCGAGCGCCTCGTCGTCGAATTGTGTGCGGGGAAGCGGGTCAGGACCGGGCAGCGAGGCGCGTGGTGAGCCGCGATTTGTAGCGACCGGCCGCGTTCCTGTGGATGATCCCCTTGCTCGCCATCTTGTCGATGAGCGAGATGGTCTCTTTCAGACCGGTCTTCGCGCCAGCCAGATCGTTGCCGTCGATCGCCGCACGAATGTTCTTGAGGGCGCTGCGCAGGCGCGAACGGAACTGGCGATTGCGCTCGCGGTTCTTCAGACTCTGACGATGCGCTTTGAGCGCGGATGCGTGCGATGCCACGTGATCAGTAACCTCCGGAAACCCCTAATCCTAGCACAATGGCCATCAGATTCTAGCGGCCGCCCACAACCTCGTACGTTCCGCTGGCGGGCCGCTTGTCGGTGTAGCGCACGACGGGCTGGCCGTCGATTGTTTCGGTCAGCTTGTAGATCGAGCGGCCGCGGATCTCGATGGGCCGGGCGGCCATCTGGTTGATCTGCGCGACGTAGTTCCGCGTCTCGCGGTACGGCGGCACGTTCTGCCCGTGCTTGTCGACCGCGCCGGGCCCGGCGTTGTAGGCGGCGAGCGCGAGCTCCTCGTTGTTCTGGTAGCGGTCGAGCAGCTCGCGGAGGTAGGCGACGCCGGCGCGCACGTTTTCGACCGGATTGAACGGGTTCTTCACGCCGAACTGCCGGATCGTCGCCGGCATCAGCTGCATCAGTCCGAGCGCGCCCTTCGGCGACCGCGCGTTCGGGTTGAACGCCGACTCCACCTGCATCACCGCGCGGACCAGGTCCGGCCGCACGCCGTGGGTCCGGGCGTGCTCGCTGATGAGGTCGTCGTACGCCCGGCCACGCTCAGCGGCGACGTACCGCGTCGCACGGATGCTCTCCGCCTTCGGCACGGCATAGGAGGTTGTCCGCGTGCCGGTCGCGGGCCGGCGGTTCGACAGCACGAGGTTCCCGTTCGCGTCGCGCCACGAGTAGATCTGAGCGTGCACCGGCGCCGCGACGCCCAGACACACGACAATCAGCAGGTAGCGCAGGCCTTCAGGCCTGCCTAACCGCAAGTAGCGCAGGCCTTTAGGCCTGCCTGACGCCGTACGGCTGAGCATGTCGAGCAAGGTCAACAGTTTACACCCCGACCGTTTGGAGGGACAACCCAGGCAGGTTATCGGAAGGAAAGGGCTTAGGGCTTAGGGCTTAGGGCTGAGGCTTGGGGCTGACGAGCTTCGCGACGATGGCTTCGGCCGCCTCGAGCATCTCGTCGATCTTCTCCGGCTGCCTGCCGCCTGCCTCGGCGAAGTCCGGACGGCCGCCACCGCCGCCGCCGACGATGGGCGCGATCTCTTTCACGATCCGACCAGCCTTGATCCGTCCGACCAGATCAGGCGTGACCGACACGACAATCTGCACCTTGCCGTCGGTTTCCGACGCGATGACGACGACGCCGCTCTTGATCCTGGCCTTCAGCGAATCGGACAGCCCGCGCAGCGCGTCCTTGTCGAGGCCGCTGACCTTGCGCCGCGCGAGCCTCACGCCGCCGATCTCGATCGTGTCGTCGCCTTCAGCCGCGTGGCCGCCACCCATCGCCAGCTTCGTCTTGAGCTGCGTCGCCTCGCGCGCGAGGCGTTTGCTTTCGGCCTGCAGCTTCTCGATCGCCTCCGCCGCCTGGTCGGCCGGCGCGTGCAGGACGTCGAGGATGCCAGTGAGGGTCGCGCGCTGGTGCTGCGCCCACGCCACCGCGCCCGTGCCGGTGACGGCTTCGATCCGGCGCACGCCCGCCGCGACGCCTCCCTCCGAGACGATGACGAAGAATCCGATGTCGCCCGTGGCGCTGACGTGCGTGCCGCCGCACAGTTCCACGCTGAACCCCGGCACGCTCACGACGCGGACCTTGTCGCCGTACTTCTCGCCGAATAGTGCCATCGCGCCAGCCTCGATGGCCTCCTGCGTTGACCGCACTTCGGTCGTGACTGGCGTGTTGCGGCAGATCTGCTCGTTCACGATGACCTCGATGCGGTCGAGCTCGTCGCGGGTGATCGGCTGAAAGTGCACGAAGTCGAACCGCAGCCGATCGGGCGACACCAGCGACCCCGCCTGCTTGACGTGCGTGCCGAGCACGTCTCGCAGCGCCGCGTGGAGCAGGTGTGTCGCCGTGTGATTCCGCCGCGTGGCATTGCGGAGGACAGCGTCGACTTCGGCGGTGACGATGTCGCCGTGTTCGATGTGTCCCAAAGTCACCGTGACGCGGTGCAGCCGCGGCCAGCGGGGAACCTTGACCAGGAGGTCGACGACCGCTTCGCCGGCCGCGCCGTGGATGCGGCCGGAGTCCGAGACCTGGCCGCCCGCTTCAGCGTAGAAAGGGCTTCTGGCGAGCGCGATGTAGCCGGTCTCGCCGGTGCCGAGCCGATCGATCTCAGTGCCGCCGTCGCCGAAGATCGCCAGAACCTTCGCACCCTGGACGCGCGTGCCGGTGTAACCCTCGAACTCGTCGCCGGCCTGTTCGAGCTTCTTGTCCGTTCCGCTGGCCGGATCCCAGGCGATGTCGGCCGCCTTGGCCTTGAAGCTGCTGCCCGCGCGCGCCTTGTCGCGCTGGCCTTCCATCGCGGTGTCGAACGCGGCGCGATCGACCGTGACGCCCTGCGTCGCCGCGGTGTCTTCGATGAAGTCGTACGGCATGCCAAACGTGTCGTACAGGCGGAACGCGACGTTGCCGGAGAGCACTTTCGACTTGGTTCCGAGCACTTTGGCGATTTCCGTCTCGAGACGGGGCAACCCTTCGGTGAGCACCGTCTCGAACCGGTTCTCCTCGGCCAGGATTGTCTTCTCGATCATCTCGCGGTTCCGGCGGACCTCGGGATAGGCGTCGCCCATCTCGCGATCGAGCACGACGACGAGGCTGTGCATGAACGGCTCGGCGAAGCCCAGGTGCTGCCCATGCCGCATCGCGCGTCGCATGATCTTGCGCAGCACGTACCCGCGCCACTCGTTCGAGGGCATCACGCCGTCCGCGATGAGGAACGTCGTCGCGCGCATGTGATCGGCGACGACGCGCATCGAGATGTCCGCCGCGCTCATCGTGCCCGCGTAGGTGTGCCCGGCACGCCGGCCGATCTCGGACAGCAACGGCATGAACACGTCCGTGTCGTAGTTCGAGTCCTTGAACTGCAGGACGGCCGTGACGCGCTCCAGGCCCATGCCGGTGTCGATCGACGGGGCCGGCAGCGGCGTCAGCACGCCGCCGGCGCTGCGCTCGAACTCCATGAACACGTTGTTCCAGATCTCGATTTCGGGGTCGGTGCCCGTCCCGCGCACGAAGTAGACCTCGGAGCACCGGCCGCATGGCCCCGTGTCGCCCATCTGCCAGAAGTTGTCGTCGCTGCCGAGCTCGAGGATGCGATCGGCGGGCACGCCCAGCCGGCGCCAGACGTCGTACGCCTCGTCGTCGCGCGGGATGCCGTTCTCGCCCTTGAAGATCGAGACGACCAGCCGATCGGCCGGCATCTTCCAGACCTCGGTGAGCAGCGTCCAGGCGAAGGGCAGCGCCTCGGCCTTGAAGTAATCGCCGAACGAGAAGTTGCCGAGCATCTCGAAGAACGTGTGGTGACGCAACGACGGTCCGACGTTGTCCAGGTCGTTGTGCTTGCCGCTGACGCGCATCACCTTCTGGGAGGTCGCGGCGCGCGTGTAGCCCCGCTTCTCGCGGCCGAGGAACAGGTCCTTGAACTGGTTCATGCCGGCGTTCGTGAAGAGCAGCGTCGGGTCGTCTGCCGGGACGAGCGGTGAGCTCGGTACGATGCGATGGCCGTTCTGTTCGAAGAACGTCAGGAACGACGCACGGATCTCGTTCGAGGTCATTACTTGTATTTTAGAACACCGCTCACGCGAAGTACGTCGCTGATGTCCACGGTGACCGTCGGGGGATGGCCGGCCACCGCGGGGTCCGCACGTTCGAAGATGACGGTAACCGTCCCTTCGCTGCCCGCCGGCTTCACGCGCGCAAGCGCGGTGAAGCTCGCCCAGTTGAGGGCGGTCTGCAGCACGCCGAGCTCCGTGGTCTCGACGACAATCTTCGACCGGCGGTCGTCGAGGCGCAGCCGGCCCTTCGCGCGTGCCGCCCCGGCCTCCTGCGACATATCGATGGTGAGCCGGATGTCGTCGCCGATGTCGCCACGCACCGACAGGCGCCTGGCGGCTGTGTTCATCGGCCGGCTGGGCATGTGGACCGAGCGCAAGAGCACCCGTCCGCCCTGCAGACCGGTCACCACACCGTCGCGCAGCGCGACATGACCGTTCACGAGCACGTACCGAATCCCCTCGGAGAGCCTGGCGGGGTCGTCGTAGGTCGCGCGATCGATCACGGTATTCGGGTCGAACACGGTGACGTCGGCCGCCATCCCTGGCGCGAGGAATCCGCGGTCCACCATGCCGATCGTGCTCGCGGGCAGCGCGGTCATCTTTCGCACCGCGTCCTCCCATGTCAGGGCTTTCGTGTCGCGGACGTAGTGACCGAGCACGCGCGGGAAGGTGCCGAACGCCCGCGGATGCTGATGCGTGTCGGTCGACGCGCCGCAGTCGCACGCGATGGACGTCGTCCTATGCTGCAGGATCTTCACGAGGTCCGCTTCGACGCCGAAGCGCAGGATCGCCGTCGCATCGCCCTGCTCGAGCACGCGCACGATCGCCTCGCCGGCCGACGCCTGCTGCTCGCGCATGATGTCCACGAGCTCGCGCTTCGTCGCGGGCAGGAACACCCCCTCCGGCCCGCCGAAGCGCGCCTTCATGGCCTGCTCGGCTTCCACGACCATGCGGGCGCGCAGCGCCGGATCCGTGAAGCGCTTCAGCATCTCCTCGCGGCCGCCGTCCTGCGCCCACGCGGGAATGATCAGCGCGCCGAGGCTCGTCTGCCCGGCGAGATAGGGATAGACATCGGCGGCGGTGTAGTGCCCGCGCGCCTCCGCCTGGGTCGTCAGGAGGAGCAGCGAGGACGCCGTGCCCTGTTCGAGTCCCTGCGCTTTCATGTGCGTGACGACGGGGACGAGCCCCGCCGCCTCGCCAATCGCGATCGTCTCGGCGATGCCGGCGCGCGAGCTGAAGTTCAATTCCGGCGTCAGGCGATCGTGGTTGGAGAAGTTGGTGCGCCACGCCGACGCGGCCTCGACCACGCGGATCACCTCGCCGGCGCGGGCGAAGTACGCCGGCTTGTAGTCGAGCCCCGCGGACACGCCCCAGGCGCCCTGCTCCAGGCCGTCGACGAGGAGGCGCCGCATGCGATCGATGTCCTCGGGCGTTGCGCGGCGGTCCGCCTGGCCCATCACCGTCGCCCACACGGTGTTGAAGCCGATGTCGGCGCCGACGTTGACGGCGAGTCCGCTCGTGCCGGCGTCGGCGAGCTGCCGTGCGATGCCGATCGACCCGCCGCCATCGGGATTCAGAATCTCGGTCGTGACGCCCTGCGTCAGCATGTTCACGGCGTGGGGCAGGGCGTCCGGCGACGCGTGGCTGTGGATGTTGATGAATCCGGGCGCGACCATCAACCCGCGGACGTCGAGGTCCAAGGCTGCGCGCTCCGACGAGAGATTGCCGATCCGCGCGATGTGTCCGTTGCTGACCGCGACATCGGCCGTGTAGCTGGCGCCGCCCGTACCGTCGACGATGGTGCCGTGCCGCAGGATGACGTCGAACCGCGGTGCGGATTGCGCGAGGAGATCACAGAGGGAGAAGGAGAACACAGAGACGAACAGGCCACAGAGACACAGAGACACTGAGGATTTCCCGGATCTCTGTGTCTCCGTGTCTCGGTGGCTTGTGTTTCTCTGTGTGCTCCGCCGTCTCAGTGCCTCAATCATCGGGGCCGCCGTCTGGCGCTCAGCAGTTTCATCACGTGGTCTCCCTCGAAGCCCTGGCCGACGAGGTATCGGTACAGGCGCTGGAATTCGCGATCGTCCGCGATGGTCTCGCGTCCGCGCAGGCGCTTCTTCAGCGACGCCTCAATCAGCGCATCGCCGTCGATCGCGCCGAAGACGTCGTCGATCGCCTGCTTCGCGGTCGCCTTGTCGATGCCTGCGCGTTGAATCTGCAGCCGCACGCGCAGTTTCCCGCGGCGGCGAACGCTCGTTTCCGTTCGCGCGATCGCTTCCGCCACGCGCGCGTCGTTGATGGCGCGCTCCTCCCGCAGTCGGGCGATGGCGTCGTCGATTTCGTCCTGCCCGTATTCCTTCCGCGCGAGGCGCTGGCGCACCTGCTTTTCGGACAGCTCGCGCCGTCCCAGCATTTTCAGGCCGTCGATGTAGGCGGAAGGCATGGAGTGGCACGGTCCGGCTGACGCCGGACCCTACCGATCAGGAACCGAAGCGGGTGATCTCTGGCGCGCCGGAGACGGTTCTGACCATCTGGTCGCGGCTCATGTCGGAGGTCGCCGAGATCCCCTGGACCCTCAGTTTGAACTCGTCGACGTTGCTCGCCCAGCGCAGCGCTTCCTCGTAGGACACCTGCCCCTGCTCGAACAGGCTGAAGATCGACTGGTCGAACGTCTGCATCCCGTACTGCGAACCGCCCGCGGCGATGGCGCCGTGAATCAGGTGCGTCTTCTCCTTGTCGACAATGCCGTCGCGGATGAAGGCGGTGCTGATCATGACCTCGACGGCGGGCGCCCGTCCCTTGCCGTCGATCTTCGGCAGCAGGCGCTGCGAGATCACCGCCTTCAGCACGCTCGCCAGCTGCAGGCGGATCTGCTTCTGCTGGTGCGGCGGAAACACCGCGATGATGCGGTTGATCGTCTCGGTCGCGTCGAGGGTGTGCAGGGTGGAGAACACCAGATGGCCCGTTTCGGCGGCGAGCAGGCCGGTTTCAATCGTTTCGAAGTCGCGCATTTCGCCGACCAGGATGACGTCGGGATCCTGTCGCAAGGCGCTCCGCAGCGCCTGCGCGAACGAGCGCGTGTCGACCGCGACCTCGCGCTGGTTGACCATGGATCTGTTGTCGCGGTGCAGGAATTCGATCGGATCCTCGACCGTCATCACGTGCGCGGAGCGCGTCTTGTTGATATGGTCGATCATCGCCGCGAGCGTGGTGCTCTTGCCGCTGCCGGTCGTCCCGGTCACGAGCACCAGCCCGCGCTCTTCCCCGGCGATCGTCTTCAGCACCGGCGGCAGGCCCAGCTCGTCGATCGTCCGGATCTGCATCGGGATGACGCGGAGGACGAGGCCGACGGTGCCGCGCTGCTGGAAGATGTTGCAGCGGAAGCGGCCGAGGCCCGCCACGCTGTACGCGAGGTCGACCTCCTGGGTCTCCTTGAACTTCTGGCGCTGCGAGGTGGACATCACGGCCGCGCTCATGGCGACGACGTCCTCGTGGTCGAGCTTCTTCTCCTCGCTCGCGGGCGTGAGCTCGCCGCGGACGCGCATCATCGGATAGCTGCCGACCTTCAGATGCAGATCCGACGCGCCACTCTCAACCGCGATCTTCAGGAGATCGTTGACATGCATGTGTGGTGGAAGAGGCTAGCCTCTGGCTCCTGCCGTCTTCGCCGGCTCGCGGAGCGAGCGCTCCTCCGCATACACATACGTGAGCCACCCGTGCGTGTCGGGCACCTCGCCGTTGATGACGTCGAAGAACGCCCGCTGCAGCGCTTCGGTGATCGGCCCGCGCCGGCCGGCGCCGATCGTGAGCTTGTCGATCGACCGGATGGGGGTGACCTCCGCGGCGGTGCCGGCGAAAAACACCTCGTCGGCGATGTAGAGCGCCTCGCGCGGAATCACGGTTTCGGTGACGGGGTACCCGAGGTCGCGCGCGAGCGTCATCACCGAGTCGCGCGTGATGCCGGCGAGAATCGACGAGCCGACCGGCGGGGTGTACACGATGCCGTCGCGCACGAGGAAGATGTTCTGGCCGCTGCCCTCGCTGACGTTGCCCGAGACGTCGAGGGCGATGCCTTCGGCGTAGCCGTCGGCAATGGCTTCCATCTTGATCAGGGCGGAGTTCGCGTAGTTCGCGGAGCTCTTGGCCATGGCCGGCAGCGTGTTGGGCGCCAAGCGCGACCAGGTCGCGATCTTGACGTCCACGCCCTGCTCGAGCGCTTCCTGCCCGAGGTACGTCCCCCACTCCCAGAGCAGGATCGTCGCGTCGACGGGGCAGCTGAGCGGGTTCACGCCGAGCGCCTCGTAGCCGCGATACACGATGGGCCGGATGTAGCAGGCTTTCATCGCGTTCGCGCGAATCGTCTCGAGGACGGCCGTCTGCCAGCCCGCCAGGTCGAGGGGGTAGCTCATGCGGTAGATCTTCGCGGAGTGCTGGAGGCGGCGCATGTGCGCGTCGAGCCGGAAACAGGCCGAGCCCTTGGGCGTCGCGTAGCAGCGCGCCCCCTCGAAGACGCCGCTGCCGTAGTGGATGACGTGCGAGGCGACGTGAATCGTCGCGTCCTTCCAGTCCACCAGCTTGCCGTTCATCCAGATCTTGCCCGTGCCCGGAAACGCCATGAGGAGTGCTCCTTGACGCGATTCTATCGCAATTGCGTCAGGTCTACTGTCCTTCACCACAGAAGGGGCAGCGATCGGAGCGGGCGTGGAGCGGCTTGCGGCAGTGCCAGCAGAAACGGGGCTGCGGCGCTTCCCGCGCCTTGAGCCTCAGCTGAATGTCCTGGGCGTCGTCGGACACGCCGTCGACCTTCGGCGTCGGGCGGGGCGTACGCCCCGATCCGCTCCCACGCGCGGCAATCACATCGTCGAGCAGGTCGCCGGCCCGTTGGTACCGCGCGTGAATCTCCGGCGCCATCGCCTTGAGGACGATGTCGTTGATCGACTTCGGGATCTTCGGGTTCTTGAGGCGCGGCGCGGTGAGCAGCTCGCCCTTCATGAGCCGATCGAGGTCGGCGGGCGAGGGCGTGTCGTAGGGCAGCACGCCGGTCAGCATCTGATACATCGTCACGCCGAGCGAGTAGATGTCGGAGGCGAAGACGGCCTTGCCGTGAAACTGCTCGGGCGCCATGTAGGGCGGGCTGCCGATGACCGTCGTGCCATGCGCGGCGATCTCGAGGAAGCGCGAGGTGCCGAAATCGGCGACTTTCAGCATCCCGCTGCCGGTGACGAGCACGTTCGACGGCCGGAGGTCGCGGTGGAGGACGCCATGGCGGTGCGCGTGGTCGACGGCGTTCACGATCTGGCAGGTGTAGTCGAGCGCGCGCGCCACGTCGAGCGGGCCGTCGCGGGCGATGATCGTCTCGAGCGTCTCGCCCGGGACGAACTCCATCACGATGAAGAAGACGTTCTCCTGCTTCTCGGCCGTGAGGATCGCGACGATGTTGGGGTGATTCAGGGTGGCGAGCAGCCGCGGCTCGCGCAGCAGCTCGCCGAAGTCGACGCCCTGCTTGTGCGGGACCTTGAGCGCGACCTTCTTGTCGATCCAGGTGTCTTCCGCCAGGTAGACCGTGCCGAAGCCGCCGCTGCCGATCGTCGACAGGATCTTGTACTTCCCGATGATTTGCCCGCGGAAGAACATCTGCGCGCGAGTATAGCAGACGGTCGAGAGGTGCGATGGTGCGGTCGGCAGCGGCTGCGAAGGTAACGACGACAGTCAACGCAGAAACCGCAGAACACGCGGAGCAACGAGGCTCTGCGGGTTCCGCGAGCTCTGCGTTCAACGTCGGGACAGATCGTGCGACTGGTGCGGAGTGCGAAGGTGCAACGAGCGGGAGGAGCGGAGCTGCCCGAGCGGGGCGGCTCGTTAGAGCCGTTTTTCACGAGCGTGTAGTGTCCGCCTTTAGGCGGACCGCCGCAGGCCGGCTGAAGCCGGCCACTACGTGGTGGTGAAAACGGCTCTAGCGGTGACGCCCCTCGCTCATCGCGTGTCTCCGGCGGCAGGAGGGCCGGTAACTGCGAGTGGTCCGACATGTCACACAGGGGCATCCTCCGGCGCGCGAGCGGCGTACTGCAGCGGCTTCGTCCAAAGGCTTTCGAGGCCTTCGAGGATGTCTGACGCCCAACTGAACACGTTCCGCCCGGCCACGATTCGCCGCATCGCCTGCATGCGCATCCGCCGCTCCTCAATCGGCATGTCCAGCGCGCGGGTGAGCGCCGCTGAAAAATCGTCGATGTCGTACGGGTTGATGATGAGCGCGTCCTGCAGTTCCTGCGCAGCACCGGCCAGCCCACTCAGGACGAGCACGCCATCCTCGTCGTCACGCGCCGCGACGAATTCCTTCGCGACCAGGTTCATGCCGTCGTGCAGCGAGCTGACGATGCAGAAATGCGCGAGGCGGTAGAGCGCCACCAGGCTGGGCAGCTCGAGCGCGGCTTTGTGGTAGTAGACCGGCGGCGGCAAGCCGGAAATGCCGTGCCGCTCGTTGACCTCTCGAACCTTGCGGTCGATCTCTGATTCGATGGCCGCATAGCTGTCGAGATCCGACCGGGACGGAACGCCAATCTGGAGAAACGTCAGCCGGCCGCGCAGATCGGGACGGCGTGTAAAGACACGATCCAACGCCTCGAGCCGTTCGGGAATGCCTTTCGTGTAGTCGAGACGATCAACGCCCAAGCCGAGCACGCCAGAACCGAGGCCAAACGCCTTCTGAAGTCGCTGCTGTTCAGCAACGAGCGCTGAATCGGAGCCCACCCCTTGGATGCGGTCGTAGTCGACCCCGATCGGTACGGCGGTCACCGTGCTGACGCGGTCGCGAAACCAGATCCGCTGGCCGTCAGCATCGACCTCCGCATCCAGTTCGTCCTCGACTGCGAGGACGAAATTCCGGCGGTCGCGTTCGAGCTGAAATGCCACCAGGTCGTTCGCCAGCAGCCCGGCGAGGATCTCGCGTCGCCACGGACAGATGCGCAGCCGATCGGGATACGGCCAGGGAATGTGCCAGAACAGCGCGGTCCGTGCCTGCGGTCGCCGCTCCCGCAAGCGCGCCGCGACGAGCGCGAGATGGTAATCCTGAATGAAGACCGGCGTTTCGGCGGTCGGCAGTTCCTCGTCGATCGCCGCGGCGAATCGGGCGTTGACGGCCTGGTAGGCTGCCCAGTCGTCGCTGCGGAACTGCGGGCGCACATCGACGAGATGGCACAGCGGCCACAGCCCCTCGTTCGCGAAACCGCCGTAGTACGCCGCGTACTGCGCGCGATCGAGCCACAGGCGCCGCAGCTCGTAGGACGGGTGGTCGGGCGGCACACGAACCTTGTCGCCGGCATCGACCACCGCGCGATCGGCGGTCCCATCTCCGTACGCAATCCAGACGCCGTTCCGCTCGCGCATCAATGCGTCGAGCGCCACCGCGACGCCACCCGCGCCGCCGGCGACCGTGATGTGGCCGCGATCGTCGTAGTTGTGCAGGTAGGGCTCGCGATTCGACACGACGATCAGCGGGCGCCGCGCGCGGGCGTCGATTTCTCCGGCACGCGCGAGACCGCTTCGGAACAGCAGTGGGCCCACGAGCTCGTCGAGCGCAATCAGGGCGACGAGCAGCGTCTGCACGCGACTGCCCCAGGTCGGGAATTCCGTTGCCAGCACCGACGCGAGCCCGAGGGTAATGCCGGCTTGCGAAATGAGTCCGGTCCACAGGTACGCACCGATCCGGCGATCGATGCCCGAGGTCCGGAGTCCTGCCGACACCCCCAGGCGAATCACCGCGACTCGAGCGGCCATCAACGCCACCGCGACGAACCCGACTTGCGTCAGTGCGTCCAGATGCAATGACGCGCCGGTCGCCACGAAGAACACGACCAGCACCGGCAAGGCGCCCCGCTGAATCGCGACCTTGAGCGCGTCGCCCTGTGGTACCGCGACATTCTGGATGACCATCCCCGCCGCCATCGCCGCGAGCAGCGGTTCGAACCCCTGCGTCGCGCCCACCTGACCGAGCAGCGCGCACACCCCGAGCAAGACGAGCGTCACTTCGCGCGCCACGTAGCGCAGATACAATGCGAATAGCGCACCGACGAGGCTGCCGAACGCGATCGCACCAACGATTTCCCAGGCCAGGCGCACGATCACGTTCACGTCCGCCTCCGTCGCTCCGCCGAGGGCGACGCGTGCGAATTGCATCTCCACTGAGAACAGCACCAGGGCAACGAGGTCCGCGACGACGACGAGGGCCAACACGAGATCGGTGAGGGGCCCGCGCGCGCCGGTCTCCGAAATCACCGCCGCCGTCATCGTCGGCGAGAAACTGACAACGATGACGACGAACAAGGCGACCATTGCCAGCTTCGCGGTTCCCTCCGCATCTGGTGCGACCGGCAGCCAGCGCCAGGCGGTCCACGCAAGCGCGAACAACCCTGTCGTCGCGACGGCCAGCGTCGTGGCGATCATCCGGGCGGTGCCGACGACTCGTCGTCCCAGGCGCTCGAAGTTGAGCGTCAGCCCGGCGATGAACGCGATGAGCGCCGTCGCGATGCCATTGACCGTGTGGAGCTGCCTGGCCATCGGCTCGGAAATCACGTTTCCAAGGTACGGACCAATCAACACGCCAAACAGCAAATAGCCCGTCAGCCGTGGGAGGCGGAACCGCCGGAGGAGCTCGCCGGCGACCATTGCGACGACCAGCGTGAAGCCAAGCGCCAGGGCCGTCGTGGGGAGCTCGACACCAGGGACGCCAAGCCGGCGTACCCACATCACGGTTACAAAGACGACCGCGACGGCCAGGAGGCGCTTCATGCCAAGCCGTCCTGGCGCGGACCGGGCAGCAGCGAGAGCAGCTCTGCGCCGAGGGATCCCGCGATGACGATGGCGAACATGGTGGCACCGGCGCCGCCGCGCGCTTGAAGCACATTGAGGGCGATCGCGATGCCAACCACGCCAGGGGCACTCAGAGACAGGCCAAACCTCAGGGGCAGTTCGCGCGTCACGTGCGCGGCGACCCAGCCACCCACCAGCTTTCCGGCGATCCGCAGCACCGCATAGGCGACGCCGACACCCAGCACGTCGCTGCTGAATTCCAGTCGAGCACCGGCCACGACGAGCAGCAGGACGGTCAATGGGTGCTGCAGATAGCGCACGTCGCGCGCGACGCGATCGCGCGCCGGCCCGTCGGTAGCGCTCCAAAAAAGGCCGGCGGCAAGACCAGCAAAGAGCGCCGACAGCGACAGATGTGCGGCGGCCCCGCCCAGCAGCAACAGCGCACCGATGACGAACACGCGCTGTTCATTCTCGGAAGACGTCTGGGTGACGAGCAACGACGCGGCAAGCGCCATCGCGACCGCCAGCAGGCTGCCCTGTGCGAAAAGCCACGCGTAGGCCGCGGGCGTATCCGGCCGCGTCCACACGACGACCAGCGCCGACAACACGATCGGCAGGACATCATCGAGGTCGCCGACGCGGGCGGCGAGTCGATGTCGTGCGTCTTCGGCGCCATCGGCTGGCGTGGCGGAGGGCGCCGCACAGATGCCGAGCATCAGTGCGAGCAGCCACGGCGTCTGCTCTGCGGTTGATGACCACGCCTGCACGAGAGCCATGCCAATCCCGACGATCAGAATCGTGATGCCGGCGTCGAGGCTTGCAACCGCGAGGAGCCGGCCTTCGCCCGGCGGCCGCACCTTGACCTCGAGCCCGACCAGCACGCCCAGGGCGACGAGCGCCACCGACACGGCCGGGTCGAGCGACGCCAGCACCGACTCCGACAACACTCGCAACCCGTGGGGACCGAGTGCCACGCCGATGACCAGGAGCAGCAGCCCGGACCGTGGCGTGGGCGAAAGGCCGAGCGCGAGGCGTCTGGACGGCCAGCGGCGTCGCGGCCGCTCGGCCGCCGGCTGGCTGGCGTCGAGCGGCGTATCAAGCCGATCGCGCTCGCGAACGGTTCCGCCGCCGGCCAACGGCATCACCATGTTCTCTCGAGCGCAAAGACACGATGTGTGCCCGCCCGTGTCACCGCGACGAAGACCGGTCGTTCCCGCGATGCTGTCGCGAACACACGCGATGCCTGTGGCGCCGTCGGCGCCCCGATATCGCCCACGACGGTCAGGACGTCTCCGATCTGGAGGCCCGCGGACGCCGCGGCCGAACCGGCATCGACGCGTACGATCCCGACGCCAATCCGCGGAATCGTCCGCAGCGTGAGACCAAGCGGTCGCTCCTTCCCCTCGGTCGCGGCGCTGGCGGTGAGTCGCACGTCGCGAACCCCTCCTCCTCGCCGCACGCTGATCACGAGAGATTCGCCGTCGGTCAGACGCGCGACGCGCGCCGTCCAGTGCTCGAAAGTGGTCGTCGGCTTCCCGTCGACGCTCTCAACGACATCGGCGACTCGCAGATCGCGGCCAGCAGGCCCCTGCGGATCCACCCAACTGACGACGACGCCGACGCTGGCCCCGGTCGCCGCGGCGATGGCCGCGGTCAGCGGCTGGACCTCGACGCCCAGTCGACCCGGACGTCTCGGACCTTCCCGCGCGAGCCTGTCAGCCATGGCGACCACGGTGTCGGCGGGAACGATGGCCGGCCGCCCTTCACGCTCGACAACAAGGCCTGCCAGAGCGCCGTCAACCGTGAAGACGAACGTGCCTGCCGCGAGATCGATGCGATCGGGCAGGGCCCAGATGGGATCGGACCAGATCGGTGTCGCGACCTCGCGGAGCGACCCGACGAACACGGGCCGGAGCGACGCGCCGCCTGGCGACGGGTCGGCGGCGATCAGGAATCTGGGGTATGACGGGCGTCGCGGCGCCCAGGTCGGCAACGCCGGGGCGGCACCCTGTGGGAGACGGATGACGGCGAGCTGTGAGGCTCCATCGCGCGCGACCTCGACCGCGTCCACGATTGTCGGCTCGGACACATCGGTGCTGGTCGTCCCGCCGATCAACGCCACCGCGAGATCGTCGCGGAACCAGAGGGCGGACACGGTCGTGCGCATCACGCCGGCGGCGGTCGCACCATGACGGCGCTCGACGTCCAGGCCAAGGATCGACGGCTGAAGCCGCGTCTCGAGCTGCGCCACTACCGACGTGATGTCGTCGAACGCGGACGGTGGCATCAGTTGCGCGAGCACCGGCGGAACCGGATTGGGCGTCGGAAGCCGATCAGGAAACCGAAGCCGCGCGAGCGCCCACAGCGTCGCCACCGAAATCACGACGATCGTGAGCAGCACACGCGTGTCGCGCGACACGGTCGGATGGGTCGGCTTCATGGATTCAGCGAGCGACTTACTTCACAGATCTTGACGCCTGCTCAGGGCAGACGGGCCGACACCACGGCTGCCGGAACGATTGCGAACCAATGGCACGCACGGGGCGCCAGCATCAGCACGTAGGGCCGTGCCCCGATCGGCGGGAACTCGACGTGGCGAACGATCTCGATCACGGCGGATCCTGGGGCGTCCGGCAGTTCAACGAAGGCCGGCTGCGGAGATCCCGAGAGGTTCGCGACGATCAGCACCGCCTCACCCATATGACGCCGCACGAACCCCAGCACGCGGGGATTCCGGCACTCGAGAAACTCGATCGTACCGCGGCCGAACGCGCGATGCCGGCTGCGGACGTGGATGAGGCGTGCGATCGCCTGCAGCAGCGACTCGTCGTTGGCCTCCTGATCCGCGACGTTCACCGCGCGATACCCATACACCGGATCCTCAACGGGCGGCGAGACCGGGCGCACATCGGTGCCGCGCGTGAATCCACCATGAAGGTCGCCGGACCATTGCATCGGCGTGCGCACGCCGTCGCGATCGTCGAGGCGGATGTTGTCGCCCATCCCAATCTCGTCGCCGTAGTAGATCACCGGCGATCCAGGCAGCGACAGCAGCAGCGCGTTCGCCAGCTCGATCCGCGCGCGGTCGTTCTCCAGCAGCGGGGCCAGCCGCCGGCGGATGCCGTGGTTCAGCCGCATGCGCGGATCGGCGGCATAGGCCGCAAACAGGAAGTCGCGTTCCTCGTCTGTGACGGCGGAGAGGGTCAACTCGTCGTGATTGCGCAGAAAGACCGCCCACTGGCACGTCTCCGGCACATCCTGCGTCTGCCGGACGATGTCGACGATGGGGAATGCCTGCTGCTGCTCGAGCGCGATGAACAGCCGCGGCATCAACGGGAAATGAAACGCCATGTGGCACTCGTCGCCGTCGCCGAAGTACGGACGCGTGTCGGCGGGCCATTGGTTCGCCTCGGCGAGCAGCACCCGATCTGGATAGTGTCGATCGATGACCGCGCGGATGTCTTTCAGGAACTGATGCGTCTCGGGCAGGTTGTCACACGTCGTGCCGTCGCGCTCGTAGAGGTGCGCGACCGCGTCGAGACGGAGCCCGTCCACACCGAGGTCGAGCCAGAACCGCATCACGTCGACGATCGCGAGGCGCACCTGCGGATTGTCGAAGTTGAGATCCGGCTGATGGCGGAAGAAGCGGTGCCAGTAGTAGGCGCCCGCGATGGGATCCCACGTCCAGTTCGACGGCTCGACCTCGTGAAAAATCACGCGCGCCTCGCGATAGCGCTGATCCGTGCCGCTCCAGACGTAGAAGTCGCGCGCCGGCGATCCGGGTGGCGCCCGCCGCGCCGCCTGGAACCACGGGTGCTGGTCGGAGGTGTGATTGATCACGAGCTCGGTGATGACCCGAAGCCCGCGGCGATGCGCCTCGGCGACAAAGCGCACGAAGTCATCGAGCGTTCCAAAGCGCGGATCAACCCGCTTGTAGTCGGCGATATCGTACCCGTCGTCGCGCAGCGGCGACGCGTAGAACGGCAGAAGCCAGAGGCAGGTGACGCCGAGCGACGCGAGGTAATCGAGCTTGTCGACGAGACCTGTGAAGTCGCCGATGCCGTCGCCATTCCCATCGAAGAACGTCTTGACGTGCAGCGCGTAGAAGATCGCGTCCTTGTACCAGAGCGGATCAGACGTGCGCGCTTCTGCCCGTTCACTCATCGTCTTCTCGTCCTGAACCGTTTCCGGCGGGGCGGCTGTTCCGCGATCTCCTGGAGAGCCGCGGTGACCGCGACATGGAATGTGTCGGTTTGCCAGAATGTGGAGCATCACTCCGTTGGCGCACGTATAGGAAAACGACCCGAGGTTATGGTCTCTTTGTGTAACACAATATTCGTCGGTACCCAAATGATGCGGCGAACCGCGAGGCTACAGAGCGGTAATGTTGCGTCGCGCCGAACGAGTGCCAAGGCGTACGATGATTGCTCCAATGATACCCGCCAACATCGACCCGCCCAGAATCCCGACTTTGGCCGAGTCGAGCAAGTTGGTGCCTTGGAAGGCCAGCGTGGCGATAAAGAGTGACATCGTGAATCCGATGCCGCCCAGCCAGGCGCATCCGTGCAGCGCCGTCCAACTGACACCCTCGGGAAGCGCGGCCAGCCGCAACCGGACCGCGGCCAGCGCGGCGCCGGTAATCCCGAGTGGTTTCCCAACCGCAAGTCCCAGGATCACGGCAACGCTCACGCTCCCGCCCGACGATCCGCTCAGACCGACGCCCGCGTTCGAGAACGCAAAGAGCGGCATCACCACGAAGGCCGAGAACCCATGAAGCGCATGCTCCAGGCGAAGCAGTGAGGCCGTCACCAGTTCGCTGGCGCGCTGGAGACCGATGATCGCCTCCTGCTGGCCCTTGCTCGTCAAGACGAGGAAATCGCCAGTTTCGGTGCGATCGAAATGGTCCAGCAAACCGCGAGCCTCAACTGAGAACTCCGTCGCGTTGATGCGCGTCCTCGTCGGAATCGCAAAGGCGAGCAGCACGCCGGCGATCGTGGCGTGCACGCCGGACTCGTGCACAAAGAACCAGAGCCCGAGACCGAGGACCAGGTAGGGCGTCAGGCGCCGCACGCGAAGCACGTTGAGGGCGATGAGCAACATTAGGATGATGCCTGCCATCCCCAGGGCCCCCCACGCGATCTCACCCGTGTGGAAGAGCGTGATCACCAACACGGCCCCCATATCGTCCACGATGGCCAATGCCGCGAGGAAGATCTTGAGTCCGCTTGGCGCGCGGGGCGCGACGAGCGCCAGCGTGCCGAGCGCGAAGGCGATGTCGGTCGCCATGGGAATCGCCCACCCTCGCGCCTCCATTCCTCCACCGTTCGCCAGGAAATAGATGGAAGCGGGGACGACCATGCCGCCGATAGCGGCCGCAATCGGCAGTGCCGCTTGGCGCGGGGACGCCAGTTCGCCGGCAAGCGCCTCACGTTTAATCTCCAGCGCCACCAGGAGAAAGAAGACTGCCATGAGCCCGTCGTTGATCCACTGATGAAGGGTGAGCGACAGCGCATGCCCGCCCCCGGCGATCGCTACAGGCGTCTCCCACAGGCGGTGATAGGCGTCAGCCCACGCAGAATTGGCCACGACGAGCGCGGCGCACGCACAGATGACCAGTAACGCCCCTCCGGCCGCTTCGGTTCGAAAGAATTCCTGAAAAGGACTCGTTGAGTGGGACTCTGGAGACTCGACCGTCACCTGCACACTGTGCCACACGGCAATGGATCGGCGAAATGCCCTTCTCACGCACCCCTCGCACCCTCGCACCTTATAATCCGTGACGTGCACCGCTTTTTCGCGCCCTCGCTCGATCCCGGCGACGAGACCGTCACGCTGCCGCGCGAGGAGGCGGAGCATCTGACGCGCGTGTTGCGGCTCGGCGTCGGCGATACGGTGTCGGTGTTCGATGGGCGCGGGCGGGAGTTTCTGGCGCGCATCGCGAGCGCGCTGCGGCGCGACGTGCGGCTGCAGCTTGTCTCGCGCGTCGCGCCGGCCGCCGAGCCGGGCGTCGCGCTGACGCTCGCGCAGGCGGTCCTCAAGGGCGACAAGATGGACGAGGTCGTCCGCGACGCGGTGATGCTGGGGGCGTCGGCCATTCAGCCGATCGTCACGAAGCGGACCGAGACGACCGTGGCCACGTTGGTGAAGGGCCAGCGCGTGGATCGGTGGCGACGGGTCGCGCTCGCGTCGGTGAAGCAGTCGCGCCGCGCGGTCGTGCCCGACATTCGGATACCGCTGACGATCGAAACGTTCCTCGACGAGCCCGCGCCTGCGCTGCGCCTGATGCTGGTCGAGCCGGCCGCCTCAGCGGACGCGGAGCCGCTGTCCGCGATTCAGAAGGAGCCCACGCCAGCCGACGCGGTGCTGCTGGTTGGACCCGAGGGCGGGTGGACCGAGCAGGAGTGGACGTTGGCACGGGCGCGCGGCGTGCGGCTCGTCACGCTCGGCCACCGCACGCTCCGCGCGGACGCGATCCCCGTTGCCGCGATCAGCGTCCTGCAGTTTCTGTGGGGCGATCTCTAATTCTTGACTTTGAAGTCCTGCGTCTTGACGTCGCCCTCGGCGAGCGTCACGCGCACGGCGCCGCCACGGTGCGCGTCGAGGTACGCGGGCTCGAACCACTCGCCCTGTTCCGCCGGATCGACCGTGACCAGATAGTACTGCCCGGGCGGCAGCCCGCGGATTCTGTACTTGCCCGTCTGGTCGGGCCGCGCGGTCATGATCTGCCTCGCCTGCGGACGCCACAGCGACGTGTCGGTGGGGAACGCGAGCACGGTGTACTCCGGCGTCGGCGTGCCCTGCTCGGTCGTGATCGTGCCGTTGATCTCGTTCAACTGGTTGGTGAACACGATCGCGACGGTCCCGACTTTCTCGCCGGCGCGCAGCTCGACGGGCGTGTCGGTCATGTCGCGCCCGCCGATGGTCACCGACTTCAGCACGAAGCCGCGCGCGTTGCCGGCCGAACGGACCAGATGCGGGCCGGCCGGCACGCCCTCCAGCGTGAAGTGCCCGTCCTTGTCCACGCGCGCGTTGGGCTGCGGACCGAAGGTCGACTGGTCGGTTGACGGCGCCGAGATCCGGAACTGCGTGAGATCCGGCACGGCCGACTGTCCCGCCTGGAAGGTGACCGTGCCGCTCAGCGTGGCGCCGCCTGAGAGGATGACGGTGACGTCGGTCAGGTCCTCGCCGTTCACGCTCACCGGCTGCGCCGCGAACTGCGGCGTGTCGGAATCGTTGCCGCGCGCGCGCAGGATGTAGCGGCCGGGCGGGACGTTGTTGACGGCGAAGGAGCCGTCCCAGTCGATGCGGCCGCCGAAGGCGACGCCGATCTGGTTGCCACGTCCGCCCGCGGTATCCGCCGACAGGTTGACGTTACCGCTCGTGACCGGCGTGCCGTCGGGGTTCTCGACGTGTCCCGAGATGCGCGACATGCGCACGAGCTGCATGCCGAAGTTGATGTCGAGCACTTCCTGGCTGAGGCCAACGCTGATCGGCTTCGCGTCGTTCATCGACGCGACGCCGGGATAGTAGGTCGGCGCGTAGTTGACCTGTTCGATCTCGGGCGCGCCGCCAGGCGCGCCGGGGAAACCGCCGCCGCCCGGTCCACGGCCGCCGCCTCCGCGTCCGCCGAAGGGCCCGCCGAAATTCCCGCCGAAGTTCCCGCCGCGCGCGACGGCGTTGACGTAGTAGTCCCCCGGCGTCAGGCCCCACACGCGGTACTGGCCCTTGTCGTCGGTTTGTCCGTTGCCCGCCGGCGTCAGCCGACGCTGGCCCTGGAGGTACTCGTAGCGCATCACGCGGACCAGCACACCGGGCATGGCATCGCCGTCCTCGTCGAACACGTGTCCGCCGATGACGCTCCCGCGCGGCAGCTGGAAGCTGACGCCTTTCAGCTGCTGCCCGTCGGCGAGCTGCAACGGCGTGCCGGCCTGCAGCGGCCGGGGCCGGCCCTGGGGTAGGCGGGCCAGAGCCGGGCCTGGAC
>Ga0082335_1002557_pt1 | contig 33595 bp, 41 predicted proteins | sample Subgrocontami58m_FD_72375 | JGI IMG/M metagenome (GOLD analysis project Ga0082335, IMG submission 72375) | Subsurface groundwater microbial communities from S. Glens Falls, New York, USA - GMW37 contaminated, 5.8 m (SPADES assembly) (version 2) ... | reverse complement strand
AAGACTAAAATTGCCGGATTAAAAATTTGCGATAAATACTCTGTGCTCTTGGCACAGAGATAGCAAATTTAGGCAATTTTTTTATTGATAATAAACTATTTGAAAAGAACAAGAACGAGATTTTGGGTTTGTCGGAAAAGTAATTTTGGCTATAGTGAAAGACATAAATATTCCCCTCAAGGATATGTCTTTCCCTTGATAGTCAAGGCGCAGAGCGGGGGAATTATGAGCGTCCTTGACTATAGGATTGTTTCTTTTGGTTTTAGGCTATTTTTTGGGGTCGTATAATGACTTCAATCAGGCTTGAAGTTATCGAGCGATTTAAATAGGTGTTTTTAATAATTAAAATATGAATAATAAATATATTATGTTTGATATTAACGATGAAAAGTCGGGAAAACTTGCTGAAGTTCTTGCTAATAAAACATGCAAGAAAATCCTGAGCTTATTGGCTGAAGAAGAGCTCTCGCAGGGCGATATATCAAAAAGCCTTAATTTTGGGCTGAATACTGTTGATTATAACATAAAAAAATTGATTGAAGTCGGATTAATTGAAAAAACTTCTAATTTCTTTTGGAGCGTTAAGGGTAAAAAGATACTGATTTATAAACTTGCTAATAAAAAGATAATAATATCGCCTAAGACTTCATTTAAGGGAATGCTGATTTCTATTCTTGGATGTGGAATAATCTCCGGAGCTGTTAAAATTTTTATGAATTCTCGTGAAATTACTTCTAATAACATTCCTTTATTGCAATCAGGTAAATATTTGGTGTACTCTGCTGCTCCGAGCGCTGCGGAAAATGTGCAAGCTGCTACAAGTTCTTCCAGCTATTTTACAGGTTTTCCTTTATGGTTTATTATTGGATTAATTCTTGGAAGCATAGGATTTATTATTTATCAAAAATTAAAATCTCTAAAATTGAAAGGAGGTTTAAAAATAATACTAAATGGATAATTCAGTTAAGATTACTGCGATAATAGTGGGCGCGATAGTTCTCTTGGCTGTTATTGGCTGGGCAGCAATATTTAATTTAAAAGGACCTTCAAATACAATTTCTGTTGATGGAAATTCTGCTATAAAAGTAAGCCCTGATATGGTGGGCGTATATTTTAATGTAGAGACAACAGGCAGCACAACAGGAGAAGCTACAAGCAATAATTCAGAAACAGTAGACAATGTAATAACTAATCTTGTAAAAGTTGGCTTTGAAAGAAAAGATATTCAAACAATCGGCTTTAATGTTTATAAGTGGCAGGAATGGGAAAATAATGAATATGCTGAAAAGGGTTACAAAGCTTCTAATCAGATAAGACTAGAATTGACAACGGCAAGATTTGCATTAATTGGGGCTGTTATAGATGCAGGAGCAGATGCAGGAGCTTCTATAAATTATGTAAGCTTTGAGCTTTCAAGCGATAAGCAGAATGAATATAAGAAACAGGCAATGACTCAGGCAGGAGAAGATGCCCGCGTAAAAGCAGAAGGAATTGCAGAAGGCGTTGGAGCTAAGCTCGGAAGCATTGTAAGTATATCAACAAGCGATTGGGTTTATAGTCCTTGGTCGATTTATAATAATCGCGGCGGATTGATGATGGCAGAAGCAAGCGCTGCAAAAGATGCTGCAACAAATATACAGCCGAGCGAACAGGAAGTTTCGGGGCATGTAAGCATCGTTTATGCTCTGAGATGATTTTTTTATCTTTTATTTTTTATCTTTAGTTTTACTGCTTTAATTCAAGGCAGATTGAGGCATTTCAGTTAGTTTTTTATAGGCTTCTAACATGCATATTTTATGAAAGGCGCAGATGCAAAAGCAGGAGATTTAATAAAAGTAAGAACAGCAAAAGAAGAGATAGAAGGAACTCTAATAGAAAGTTATGAGCCGGGCGTTGTGTTAGTTAAACTTGATAGCGGGTATAATATTGGAATTTCTCGGGATAATATTTTGGATATAAAAGTTATAAAGAAAGCTGAAGCTAAAAAAGAAAAACCTAGTGAGTTTAAAATGAGTCATAAAAAACCGATAATAGACTTGATTGTTACTGGCGGGACAATATCTTCAAGCCTTGATGTTAAAACTGGAGCTGTAAAATGGCTGACTTCGCCAGGAGAATTATTTAAGTTTTATCCTGATATTTTCGAGTTGGCAGATATTAGAGTAATTAATCCCTTTATGAAAGCTTCAGAGAATATGTCTGCTGAAGATTGGCAGAAAATTGCTAAAATTGCTGTAAAATCACTTAATGATGAAAATGTTAAAGGCGTTATTATTACTCATGGGACAGACTTTTTGCACTATACCTCTGCTGCTTTGAGTTTTATGATTAAAAATTTGAATAAGCCTGTTGTATTGACTTATTCGCAGAGAAGTTCGGATAGAGGAAGCTCTGATTCTGAATTAAATTTATATTGCGCTGCTAAAATGGCTTTATCTGATGTTGCAGAAGTTATGCTTGTCGGGCATGCTAATTCGAGCGATGAGTTTTGTTTTGCTTTACCGGGAAATAATGTTTTAAAGCTTCATAGTTCAAGAAGAGATACTTTTAGACCTATAAATGATACCCCCTTCGCCAAAATTTATAGAGATAAAATAGAAGTTTTAAAAGAGTATAATAGGCGAAAGACAGGAAAAGATGCTAGGGCTGAACTTGATGATGCTTTTGAAGAAAAAATAGCTTTGGTTAAGTTTTATCCTGGGCAAAGTCCTGAAATACTTGAGCATTATGCTTCGTTAGGATATAAGGGGGTTGTTATTGAAATGTCTGGCTTGGGACACGTACTTACCGAAGGGAATCATAATTGGGTTCCTGTAATAAAAAAACTCGTTGAAAAAGGAATGACTATTTGCGCTGCTTGTCAAACGATTTATGGAAGGCTAGATCCGTTAGTTTATTCTCCTGGCAGAGAATTGGAAAAAGCAGGAGTTATCTATTTAGAAGAAATGTTATCAACAACAGCATTAGTTAAATTGGGCTGGGTTTTAGGTCATGCCGATATTATCAAAGATAGAGATAAAGTCAAGAAAATGATGCTTCACGCTTTTTCAAATGAAATAGGTAAAAGATTATTACCCGAAACTTTTCTCTTATAAGTTTATTTTAATTTTTTCATTTTGTTTTCTAATTGCAATCTTAATTTTTGATCTAAGATTTTATAGTTAAGAATTTTTTGAATTAAAGCTTTTCTTTTATCTGGATGAAATTTAAAAATATCATAATTTTCTAATTTTATAAAACTTGCTAAATTTGTTATTAATACTCTTGGGGGGGATGTAGATGTCTTTTTGCTTCTAGAACTTAATACATTAAGTTTTATTAGTAGTTCTTGAAGTAAATCCAGTTCCTCAACTTTTATACTTGCTATTTGAATTTCCCTATCGTGATTGCCAACATAAGCTTCGCCAGCCAAAAATCCAGATAGATATGCAATAATCTCCTTTTTTTCTATTAATCTTTTTTTCGCTTTTTTAATTAATAATTCCAAGAATTTTCTAAATAAAACATTATTGTAGTTTAGATTAAGAGAGCCATACATTTTAGGATTTTTTCTTATAACGCCCCAGGAGTTTCCTGTATAATTAAATCTTATTTTAGATTCGTCACGAATACCAGTTTTCATTCTCCAAAACTTTTCAGCATTCGTTTCTAATTCATTTTTGTTTGTATTAATCTTCTCTAGAATATTTTTATTAAAAACTATTCTAAATGAGATTTTATCTTTCGATATCTTAAAGTCGTCTAGGAAATCTAGGAATAGATTAATTAATATTGGTTCGCAATTTACTATCTCTGTACCTTTATATTTAGTTTTACTGCCTTCTGCTTCAAAAACCCCTATAGCTGCCAGTTTTTCTTCATTTAATACTATTTTACTGGGAAAAAAGGAATAATGATTTTTTTCAAAGTTAGAATAGTGATGAGTCTTATAGGTAAGACAGACTTTGCTTGGTGGTACTGTTTTTATTATTTCGATGATTTTATTAATTGTCCAGTAATTTGGGCATATTCCTTTATTGCTTATTTTTTCGCCCCTTTCTTTTTTAACCAATTTTTTCTGCTCTAACTTTAATAATTCACATCTTACTGTTCTCCCATTTAACTTAAGCTCTCTTTCGATTTCGGAAGCAGTCTTACTTTTATTTTTTAAAAAAATTAAGATTTTGTTTTGAATCTTCAATATTTTTTCTATGTTTTGTCCCCCTTCTAGCGCAGTTAAGTTAGTATTCTTTATTAGTTCTTTTGTGTCAATTATCATATACTTTATTACCTATTAAAGTATATAAATGTTTTGTCTGCTCGTAAAACTTGGCTGGACACTCGGGAAAAACGAAGAATAAAGAAGAAATTAAAGAATTAATGCTGAAGAATATTTCTGGAGAGTTTAATGATCGTTTAGGTGAGGATTTTATCTAATCTTATCTTTGAGGATTAACTATTAAAGCACTTTCTATAAAATCTCTTTGAATTCCTGGTGGAAGTTTGAGTCCTTTTGTTAATATTCTGCGTGCCATTTTATACCCGCCGAGTGTTTTTTCGTAATATGCTCTATTAACTCTTGAACTTCCTGATTCTATTGCTAGGAGTTCTTGATTTAAACAATCGAGTTCGTCAATCCCATATAATATTTCAATGTCTATTGTTTTATCCTGAACACCTTTTTTTAATAACTTTTCATCAGTATATCCTAGCTGTTTTAATCCTCTAGCGACTTGCTCTGCATGTCTGCCTTCATGATATTTTATAATATGCTGGATATCTTCATCCCCAAAAGTTTTATCTCGAAATAATTTCTCGCGTACAAATATTGGTGGCTTTATCCCTTGTCCATTGAACTCAAAGATTTTAGGAGTTTGAGCATGATTCTCTGATTTTTTAGTTTCTCTTAGAGTATCTGACATAAGTCTTTCCATTTCATTAGTTGGCAAATTATCGTTTTTTAAGAGATCTTTTAAATAACTAATTAATTTTGTTCCATCTGAGTCATATATAACTCCTGAGCAGTATGGAATTTGAACATTTGTTAAAAGATTGCTGAGATATTGTTGTCTTTTTAGTGGATTAGTTCGGGCTTCTTGCAGTTCTGGACTTGCAATTGCTTTTTCAAGCAGTGAAATCTGCGGATAGGTATCTGGTGCAGACTTTTTTCTTGAAAAGATATTTTCTAGTGAATTATATGTTAGAATTCCACATGCGATTAATGAAGCTGTACCAATGAGTAATGCCTTTTGTTTATAGGTTCTTTTATTTTAAAATTGGGTTTAATACCCCGTGCTCTTGGCACGGCGTCCAATTTTAAACCGAAAAATCCGATAGGATTTTTAGGCCCAGAAAACCCGAGGTTTTCCAGGAGACTAAAATTGCCGGATTAAAAATTTGCGATAAATACTCTGTGCTCTTGGCACAGAGATAGCAAATTTAGGCAATTTTTTTATTCTGAACTTGTTTTTCTTGTTCTTCAATTCTTCTTTGCTGTCCGAGTTGTCTTTTTCTGTTCATGTTTTTGAGAATTATGAAATTATTTGATTATCTTTCTAGAGAAGCAACTATCATATTTGTAATAACTTCACTATTTAATCTGGCTCCATGCGTATGCGGAGTATATTTTAAAAGAGAATATGTTGCGGCTGTTTCGGGTTTTACAGTTTTTTGACCATAGTCTATTTTGACAACTTCATTGCCCCTAAAGCTTTCGTAATGCTTATTCAGGATTCTGGCAGCATTTCTTATTTGCGAATGTAATCCGCCAGATTTTAAGGTTTTTCCATTATCAAAAGCTCCGTAGCCAGTAGCATAATTTAGTGCTCTTTTAGACGCTTTTTGTTTTGTTAGTAACCTCTGCTCAACTTGAGGTCTTGCAAGCAATATCGCCGGGTTGATGTTGTATTCTCGCGATACAGCAACTATAATATCCTCTACACCTCTGTTCTGAAGACAAGAATTGTATTTTGTTAAAAGATTTGTTATATCCTCTCTGCTCATAAATTGAGTATCTCTGAAGAATTCATTAGACATAAGATTTTGGATGTTTTTAGAGGCATAAGTCTGCTTACCTGTTTTAGGCTTTTTTTGTTCTGATTTATTAGGAGTTATGGGCTCGAATTTTGGCTGTTTTTTTAATTTATATAGGTCGAAATTAGGCAGATTAGAATCATTATTTAGTATGCAGTTGATTCTGTCTTCTATACTCATTTGAATATTAATTGGATCTTCAGTGTATTCATCGCCATTAAAAACAGACATAAAATGTTGATTAGAACGAGCTAAATCGCAGCTTCTTTCGATAGGCGTAGGAGCTCTTGGTCTTGGTGCTGGGGTAGACTCTCTATTTGTTATAGTGTTATAAGCAATATAGCCCCCTAGCAAAGCTAAGAATATTCCTGTTAGAGGCATTGCTGTTTTTACAGCTTCTCCGAGGAACTTTAAGGAGTCCTCAATTTTAGATGTTAAATTATCCATAATATTTCATCGTTTTTGGGGTATTTAAATGTTACTATTTTGTTACTCCTTTATAGATACAACAGTATGGAAAGGTTTATAAAGGAAAAAGTGGTTGCTTATCCGTAACAAAATGAAAAAAGTAATACATATAGAAGATAGTTTTAATTGGCAGAATAATGTGCACATGGCTTTGACTAGCTCTAAAAGTGGCATTGATGCTGCTGTTTATGGAAGTATAGAAGGTTTTAGAAAGGCTAATTATCCTTCTGCAGATTTATATGTTTGCGACAGACATCTTCCAGATAAACTGGGGCTGGATCCTAATGATTATTCTTGGAAGCAGATTTTAGACACAATAAATTGTCTTCATCCAAACATGAAAGTGCCAATTGTTATTCTTTCGAGTAAACCTCCGAGAGATTGGAGAAGGTATCCAAATGTTGTTGATGCAATTCAGAAAACAGCAGATTATTCTGATTTTGATATAAGGGCATTCAGAGATAAAATTGAATTTTATTTGGGCTCAGCAGGGGGCTCGAAATAAAATGACATTAGAAGATAAGTTTTCAGAAGAGCATATGCTTGCTTATTCAGAAGCTTGTGTCAATCTTGCTACAGATTTAACAGATGTTAAAAAGAAGAAATTTTCTTTTGATACGCTTGTAATTCCAAGCAGAGGGGCTGTTCCTTTTTTCTTAGGAATGGCTTATGCTATGAAAAAGCTTATACCTCTTGGAGATGATTTTAAGGAAACTTATGAGTCTATAGCTATTCAGCCAATGTTAGAACCACTTATGCCAAAAGACAGCGGAATTTCTACAAATATACATAAAAAACCATTGAGAATTTTAATGATACCTTTTACTGCAGATTTGAATATCCCTAAATTTGATTCTGAACAGAGCAATGAAGAATATACTGAAAAAACCAGAGATTACTGGGCGAGAGTAACTGCTGCTTTTTTTAGAGAGCCTTCTCTTAGAATGAAAAATCCTTATTTCAAAACTTTTACTGAGATCGTGCTAAGAGACATTGAAAATAGGAGCAGAACTGCAGAAATATACGAGGAATTTCCTAGAGTGAAGAGATTTGCTATGATTGATACAGTTATATCTGGAAGAGCTTCAAATGATATTCTTGGCGCTTTTGATGATATTGCGTTAGAAGAATATAATTCTGGTGGAAGCCCTTGTTCTGATGTTAAACCATTTGCATTTTTGATAGTAGATGCGAATGGCGAGAAATTAGAAAAACATCGAGGATTTAAGGCTTATTTGCAAAACAGGACAGATCGTGGAATGGCAAAACTTTATCCTATTCCAAGTATAGTTTCTGAAGATAAGAATTCAGCATTGCTTGGAGTTTCAGCAACAGTTTATCCTAGTCTTATGAAAGCTTCTAAGGGGATAGAATATCATGAAAAAGAATTTTTTGTTGGAGCAGGAAGCTGGCATGTTAATCCTAAAAGCAGGCAATTTGTGCCTTTTCTTGGTTTCATGGAGTTAATCTATTCTGGAATTGATGTGGCAATGGCTCAATATGAATTGCAGCATGAAAGCTTTGATAGGGCTTTTGAAGCATTTAGTGATAAAAGAATAAATTTTGTTAATACTTCAATAAGAGAGAATACTTTGGATTTAGATGAAATTTCTGCTGCTTCAGACGTTAATCTTATGGGGCTTAATCGTGGAGCTAGTCCAATATATGAAACTAGCTCTCATGTATTGCATGTTCCAATTAATCCTAGTCAGACAAGAAACTTATGTATTAAAATATGTAATTATGATTATGTTCGTTGCAAGACTCAAGGTTCAGCTTCTGATTCTTCAGACTCAGCAAAATTAAAAGGCAAAAAACGCGGTTATTTGTCGCGATTCCTTCACCGAAACGGTTCCAATCAATCTTAGCAAACCTCAAACTTTAAAACTCCTTCTTTCTTTATTAATTAATGGTTGAAAAAACTGAAAAGTCTGAAAGAGAAGTAGAAATGCGTGAGCCTTTTTTGGAAAAGAAGCCTCGGGAAAGAAAAGTCGTAATGCGTTCTGGTTTAGAGATACATCAACAGTTAGATACAGGAAAATTATTTTGCAGATGCCCAAGTATACTTCTTGCTTTGTAGAATTAGATGAAACAGAAAGATATTTAAAGATTGGAACCTTATTATATTATGGACGTTCTAGATAATCCTGACTTTGTTTATGCTCTTGGGAATTTTATGGCAGACGGATGTTTTTATGGCAGTGAAGGAAATTATAGATTTGAATTTGTTGATGGTAGCCCCTATAAAAATGAATTAAATTATTCATTTAAGCATATTTCTCATATAAAAAATATTTTTGAGAAGATAACTAATAAAAAATTACCTGTAGTCAGGCAACGAGAAAATAGATTTGTTTTAAGCTTTAGAAATAAGGAATTAGCTTCTTTATTCATAAATTCGTTAGGAATTAAACCTGGTCCCAAGGATTATATTGTGGATATCCCGTCTAGATATAAAAATACAAAATTTGAAAGATTATTCTGGATAGGTTATTTGGATGGAGATGGTTCTATTGCTAGAAAATCTCGCAGAATTGCTCTAGAGTCAGTTAGTTCAAAAATTATAGAATCTTTTGCCAATTATCTTAAAAAACAAGGTATATTCTTTTCTAAGTACAAATCTAAACGGGCCGATCATTTTTCTTATGTAGTTTTAATTAGGAGTATATCCTTTAGGGATTTTGCCAACAAGATAGGATTTTCACATCCACTTAAATCTAAATTATTGGCTGAAAAATTAAAGATCAAGGATTTCTACATATCTAACTCTGAGCCAGTTTATGGACACCTATTACTTAAAAATAAGCTTATTGATTATACTGCTATATTCAGTGACTCAATATTCATTGAAAACGGGATACTCCTTCTTAGAAAATATGGATATTCTAAGTATCATTATCCTAATGTTAAATTGTCAGAAATAGTTAAAATAATGAATCAAGCAGGTAAAGATAAGGTAGAAATTTTAAGGGAGATTGTTCATTTTAGATTTAAGAAGAGTAAGGGCTCTAAACATTCCGTAACATTGCCCCCAATTTTTGATAATCGGTTACTAAAATTCGCAAAATTTATTCGAATAAAAAATGGTAGCATATCCTTTTCAAAAAGATATACTCAATCGTTTGGAGAGAATTTTAAAGTATTAATTAATGACTTTCAAGAAATGTTTGATATTTCTCCTAAATATACTTCTAAGGGCGAATTACTTTTCTGTAGTGGGGTTCTAACTGATTTTTTTAATAGTTTTATAACTAATCAATCTAAAACTATAAAAACCTAAATAAAATTAGCATATCATGGACGTACCAAAAGTTGTTATGAGAGCAGGACTGGAAATTCACCAGCAATTAGACACACATAAATTATTTTGTAATTGTCCTTCTGTACTCCGAAAGGATATGCCCGATTTTAAATTTATGCGGAGATTACATGCGGTAGCTGGCGAGAGTGGAGAAGTTGACATTGCGGCTAAACATGAGACTAAACAAAATAAGGAGTTTATTTATGAAGCTTATAGAGATACTACTTGCCTTTTAGAATATGATGAATGTCCCCCCTATCCATTAAATGATGAAGCCCTGAAAATTGCTGTTCAAATTGCGTTGTTGCTTAATTGCGAGATACTTAATTATTCGCAGATAATGAGAAAAACAGTTCTTAATGGTTCGAATACTTCTGGATTTCAGAGAACAACGCTTATCGCGAGAAACGGTTTTTTAGAAACGAGTTTTGGAAGGGTTGGAATTGACACTTTATTTTTAGAGGAAGATTCTGCCCGTCCTTCTATGCCTAAAGAAGAAACAGACCCTGAACTTGAAAATTCTAAAACTTATAAGTTGGATAGGCTGGGAATTCCGCTTGTTGAGATAGCAACAGGGCCTCATATGTTTTATCCAGAACAGGTTAAAGAAGCTGCGCTTAAAATTGGAGAAATTCTTAGAGCTTGTAAAGTAAAGCGGGGTATAGGAACAATAAGACAGGATTTGAATATCTCTACACCAAATCATGTTCGTGTAGAAATTAAAGGTTTTCAGGATCCTAAAATGATGATTGAAACAATTGAGAAAGAAATAATACGTCAAAATAAGGAAGGCAAGAAAGGCAAACAAGAAGTTAGAAAAGCTGAAGTTGATGGAACAACAACTTTTCTTAGACCTATGCCAGGAGCGCATAGAATGTATCCTGAAACAGATTTGCCTTTGCTTCATATTTCTCGGGATTTTATAAATGAAACAAAGAAAACTCTTCCGAAACTAAAAACAGAAATAAGCGGAGAGTTGAAAGCTAAAGGTTTATCTGAAGAGATGATTAAAATTTTGCTTGATAGCGGAAAAATTAATGAGTTTGAAGTTTTGTTAAAAATATATCCTAATCCTAATTTTGTTGTTAAAACACTTTTAATCACGCCAAAAGAAGTTGCGAGCCACGAGAAGGTTAAGGAAGAAATTTTTAGTGTAGATATTATTGAAGAAGTTTTGAATGCCGTGGCTGGAAAAAAGATTAGTGAAAGTGAGGTTAAGCAGGTTTTTGAGAGAATTGCTAAAGGCTCGAGTGTTGCAGACTCGCTTAAGGTTGAAAGGGTTGAGAGTTCTGATTTAGAGGGCGAGATAGCTAAGCTTGTTAAGGAAAAGCCCGGTTTGAGTTCTGGGGCTTATATGGGGCTCGTGATGAGTAAGTTTAATGGCAAAGTTGATGGTAAGAATGTTATGGGAATCCTTAAAAAGCTGGTGAAATAGAATTTAGTTTTTTATCCTTTTAAGGTCTCCTCGATAGAAAAGTTTATAAAGCTACCAAAGATATAGATATATATAAGTATGGTAGAAAATATAAAATGACGCCAAATATACCTTTAAATTTGAAGCTAAGAAATAAAAAAGACAGAGAAGTAGCTTTTGCTCAAGATATTATGGTTATAGAGCTTTACAAATTTTTCCCTGAAGCCATAATTCATGGAGGAACAGGCATATGGAGGTGCTATAACGGGAATAGATTTTCAGAGGATGTAGATGTTTATATAAAAAGGGATGAAAATAAACTCGCAGAATTTTTTAAGTCTTTGGAGATGAAGGGGCTTAAGTTTATTAAGAAAAGATTAAAAGAAAATTCCTTATATTCTGGATGGGATTTTAATGGTATAGAAATAAAATTTGAAGCAACTTTTCAGAATAAGGAGCCTTTTTTGAAGAAATATGAAACCGCAGAGAGTTTTTTTATTAATGTTTATACTTTAAGTCCTGAAGATTTGGTAATAGAAAAAGTTGAAACTTATTTGAGCAGGAAAAAAATAAGAGACCTTTACGATATTGCTTTCTTAATAAGTTATGTTGAAAACAAAGAACTGGTTAAAAGTTATTTAAAAAAATTAATAGCAAAATTTGAAAAGCCTATTGATGAAGAAAATCTTGCTAATATTATTATTTCTGGCGCTGTTCCAAGCTCTAACCAGCTTTTAATGGAGATAGAAAGATGGGCGAGGTAAAATATATTACTGAAGTTAGAAAATTTTTTAAAGAGAGCCCTATTGTTGATATTAATTCTCTTAAAAAGTTTATCTCTCATAAGAACAAAAAATACATTTATCTGCTTATTAGCAATCTTCTTAAGAGAAAAGAGATAAAAAGAATAACTAAGGGTTATTATACTATTTATGATGACGCTGCTCTTATAGTATCTTGTTTTAAACCCTCTTATTTAGGATTACAAAATGCTTTAAGTTTCCATAATCTTTGGGGGCAGGAGACAAATCCTGTTGTTCTGACTACTAGTAATATTCGGGGCGGATTGCGGACAGTTTTTGGAAGAAATGCTGTTATGAAAAGAATAGATAAAAAATACATGTTCGGCTATGAATATTATAAATATCCCCTGGAAGACAGGGATATTTATCTTCCTTATTCGGATATAGAGAAGACTTTTATTGATATGATTTACTTTAGGCAGCCTTTGGACAAAGAAACTATTACTGAATTTAGGAAGAAAATTGACAGAAAAAAGCTGAAGAGTTATCTGAAGGCTTATCCAAAGTTAATGAGAAGGAGAGTTGAGAAGGTGTTTGAATAAAATTTATAGATTCTAAGGCTTGTTAAACATATAGGGAAAGATTTATAAACTTCTTTCCCTCCTTGTTTATATGGATATTGAACAAATAAGAGAGTATATAGCAGATTTTAACAAAAAAGAAATTCCAATATTTATAGAGAGAAGACTTAAAGTTTCAGAGACAAATAAGATAGTTTCTATAATCGGGCCTAGAAGAGCAGGAAAGACCTACTTTTTATTTCAGATAATGAAACATCTTTTAGACAGAGGAATTGAAAAAAATCAGATGCTGCATCTGAACTTTGAAGATACCCGCTTGCTGAATATTAATTATCAAGAAATAAGAGAGATTCTAAAAATGCAATATCAATTATATCCCTCTCAAAATAAGGATTTTTATCTGTTTATAGATGAACCTCAGAATATTGATAAATGGGAGCATGCAGTAAGAAGCTTGCACGATGAAGGCATAAAAATTTTTATTACTGGCTCAAGCTCTAAAATTTTGAGCAGAGAAATAGCAACTTCTTTAAGGGGGAGAGGCAATCCCTATATTCTCCTCCCTTTTTCGTTTGGGGAATATCTTAGCATAAAAAATATTGTTTATGACCCTAAAAAACTTGGGACAAAAGATAAATCAAATCTATTAAGAGATACTGAAGATTATATGGAGTTTGGAGGATTTCCAGAGATTTTAAAAGAAGAAGATAGAGATGAAAAGCTTAAGCTATTAAGTAATTATTTTGAACTTGTAGTTTATAAAGATATGATGGAAAGACATAAACTAAAGAATTCCAATCTTGTAAAATGGCTTCTAAAATCAATTATTAGCTCTTTTGCAAAAGAGATTAGTATAAATAAGATTTATAAAACTCTTAAATCGCAGGGTATAAAGGCGAGTAAAAATACTCTCTACAGCTATTTATCTCTGCTTGAAGATGCTTTTTTTGCTTTTCCCCTCAATAAATTCTCTTATTCTGATAGAAAAAAAGATTTATCCTCTAATAAAATTTATATTAATGACCCCAGTTTTGCGAAATTAATCGAAATTTCAAGGGACTTTGGAAGGAAAATGGAGAATATTGTTTTCCTTGAAATATTTAGAGATAAAAAACCTCTCGAAGATATAAGCTATTGGAAAAATACACAGCAGGAGGAAGTGGACTTTGTAATAAGCAGATTTAAAAAAGTTGAACAACTGATTCAGGTTTGTTATGATATTTCAAATAGAGATACAAAAAATAGAGAATTAAGGGCATTAATAAAAGCAAGCAAGGAATTGAAATGCAATAATCTTCTTGTTATAACTTTTGATTATGGGGGAGAAGAAATCTTTGAATGGTTTGGCATTAAGAGAAAAGTTAGATTTATTCCTGTTTGGAAGTGGTTGTTGGATAAGACGCTGGATTGAGGACGAAGTTTGAGAAGGCGCTTGGAGCGAAAGTCTAAGGCGTTTTAAGGGAAAAGTTGATGGACTCACTGTGAGCGAGATCCTGAAAAAACTTGTTAAATAGTTTTTTCAGGCTCGTAAAAAGCTATCCTTTTTCCGATTTTGAGGAAGCTGGTGAAAAGTTAGGCTTACGCTTATCGATAAAGATTATTAATAAGTCTCTACTCCTGGATAATTGGGCTTCTTGTACTTGGGCTTGTTCAACCTTTTCCTCGCTATTAAGTTTAAACTTTTGCCTTGAAATTTTAGGCATTAATAATAAATTAAAAATTTATGCGAAGCGTCTCTAAAAATTACGAAGCAAAGCCGAGTAATAGGAAGATTCTACAGCCTTTTTTAAGCCACTTTCAACTCTTTTAAAAAATCTTTGAATTCTTCTACGGGAATTACTGCGTTTTTTGGAGCAACTATTCTTGAAGGAGAATAATGCATGAGTAAATCTCCTGTTCTTTTCTGCTCGTCCATAATTATTATGGCATAACCTGTTTTAAATGCGTCAAGGCAATCTTGCTTCAGCTTGTTTGGAAAAAATCTGTAAGATTTTTGAACCGTAAGACCTGAAGTTTTGTCTAATTCATATTGGAAATCATCAACTTCCTGCATTGCAAATCTATAGAATTTATCAGCATCAGGATACTCATCAATATGGGTTGCGGATCCGAGATCGCAAATTCCTGCATCCAGGGCGCCTTTTCTTGAATGCAATAGAAAATTTCCCAAGTGAGCATTTGAATTTATTAGGTCATAACTCCAGGAGTAACCATGAGTATTAAGCATTCCGTGCATGATGCCTGCCCTAAAAAATAAATAGGTAAGGGTCTCATCACGCTTTTCTGCTAAACCTGGTGCTAGGGGTTTTTTCGTAAGATTATAGATTGCTTCATCTAATCGTGTATCTGCCTTTATTTTTACTCCTGAAACAAAATAGTCGTTTTTTCCGTAACTATGTTTCTTTAATTCTCTTCCTACTTCTGCTAGTTCCTTAATTAATTTTTTAAATTTGCCTTCTTGTATTTCTTTATACTTTATTTTTATTTGAGGTTTATTAAATTCCTGCAAAAAATCTTTTAATTTTGGCGTGTTATTGTAAAATCTATAGATTTCTATAAAATCTGGAATAATCGGAGCTATTAAATCAGAGCCCATGCAATTCAAGAGACTTAATGTGGTAAGTTCTTTATAGGCTTCTGAAGGGCCGCATAAACCTTTTATATTTGTTACAGTTTTTGTCAAAAGGTTTTTCCCACTTTCTTCACGAATGGTTGGCTTTAATGATACTCCTTTAAGTTTTGTATAAGTATTATCGGGATTTTTTACGATTGCTGAGCGGAAACCAGACGTTAACCCTTCTCTTGAATTCTGAGTAGGGTGTTTTAGATGAGTTGCTCTTTCATTGAGTCTATCTTGGATAAACCAGGAATGAGGCTCCCAATTTCCGCTATAAACTTTAGTCATTCTGAGTTTTTTTCTGGGAAAAAATAGGGGATGTTCATTAGAATCTGCGTTTGCTGCAGGAGTATTGACTCTTGCTAAAAAAATTCCTTCTCTTGTTGTTTCTAATACGCTTTCTAGTGTTTTTAGTTCAGTCATAAAAATGATTCTTATTCGAAGCTTATAAATCTTATCTTTTAACTACTTTAAAATAATGACTTTTTAATAAGTTTTGAGTTTAGGAAAACTTATAAACCAAGATTAAGAAGGGATAATGTATGGCTAAAGAAAAACTTGATAGAATAACAATAAAACAAGCATTTCAAGCGAAAGCAGGAACAAAAGTGAGATTAGGGGGATGGGTGCATGATTCAAGAGCGCTTGGAAAGATTCGTTTTTTAGTTCTTAGAGATATAACTGGAAGAATGCAGATTGTCGGAGTAAAAAGCGAAACACCCGAACATATTTTTGAGATGATGGGTAAAATTAACAGAGAAAGTGTTGTTTATATTGAAGGAACAGTAAAAGATAGCAAACAGGCGCCTGGTGGAAAAGAACTCGGAATTGATGGAATTGAGTTAGTTAGTTCTGCGGAGGAAACTATTCCTATTGATGTTAGCGATTTTTCAAAAACAGAACTGCCGAAAAGGCTTGACTTTAGATTTTTGGATACAAGAAGAAAAGAGCCTGCATCTATTTTTAAGATAAGGTCTAGTATTTACAAAAATGTTGTAGATTTCTTTTATGATAATGGATTTACAATTATTAATACTCCAAAGATAACAACTATTGGTTTGGAATCCGGAGCAGAATCTTTTGTTGTTAATTATTTTAATCAGAAAGCTGTTTTAGCTCAATCTCCGCAGTTCTATAAGCAGATGTTTGTAAATGGAGGATTTGAGAGAGTTTTTGAAATAGGGCAAGTATATCGAGCAGAAAAAAGTCATACAACAAGGCATCTTACTGAATTTACAGGTGTTGATTTTGAAATGGGTTTTATAAAAGATGAGAATGATGTTATGGATATGATTGAGAATATGCTGAAATACATTCTTACTAAAGTAAAAGAAGAAAGAAAGGATGAATTAGCTGAAATGAAGATTGAAATAAAGATTCCTAAAAAGATTCCTAGAGTTCCTATGGCTGAGTTAAAGAAAATACTTGCAAAACAAGGAAAAAAGCTAAGAGAAGAAGACGATTTAGATGCAGAAGCTGAAAAAATGCTTGGTGAATATGCGCTTAAGGAATATGGCGAGGAATTTATTTTTGTAACAAACTATCCTGCCAAAGTAAGACCGTTTTATCATATGCGTCCTGAAAATGATAATAAAGGGACTAGAAGCTTTGACTTGCTTTGGAGAGGAGTTGAAATCGCAACAGGAGCTCAAAGAGAGCATAGATTGGATATACTTCAAAAACAGGCAAAAGAAAAAGGAGTCAAAATTCCTGAAATTTACGAGCAAATTTTTAAGTTTGGAGTAATCCCTCATGGCGGAGTTGGATTCGGATTGGATAGAATGACTCAGAGACTTTTGAATCTCGAAAATGTTAGAGAGGCTTTGCTTTTGACGAGAGATACAGAAAGAGTTACACCGTAACTATCAATAATGTGTATATTTACAATATGGACAATTTTTAAGTATTGATTTTTAGGTTTCTAGATATGGCAAGTCAGGAAATTATGGAAATCATGTCCTATGGATGCGATGAGAATCATTGTTCTAATAGGTCATTTTTAGAGCATTCGTGCAAACCAATCCCGGAGGTTGATTGTAGGGGGTGTTATGGAGAAAGGGACTGTGCAATAAAAAAAGAAGTTGCTAAGTCTGGAGACAGGCTTCTTTTTCAGTTTAAGCAAATTGAATTATATGCTACCTATTTAGAAATGGAAGAATTTAGAAGACCGGTTTCCATTAGGGAAGCTACTGGCTTGTGGGTTGAACGAGGTTATGCTGCAAAATTTGCGGCTTATCATGATGCGATGGGAATAACAGATCCAATATTCATTTTTAGAGCTTCGCATTTGGAATTTTGTGTTGCTTAACTTTCTTAAGAATTATCAGATTACTTCGGACAATGCTTAAATTTAAATAGAGATTTTACTTAGATATTATATAGACACCAGACCTAACTGGAAAGCTAAGCCTGATGCCCGATGTTCATAAAACAAATATGGCAACAGAAGAAACAATAAAAATATTTGGAGAGAATAGCAATGAAAAGTATTGCTCTTTTAAGGAATATTATCGTAGGTATGGTGGTAAAAATGCTTCTGTTTTGGTTGATTCTATTAATTGTTCTGGATGTCATGGCGAGGGTCAATGTGGGGCTAAAAAAACAGTCGCACTGAAGAGCGATAGACTTTTATTTCAGTTTAAAGAAGCGGAAATATTTGCCTGGCATTTGGGAGAGAAATTGAAGAGATATGTTTCACTAGAGGAAGCTATGGCTGAATGGACTAGAGAACAGATACCCGGAGATAAAAATAGTAGCTATGCTGCAAAATTTGCAGCATATCATGATGTGGCTGGAATCGATGATCCTCTTTTTATTTTTCTGGCTTCTAGAATAAGCAGAGCTGCTTAATCTTATTCTTAACGCCTAAAAACTATTAGCGGAACAAACATTTCTTCTTTTGAGACTCCGCCGTGATGACCCCTATTTTGTTCGTTTTTATTTTCCATCCAGTCTCTTAGAATATAATTCTCTTTCATGATAAGAATATAATCACCAACTCTATCAAAAAGTTTATTATTTGCAGGACCCAATCCAAAAAAATTCTTTTTTATTAATTCTTCACTTTTATGCAAGGTGCAATATTTTCCTAAATGAGTTTTTACATAATTTTCAAACTCACTCGCTTTTGAGGGATGTACATAACAAAAAGGAACTCTTCCTTCTCCGGCAAATGGAAGCGTCAGGCATTCTGTAATTTTTGAATAGTCTTTTAGCCATATCATTTTATTTTTAGTACCATTAATTTGGCCATGATCGGCAGTGATTATAACTTGAGTATTTGTTCCCTTTATTTTTTCAAGGAAAATCTTTATTTTTTTATCTAATTTTTTGAAATGCTGTTCATATTTTTTGCTTCCAACGCCATAATCATGTGCATAGGCATCTAGAAACGGCCAATAGGCAAAGATATATTTTTTCTCTTTTTTCTTTGTTATTTTTTCTAACTTATTAAAAAAATCGTTTAAATCTTTGTAGGCGATTCTTTTAGCTTTTCCTGCACTTGCTCGTGAATAGGATGAATTAACTACCTCTTCATTCCAGAAAACATAAGATTTTGCTCTGAGACTGTTCATTAGAGATGGTGCTTGTAGAAAATCTTTCATATTATAACCTGTTTCAGTAAATGAAGGACCGCCCATTCTCGGGTTGAATGGAAGTATTTTTGATAATATTCCTATTTCTTTCAGAAACACGAACCAGGCACTAAGTCCGTGTTGTTGGACAGGAACGCCTGTCATAAATGCAGTTATTCCTGCAGCAGTTGTTGAAGGAAATACAGAAGTTATCTTTGATTTAATATTGTGTTTTAGGAATAGATTTCTAGATACCAGTTGTTCGTAGCCCATGCCGTCAACCACTAGAAGGATTACATTTTTAGATTTTTTAATTTCAGAGGAAGAAAGAGCTCTTAATTCGGGATAGGGATGTTTTGCATTAAAGGCGTGAGCTATGGAGCTCATAAGATTTACGATGCTTCCGCCATGATAATCCGGTAGGTAAATATTTTCCATATCGGTAAAAGAATGGCTAAACTTATAAACCTTATTGAATATGTTTTAGAAGCAGAATGCGGCTATTCAAAAATCTACGAGCCCTCAGGAAATAATATTTCCTGATTCGCAGAAAACTATAAGTTTTCTGGGTCCAAAAAATGCGTAAGCATTTTTCAGACATTCAAAACTTGCGTTTTGAAGACTTCGGGTTCAACCTTCAAGATTTTTGATATTCTGGAAATTGAAAATTTCCAGACTGTTCGTTTTTTGCTAAAAACAAACATGGACCCAAAAGACGTTAAACAGCTAGAAGAAGAGACAAAAATACTCTTGGATAAGTTTTCAAAAGCGCTAGCTACGATTAAAGTTGAAAAGAACGGAGAATGGAATGTAGAACGCAAAGAAGATAGAAGGAAAGAAAAAGAAGGCGTAGAATGTGATGAAACTTTCAGGAGCATTATGATGGAAAATGCGCCACAGCATGATGAAGATTTTATATTTGCGGAGAAGAAAACATGGTAAAAAACTTACGAATTCCCTTCGGGTTTGGTGGTAAGAGTTTTTTACATTCAGAAATTCTAATAATTTCTGACTGTTTTTTCTCAAAGGAGAAGAAAACATGGTAAATAATTTAGTAAAAGAGATTGAAGATCAACCTATTGAATTATTTCTTGGAAGAAGAAAATTTAGAAGATTAGATACACAATATGGAAAAGGTAGATATTTATTAAAAGCTTCAGATAAAGGCGGATTCTTTAGAGAAGGTTTTGTGAGACTTGTTCCTCGTAATGTTCTGGGAGAATTTGAAGAACATGAATATGCTGTAATGGAAGGAGCAGTTTCATGTATTGGACTTTTGCATACTAATCTTAATAAAGAAACTAGAGATTATTATAAAATTGCGTTAAGAAATAGAAGATAAAATGAAAAAAAATAAAACCATCTGGATTATTGGAATTGTTGTTTTAGCATTGTTTGTATTAGCAGTAATTTTATCGATTTTGAGAGGTTCAGAAGATTCTTGGATTATGGATGAAAAAGGAGTCTGGATTATGCATGGAAATACTACGGAAATTCCGGATTATGTTGGTAATCAGCAAACTGCGCTTAATTGTGCTAACGATCTTTATGCTATACAGGGATTAAGAGGAATGCATGAATCTCAATGCCTTGGAAGCTGCTATGATTATGCTGTGGACTTAGTTTATGCTCCTAGGATAGATGTTGATAATCTTGCTGAAAATCAATGTGCTGCTTATAGGAATGGAACCTTGCAGCATTTTATTGAAGTGAATAACAAAAATGGAGATATTGTGAGGGTTGTATAAAAATACAAAAATAACATGGCTCAAATAAAAGATAAAGAATTGGATAAGGTAAGGCAGAAAATTGATCTAGTTGATAGAACGATACTAGAATCAGTTGAAGAAAGATTCGAGCTTGTTAATGATATTGTAAGAATAAAAAAGTCTAAAGGCTTGCCAATAAGAGACTTAGAAAGAGAGGAAGAAGTGATAAAAAGCAAATTTGCCTTAACAGAGCTTTCTGAAGAATTTGTTGCTAAACTTTATAGGCTGATTATCGATGAATCTGTTCGGATGAAGGAGGATTCTTAATATGGTCAAAGAAAAAATTGAGATTAATGTTGAGCAAAAAATTCAAAAATATCTTGATGCAATAGATGAAAATAATCTGGATGGAAATAGGATTAATGCTATTCTGCAGATTAATGAGCACGCTCTTCGAGAATCAATAGAGGTGGACAGCAAGCAGCGAGGAGGCAAGGATGCTGCTGATTTGAAAATGAAATTAGCAGGCCTTGCGCTTGCTGTCAAATCTAATATCTGCGTTAGTGGAATGATAACTAATTGTGCAAGCAAAACTCTTGAAAATTTTAAAGCGCCATTTGACGCTACTGTAATAACTCGGTTAAAGAAAGAAGGGGCAATTATTATTGGAATGACTAATATGGATGAGTTTGCTGCAGGTTCTACTGGAGAAAATTCTGCTTTTGGAGCAACGAAGAATCCTGCTGCTCTTGATAGGGTTCCTGGTGGAAGTTCAAGTGGCTCGGCTGCAGCAGTGGCTGCTGGTTTTTGTGACGTGGGTATTGGAAGTGATACTGGTGGAAGCATAAGAACTCCTGCTTCGCACTGTGGAATTATTGGATTTAAGCCAAGTTATGGCGCTGTTTCGAGATATGGATTGATAGATTTAGCGATGAGCCTTGATCAGATAGGAGTTCTGGCTAAAAATGTTTTAGATATTAAGAAAGTGTTTGAAGTTATTCGAGGGGGGGATGAAAGAGATTCAACTACTCGGGAAATTAATGAAAAGCCGAAGAAAACAGATAAAATTATAATTGGAATTCCTGAAGGAATTAAGTGTGATTCAAAAATTGCAGAATTAATTAATAAAAAGGTTATAGGTATGTGCGAGAAAAATGGATGGAGCGAGAAGAAAATAGAGATAAAGCATATTGATTTGGGAATACAAACTTATTACCCTATAAATTATGTTGAATTTTTTAGCGGGACTAGGAAGTTTGATGGCCGTCGTTTTGGTCTGAAGATAGAAGATTCGTGCGGAAAAGAAGTTTTGCGTCGTATTTTAGGCGGAGGAATGATTGCTCAGGAGGAGTTTTCTGGAAGATATTATAAGAAAGCGCTTGATGCTAAAAAATTGCTAGTTGAAGAATTTGAGAAAGCGTTTAAGTCTTGTGATATTATTGTTATGCCAACTGTTCCTCGACTTCCGCATAAGTTTGGGGAAAAAATCTCGCTTGAAGACATGTACAATTATGATACCCTTACTGTTCTTGCAAATATTGCAGAGATTCCTGCGATTTCGGTTCCTGTTGGAAAGATTGAGGGAGTTCCTGTAGGAATTCAGTTGATGGCTGGACGAGGGGAAGATTTGTTTTTGCTGGATGTGGCCGAGCGATTTGAGTGAAAATGGGGCTTTGCTTATTGAAAGTATTAGTAATGCAATAAAAAAATTGCCTAAATTTGCTATCTCTGTGCCAAGAGCACGGGGTATTAAACCCAATTTTAAAATAAAATTCAACTCGACAAGGCTGCTTGAAACTCTGGGTTGGTCTTAACTTCGAATAAGGTTGTTATTGATTATTAGTTTTTTGTTTGGGAATAATGCTAAGCGGAAACTTAAATTGATAATCTAAAATTTTAAAGATGCTAAATATAAAACCGGGCTGCGAAACGCAGCCCATAATATTAATCCGATTTTATGCAATCGGTATAAAAACCATTATTTTATGATTCATTCAAGAATCTTCAGGTGCAGCGCATGGCTTTGCATGTTTTCTTTGCATTATAGCAGCCAATTTGCAACATGGCATTTTTTTATTTCTTGGCTTTCTATGCTCAACAGACTGCGTCAATATAGAATTGACCTGTGAGTATGAATGATCGGGGGATGTTATGTTTTAGATGATTCTTTTGCAGCAGCATCACTAATTGCTTGAATTTTATTTAAAGCTTCATCAATTGCTTTTAGTTTTTCCTCAAAAGCTTTGCTTTTGGTTTGTTTCTTTTCTTCAGCATTCTTTGCTTCTCTTTCTGCGTTGTTTATTTCTCTTTCTTTTTTTCTCTTTTGAGAAGCGAATTCTTCTTTCTGCGAGGCTTCTAAATCATTTAATTCCTCTTTTAATTGCTCTATTTTTTGCTTTGCAATCTTTGTATCGCTGTCCAAGTTTGATTTTGCAGTTATAATATCTAATTTTGTCTGTGTCAGATTTGCTACAATGCTGTATCTTGATTGGCTTTCACTCATTTTATCTTTAAACCTTTGAAAAATGAAGAATAATCTAACTTAAATATATATTACGCAAGCTTTTGGGTATGCATAAACAGGTACATTAAACCTGCATTTTATTTTTATCTAAATATGTAACTATGATCTTTCTGCCTTTTTCGTCTTCTGCAAGATATGAATAAAGCTCATCGCCTTTTTCGAGGCAGCAGCCTTCTGCAACAAGCTTGTTTATTGATATTGAAAATGTCGCTCTTTTTAAGCTGACTTTGCTCTTCCATCCCAAGCCTAAAAATCTTTTTAGCTTTAGTTTTACATTTCCAAAACCTTCAAATATAACCTTTTTGATTCCCATTTTAAAATTTAAATTTGTGTTTATAGATCCTGCAGATATTTTATTTCTGGAATCTTCGAATATTTCTTTCTTAGTGTTGGATGAATACTAACTGCATCATCCAAAAGCTGTTTTGTCCAATGTTTTTTGTCACCTGTTAAAATAATAAGATTTTCTTTATTATGCTGCTGAACTGCTGAAGCAAGAGTTCTGGCATCTGAATCGTTGTTTTCTAGATATGTAAAAAAGCTGCTTTTAAGCTCAAAGTCTATCTCTGAAACAGGAATTACTTTATTGTTAATGAGCTTATTTATGAAAAAATTAATTTTTATTTCAGCAAGTAGATATTTTCTTCTTAAATCTTCAATAAATTGTACGCTGCTTTCAGCCTTCATGCAGGTTGAGAGTAACTTTTCACATTCTTGCCTGTCTTTGGGCAATAGAATTCTAGCTTCGCTTGAAGATCCAAAGATATATGAGGGGTCTTTTATTTTCCTCTCAAGCTCTTCGAGAGTTATCCACTTTCTTTTTATCCACTTTGGAAGGTTTATTTCAAGAATGTAATAGCATACTGTAAATGTGCTATTGCCTTTATTTTCAACAAATTTCTTGGCTCTTTCAGCAAGTTTATCCGAACTATTGTACGCGTAATATATAATCACGCACATATCCAAAAACCAATTAATCATTCTGAGCTTATGCCCTCTAACAAAATATCATCTATTATTTTGGAATATTTGCTCTTTGGCATCTCTATTTCTTCAGGATTTATTGAGCTTATGAGAGGTTCTATTTCGGATAGCCCCTCTTCGACTGAAGATATTTTTAAGTTTATTACAGAAACCTGGATAATCTCAAAAAGCTGTAAATCTTCTTTTAAGATATATCTCTTGGCTTCATTGAAAAACATATTTGAAGTTATTAAATCCCATATTTTTTCAAATAGTTCTTTTAATTCACTGACATCAGACTTATAATTTTTCCAATTCAGCAAGATTATCCCACAGTTAATAAATCTCTCAAATAATCCGAAAATGCTTCTGTTTATTTCATTATTGGGAAATTCCCATGAAAGCTGGAGTATTGCAGATTCTGTCTCTCTTTTGTTATTACTTTTAAAAGCAAGTTCAAGCTTACTCTTAGCTAGATAAAATAGCATATTGTATTTTCTATATTGATTGAGCTCTTCTTTCCATGCTTTTTCAGAATGTTGCGGAAGGACTTTATTTATTACAGAGATTATTTCTTTAGCATTAGGGGGCACAAACATCTTTTCTGTCTGCTTTTCTACTGCAAAAATCGGCAGAACCAATCCATAATGAAATGGCAAGATGGGAATATCTAATTTATACTCTTTGGCTACATCTACGGCAATTTTTTGGATTATAGTTGCTGGTGGCGGGCTTTTGTATTTGGTCTGCCAGGCTTTTGATATTTGCGAGAATAAGAATGAAGCAGTATCTCTGTGTTTTTTCTGGATTGGAAGCCCGTAAAAAACAGGATAATCTGATAGCCTATATATGCTTATTTTTCCCGTAGAGATTATTTCTCTTACCTTGCCTTCTTTTTTAAGCTCTTCTAAAACTTCGTTTATTGTTGACCAATTTGACTTTATTTTTTCGCTTAATTGCTGCGTTGAGAGTGGCTTTTCATTTAAATTTGAGATAATCAGGGATGCTATTTCTTCGCGGGATTTTTTTGTTCTTTCCATGTATATTATCAGAATTTTGCATTTATAAATATGTGCTGTCACTATATAATAAGTAGATGTTCTATATATCTAATATTGATTGACTATGCTATTTGTTTGTTCTTGTGTTTGTTTTATGATATAAAATCTTATAAACTCTGAAACCGGTTTAATAATAGAAAGAGTGAGAAAATATAGGGGTAAGTACTCAAAAAGCACTAAAACCTTCGGTTTGACCATACAGGCTTTCAGGAATTAAAATTCCTGACTCTCCAACTCTCGCGAGTTGAAGATTTTGAGATTCAGAAATTCTAGGAATTTCTGACTTTTATTTTTCTCTGATAAAAAAAGAACATGAAAAATAAAACAATTATAGTTTCAGTAGGCGGGAGCCTTATTATTCCTGAAAATATTGATGTTGCCTGGATAGCTGGGTTTAAAAAAATTGTTGATAAATATCTGGCTCTTGGTTATAGGTTTGTTATTATAACTGGTGGGGGAAAAACAGCGCGGAAGTATCAGAATGCTGTTAAGGAAATAACGCAGCTTGAAAATGAAGATTTGGATTGGATCGGTATACATTCTACTAGGCTGAACGCTCATCTTTTTAGAACTATTTTCAGGAAAGATGCTCATGCTCAAATAATAAAAGACCCTACTGAAAAAATAGATTTCAAGGAGAAAATACTTATTGCTGCGGGTTGGAAGCCAGGCTTTAGCACAGATTATGATGCTGTACTTCTAGCGAAAAATTTCGGAATTAAAAAATTGGTTAATCTTACTAATATTGATTATGTTTATGATAAGGATCCTCGAAAGTTTAAGGATGCTGTAAAGATAGAAAAAATAAGCTGGAAAGATTTCAGAAAAATAGTCGGAGATAAGTGGGATCCTGGATTAAATGCGCCTTTTGATCCTATCGCAGCTCGAGAATCTGAGAAAATTGGGCTGGAAGTCGCAATAATAAATGGTAAAAATCTAGAAAATTTTGAAAAATATTTAAATAATCAAAAGTTTGTTGGAACGATAATAAAATGATTAGTAAACAGCAAATGGGTATTTATGCGTCTTTAATTCTAATTGTTTTAATTTTAGGATTTTCGATTTTTTATAATAATTCTTCGCTTACGGGATTTGCAGTTGATGGCAATAACAATAATGATAACAATGGTAATAACAACAATATTCAAAAACTTAAAATTTCTTCGATTTGTTCTGATGAACCTAATGTTCTCTTGAGTTGGGGGATAAGGAATAAAAATGATATTGCTTTGGAATTTAATTGGGATATTAAAGGAGTTAGTCAGAATGGCTATGGAATTGCAGCAGCAGATAGTTATGTTTATCTTAATACTATTACTATCGAAGGCTCGAATAAACTAAGAGTCTTTGTGAATGGAACCGAACATGATACTAAGGTGAGTAGTAGAGAACAATGTCCGCCTGCGCCAGTGCCTTGTCTTGAAAATTGGAGCTGTTCTAACTGGAGTGAATGCTCTAGTGCCAATCAAACAAGGATATGCATTGAGAATAATGCATGTAATACTACTGTTAATCTTCCAACAATATTGCAGATGTGCGAGAATCAAATTTTTAATGAGACTAATCAGACTATTAATCAAACAATAAATCAGACCTTAGAAAACCAAATAAATCAAACATTAAATCAAACTACAAACTTAACTGAAGAAAATCAAAATCAAACAGAGATTAATGAAACTTCAAATAATACTGCTGTTATAGCTCAAACTACAATAGAAACCTCGAGCGCTAATTCAGGAGGTTCTAGTTCATCTGGTGGCGGAGGCGGAGGTGGTGGGGGAAGCGGAGGTAGTAATAGTGTAAGCAGTGATGTTCCTAAGATGACTACTGGAGAGAAAACTGAGATTGTTCGACCAGTAATTACTAGAGAAGATACAGCAGTGGATAACAATCCGCCTGTAGAAACAACTAGCGAATCCGGAAGCTTTTTTGGAATAGTTGGAAATGCAATTAAAGTTCCTATTGATAGAGTAAGGGGATTTTTGGAACAGGAAAATTTCGGATATAAGATTATGTTATTTGTTTTGTTTTTGTTCGTGATTCTATTTATTGTTTTTATTGTGAGATATATTAAATTGGGGCAAAAACAACTGGGACAATGATCTATCGCAGTATCGACATAAAATGGCTTGGGCAATCTGGGTTTAGAATTAAAACTGGAAATGGAAAGATAGTTTACATTGACCCTTTTAAAATTTCGAGCGAGAGTGTTAAAGAGCCTGCTGATATTATCTTTATAACCCATTCGCACTATGATCATTGCTTTATTGAAGATATTCAGAAAATCAGCAATAATGGAACTATTATTGTCTGCCCTGCTGATGTTTCTAGCAAAATGAAGCACATTCAAAGTAAAATTGATTTAAAGATTGCAGAAATTGGAGAAAAAATGAATTTTGAAGAATTAGGAATTATTTGCTGGCCTGTTCCTGCTTATAATACTAATAAAACTGCGCATACTACCGAAGAAGGCTGGTTAGGTTATATCTTGGATTTTAACGGAGTCTTAATTTATCATGCAGGCGATACTGATATTATTCCTGAAATGAAAAAGCTTTCAACTTCAAATATAGATATTGCTCTTCTTCCCATAGGTGGAACATATACTATGAATGCAGGAGAGGCTGCGAAAGCAGCAGCCATAATAAGGCCGAAAATTGCTATTCCGATGCATTATGCTACAATACAGGGAATAGGTTCGAAGAGTGATGCGGATGTTTTTGCTAAACATTGTTCTAGCGAGGGGATTGAGGTTCGGGTGCTGGAGAAGAGTTAGAGATTTGAAAGTCTTTCTTTAAGTTCTTTTAAATTATGTGCAGACTGAACCTCCGGGATTTCTTGTTCATGCTCTAAATTAGCAAATAAAGAGGGAATATTATTTTCTTTGCAATAATCAAAACTATCTTTTCTGCTTCCGCCAATATATACTAAAGGTTTGCCATATTTTTTTATAAATCTGTCAAAAACAACTCGTTTATCATCCTTTTCTTCTGGGAGGGATGTTTCAGTGATGTCAAATAAATCTTTTAAATTGGCTACAGCTAATATCCTCTCAAGAGCAGATTGTATATTTGTGGTTATTAATGCTAATCTGTATCTTTCTTTTAAAGAATTGAAATATTTTATTATGGGCTCATTTCTTACCTTTGGATTTTTCTTTGCATATTCACATACTGATTCGAAGAACATTTCTCTAGCTTTAATAACTCTTTCTCGCTCATCCAAACTTGGATAAAGTCTTCTCATTATTCCATCAACACAATTGAAATAATCTGGTCGATTTGCCCAATTCATTATTGATGGGTCTTTTAACTTTTCTGCTGCTCGTTCAAGCCATAAAATATGCGCTTTATTCCAAGGCTCATGCTTTAAGAATAATCCTGAAAGAGTTGTTGCTATAATCGGCTTATCTTTTATCATGTTTTAGGAAGAGTTTTAAACTACTTAAATTTTACTAGTTTATGGAAACTATAGATTTTAGTAAGTTTAGCAAAGGCATATTTATGATAAATATGGTAGGCATTATTTACAACAAGAAGCTTGGAAAAGTGCTTATTGGCAAGCGCGAGAATGATTCTTATGTGAAAGAGCTTTCGTGGAGTTTTCCCGGCGGAAGAATTGATTACAGTAGAGATATTGAGGACTCGCTTAAAAGTGATATTATGAAAAAAACAGGAGTTAATGCTATAATTAAGAAAATAGTCTTTGCAAGAATAACTCCTGAAATTGAGAGAAAGCAGGCAATTTTATGTCCATAAACTTAAACCACACCATTTATGGTGTGGACGTAGCTGGGGACTGGTTTAAGTTTTGGATCATCCAAAAAACAAGTGCCGATCAAACCCACACTTTTAAGTGTGGGTGGCACATTGTTTTTTTGATATTATTATTGTGAAACTACTGATGAGAATCCTGTGGCTCAGGAATCTTTTGTTGAAGTTAAATGGGTAAATCCTAAGGAATGCAAAAATTATTTTACAACTTCTGTGCATCCTGCTGTAATTAAATTTCTTGAAGATTTAAAGTAATCTTTACCAAAATATTGGTAAAATTAATACCTAAAAAATGGTAAATTAGGCTTAGAAAAGTTTATAAATACCAAAATACAGGTATTATCCTATGAACAAGCTGGATTATCTTGCTAAGAAGGGCAGAATATCTGCAATATCTGATGTAGATAGAAACCGTTATCTTAATTTCTTTTCAAAATCATATCGAGAAAATTTTGAGCACTGCAAATTTAACCTTAAGAAGTTTCCTAGATGGAGCATTATTTCCGGGTATTATGCTATGCATGATATTACTAAGCTTTTTCTGGCAGATAAATTTAGAATCAAAATAGATTTAAAGGTTCATGAAACTGTTATAGAAGTTTTTCGGGAATTAATAAAAGACGGAGAAATACTTAAACTGCTTAATTTTGGATATAATGAATTTTTAAAACTATTGAATGACCTGGTTGAGGCAAAAGAAAAAAGAACAAAAGTTCAATATTATACTGGAACAGCATTTCTTAAAAAAGAATATCTTGTACAAGCCAGAGAGTTTTTTAATGAGATTGTTCAGCCTTATTTAAATAAAATACGAAATTTGAAAGATGTTAATTAATATTATTGATAAAAATTGCGTGAAGATTCTGCTTTTTTTAGCCATAAGCCCTGGAAGCAGATATATGCGAAAGGAAATTAAGGAATATACTAAGATGAATAATGTTCTATTGGATATTGCTCTTACTAAGTTGAATCTTCTTAAAATGATTAATAAAGACAGGAAAATTTACAGCCTAAATTTGGAAAACTCGGTCATCAAGCTTATTTTAGAAGAAAGAAAAAAAATTGCTAGGCTTCCAATTAGAATTCAGTTTATAATTCTTGAATCTGTTGAAACTATTTCAAGATTTAAAAAAATAAAAAACATAATCTTATTCGGTAGCTATTCTAAAATTGTTTTTCATGAAAATTCAGATATTGACTTGGCAATTATTATCGAGGATAGACTTGAGTCTAAAATTGAATTAGAAAGGCAAATTTTTCCACTGTTAAAAAGACTGTCCAAAAAATATAGAAAAGAAATTGAGGCCCATTATTTTCATGAATCTGACCTGAAGCACAAAGAAGACCCCCTGATTAAAGATATTTTAAGAAATGGAATAAGCTTAATTTAAAAAGTCAGTTCTCTTATTTTTTTAATGATAACTTTTGAACGAAGAAAAAATGATTGTTTAACTAAAGATGATAAAAGCTCTATCGGAGAGTGGGATAAACCTATCTTAAAATTGTGCGAGAGGATAAATAAACAAAAAAATCTTTACACACTTTCTTCTTGTTCTGGAAGAATTGTTCTTATTAAAAATCTCGAGAAAAAACAGCCCGGGATGTTTGTATTTAGGTCACATGAGAAGGTTAATTTTGTTGAGTTGAGAAAAAGATTGGAAGAAGCTGCTAAAAATAAAGAAACACTTATTTTCAAGCAAGAGCCGCCAATACTTCATGTTTGTTGTTCGGATATAGCTAGCGCGGAAAAGGTGCTGAATATGGCTCGAGAAAGTGGATGGAAAAATTCTGGAATAATGTCGCTTGCAGAAGAAAATCATATCGTCCTAGAGCTTAGAAGCACAGAATATCTGGCTCTGCCAATTATGGAAAAGGGAAAGATTCTTGTCGATGTTGATTTTATTAAGATTTTGTTGAAAGAGAGTAACTTGAGGCTGGAAAGAGGATGGGAGAAGATTGGGAAACTTGAAAAAGTAATTTAATTAAAATGGAAGTAGATTTTTTACAGATAGAATTTGTGCGGGGCGCGCTTGCTGCTATTGATACTTTGGCTTTTGCCGAATATGGATGTATTATTCCGTTTGTGCCTTATGTTCTTCAGCGAGATGGAATGAGAATAAAAACAACATATATGCCTGATACGAATATTTCACAAGTTGAAATTTTAATTAGTGAGGAAAGCCCATACTCGCAAATTTTTAACAATAAAAATACAAGACTCTCTATGACTCGGTATACGAATTCTGTGATTAACTGAATTTTTTAAAATCTTAAACATCATTTTGTTTACTTAAACTACTGAAGCTGTCCGAACAATCCGACTTGAGATAGGAATTAATATTAAAATTTTCCATAGAAATAATATTTTTCGTATAGTATGAAAAATTTATTTAGTAATTAGATGGGATTATTTGTTGAGTGGATTGGGTTTGTTTGTTGTTGGAAGTAGCAAATTTTTAAAATTTCTTTGAAAATCTATAATTCTCCACTCGAAATAAAGGTTAAAACAAAACCAAAGATTTTAGAAATGTTTATTAAGGGGGCAGCCCTTTCGTTTTCAATATATAGGTTGTTCTTATTTGAAAATCTACTTGTTCTACCCCTTTAATAATAAAATAATAGGTTAGATGAACTATTTAAATATTTCGTAGTTCAGAAAACACAAAAATTGAAAGGAGGATAAACAAAAAAGAAAAAATGGTACTTGAATTTGCAAAAGACGCAATAGAAAGTATGGAGAAAAATCAGATAAACTTCGATGAATTGAAGGCTGGTAAGGCAAATATCAAAGTAGTTGGATGTGGAGGTGCAGGATGCAACGCGATAACTTGGCTTTTCAACAAAGGAATCAACGGAGCTACTGTCTACGGCGCTAATACAGATGCGCTACACTTAAGCATCACAAAAGCTGATGATAAGATACTTATCGGAAAGGAAATTACTCGAGGATTAGGCGCTGGAGGGCACCCTAATGTAGGAAGAGAGGCTGCAAAAGAATCTATCTCTGAAATTAAAAAAGCAGTGGCAGGTTCGGATATGGTTTTCATTCTAGCAGGAATGGGCGGTGGAACAGGAACAGGTTCTGCTCCGGTAGTTGCTCAGGCAGCTAAGGAAACAGGAGCGGTTGTAATTGCTGTTGTAACAATGCCTTTTGAGTGCGAGAAAGCTCGTATTGAGAAAGCAGAGTTTGGATTGCAGGAATTAAGAGACGTAGTTGATACAGTAATAGTTATTGATAATAATCGACTCGTTGATATTGCAGGACAACTTCCAATACAACAAGCTTTCGCTGTAGCTAATGAGTTAATATCAACAATGATTAAGGGTATTGTAGAAACAATCACACTTCCATCATTGATTAACCTTGACTATGCTGATGTTTCTGCTGTTATGAAGAAAGGAGAAGTAGCTGTTATTGGAATCGGAGAATCTGATTCTTCTGATAGAGTTAATGAAGCCGTTCGACAGGCACTCACACATCCTTTACTTGATGTGGATTACAGAGGAGCTAATGGCGCTTTGATACATATTACCTGCGGACAGGATATGAAACTTGAAGAATTCAGCCAGATAGGTAACTTGGTTGCTGAGAATCTAGCTCAGGACGCACAGGTTATTATCGGCGCAAGAATCAATAAGGAATTCGAAGGCAAGGTAAGAGTCATAACAATTATGACAGGTGTTAAATCTCCATATGTTCTTGGAAGAGAACGAGAAGAAGTTTCCAGAAATCAGATGTCACGAGAGATGTCAGATTTAGGGATTGAAGTCTTCAGATAATCCCAGACACCAATGGTTTCTGAGATGCGTCTTCCTTTTAGGAAGTTTTTATTTTAAACATAAATCGGTGGGTTCGGAAACGAACCCACTATTTTTTTATTTTATTGGATTTTTATGATAAGATTGTTTTATAAAAATCGAACTGAACTGCCGGGAGGTCGAGATAATAATTCTCTATATTCTCTTTCTTCTGTTGGAGTAAATTCTGTTTCTAGAGCATCTGCTTTGTCTTTAGCGGCTCCCTCCTGTTTATAATGCATCTTTTCTCTTTTTTGCCTTGATTCTGCTATCCAGCTTCTATATCTTCCAAGAGAAACCTGCAATTCTTCTCTTAATCTCTCTCCTTCCTTAAGATTTATTTTGGCTTCTTTGGCTATTTGGTCATATGGCTCTTTTCCAAGATATAATTCTTTTAACTGCTCTAAAGTTTCAAATGCCTTGTTTATGGTTCCTCCAACACTGCTAAAAATTAATTCGAGACTAATCATCTGCTTTGCTTCGTTCCTGTTTCTTTCTTGTTGTTCTCTTAAGGATAATACTTGTTCTGGCTTATTCATATAGTCCGATATTATCTCTAGTTTTTAAAGAATTCTGTTCTTCAGAATATGTCTTATTCTTACTATTAAAATATACTATCTTGCTGATGAATATAAAATTATTCTAAGCTATATCCTCCAACATATATATCCCAAAATATACTTTATAGAATATAATTAAGAATTAATCAACTGTGAACTTTTCTCATATATTCAGTATATTCTTTTCCTCTTTTTAAGAGGGTTCCATCTTGCATTATCCAGGCAGAGTCATATTCAAACGGTTTAGCTTTACTTTTTTCTTCAGCTTTATACATTTCTATTCTAAATAGTGCTCCTGGCGGAGTTAATGAATCACTACCGTCTACAGCTTTAATTTCAACTGAAACATTTTTGGAACTGGGCGATTCAATTTCAACTAAACCTTCTTCAAATAATGTAACTTCAAGTTTACTATTTTTTAGACTTGGCATAATTAAGGTTTCGTTTCTGCGTTTATAAGTATTTATTCATTCATAATCAGATATTGTAATCTATA
>Ga0082335_1002556_pt1 | contig 33599 bp, 29 predicted proteins | sample Subgrocontami58m_FD_72375 | JGI IMG/M metagenome (GOLD analysis project Ga0082335, IMG submission 72375) | Subsurface groundwater microbial communities from S. Glens Falls, New York, USA - GMW37 contaminated, 5.8 m (SPADES assembly) (version 2) ... | reverse complement strand
TGGAAACCCAGCCCGCAGAGCGGGCGGAAGCGATGAGCGCGAATGGAAACCCAGCCCGCAGAGCGGGCGGAAGCGATGAGCGCGAATGGAAACCCAGCCCGCAGAGCGGGCGGAAGCGATGAGCGCGAATGGAAACCCAGCCCGCAGAGCGGGCGGAAGCGATGTGCGCGAATGGAAACCCAGCCCGCAGCGCGGGCGGAAGCGATGAGCGCGAATGGAAACCCAGCCCGCAGAGCGGGCGGAAGCGATGAGCGCGAATGGAAACCCAGCCCGCGGAGCGGATGGGAGCAAGGAGCCGCGAGCGCCGGCCCCCGAAGGCCTCAGGCGCGACTGGGTCTGTTACGCGCGTTGCGCGCCGGTCGCCAGCCCGCGGAGCGGGCGGTAGGGAATAGCTGCGGGCGACAGCCCGCAGGATTCGATTCGCACACGCGAACATGAGCCCGCAAAGCGGGCGGAAGAGCGCTCATCGATCCGTCGCGCACCTCCGCTGTCGGCCCGCGTTGACGCGACAGGCGGCCACGCATACGATCAAGGCGACCTCCGCGGGGAGCATCCGACATGGCCGGTCCAGGTCACTACGTCGCCTTCGTTCTGCTTGCGGTCGCCTCCCTCCTTCTCGGTATCCTCGGCGGCCATCGCGTCCCCAAACGCCGCGCCCCGCTGCTGCTCGCGCCGTTCGTGCTCCTCTCCGTCCTCTACGCCGTCTGCCGCTGCCTCCCAGACTGGGAGGCGGCGATCTTCCCCTGGCCGTTCTACGCCTTCTGGCAGCTCCAATGGGTCTACCTGCTGGGACTCTTCACGCTCGGCTGCGGAGGCGCGGCGCTCCCCGTGCGGTGGAACCGCCGCGTCGTCTACGCCCTCGCCCTCGCGATTTTCGCGTGGTCGCTCCGCGACGCCAGGTGGATGCTCCAGTGGCCCCGCCGGGGCTCGAGCGACCCGGCCGGAGCGGGCCGCGTCGTCCAGCAGTCGACGGGATACACGTGCGCCCCGTCCTCGTGTGCCATGCTCCTCTCGACGTGGGGGATCCCGACCTCCGAGCAGGAGATGTCGCGCCTCTGCCTCTGCGTCCCAGAGAAGGGGACCACGGACTTCGACGTCTACCGCGGGCTCGTCCTCGCGTCCGAGGGGCGCGGGCTCCACGCGAAGGTCGTGCGCGCAGGACGCGAAAACCTCACGCGGCTGGTGCGGCCGTTCATCCTGCTCGTCGACGCGCACGCCTTCGTCGTCGTCGACGTCCGAGGCGCCGAGCTCCTGGTCGCCGATCCCCTCTGCAGCCGGCCCGTCACGCGCAGCATCGACTGGGCCCTGAGGACGTGGAATGGCATCGCCGTCCTGCTCTGTCGCGAGGGGCCCTACGACGGCTCCGACGCCCCGGCGCTCGGCGCCTGGCTCGCTGCGGCCCCGAGGTGAGCATGAGAATCGCGTGGACGCTGATCGTGGTCGCCTCGACACTGATGGCCGGCGACCTCCCCGAGGGGTGCGGCCTCTCGGCGAAGCATCCTGGCGACCGCGGCATCGCCGGCGACCCCGCCGTCCTCCTCGCGGAGGACTTCGAGAAGGGCGAGATCGGCGACCTCTCGAGGAAGTGGACCGAGGTCTCGAACAAGGACGGCAAGGTCCTCGCCTGGGCCGACGGAGGCCCAGAGGGGACCGGCGGCAAGCGCTCGATCCAGATGACCGCGACGCTCGGGCAGGACACGGGAGGGCACCTCTACGCGCCGCTGCCGCGGGGCGTCGACACCGCCTACGCGCGGTTCTACGTGAAATTCGCCGAGGACGCGGAGTACATCCACCACTTCGTGTGGCTCGGAGGGCACGAACCGCAGACCCGCTGGCCGAACCCGCGCGCGGGGACCCGCCCCGAGGGGAATGAGCGGTTCTCGGTCGGCATCGAGCCGCACGGCCTGCACGGGAAGGCGGCCCCGCCGGGCGTGTGGGCCTTCTACTGCTACTGGGACGAGATGAGGATCTCGGCGGACGGGAAGTACTGGGGGAACGGCCTGCGTCCGATCGAGGACTGCGTCGTTCCGAAGGGGACCTGGCAGTGCGTCGAGTTCATGGTGAAGCTGAACTCGGCGCCCGAGGCGCACGACGGCGCACTCGCGCTCTGGCTCGACGGGAAGCCCGTGGCCGACTTCCGCGCGGGGGCGCGGCGCGGGGCGTGGTCGGGGATGGGGTTCCAGCTCCTCGGGAAGGGGGGAGAGGAATTCGAGGGGTTCCGTTGGCGGACGTCGGCCGACTTGAAGGTGAACTACTTCTGGCTCGAGCACTACGTCACGGAGAGCGCGGCGGCGCAGAACGGCGTGAAGGAGCCGCGCAAGGTGAACCGCGTCTGGTTCGACGATGTCGTCGTCTCGACCGAATACGTCGGGCCGATCAAGAAGTAGGAGGTGCCTTCGGCTGCCTTGACCCCGTCGCGCGGCGGGGCCATACTCCACCTCATCATGATTCAGCGCCACCTGGGTCCGCACGCCGATCGCGCCTATGCGCTCCTGCGCATCATGGCCGGCCTCACGTTCTCCTTCCACGGCGTGCAGAAGATCCTGCACCTCTTCCCCGGAAAGATGCCCCCGCCGGCGCCGTGGACGCAGTTCTGGTTTGGCGGCATCATCGAACTCGTGTGCGGCCTGGCCATCGCGGTCGGCTTGCTCACCTCCTGGGCCGCGTTCCTCGCCAGCGGCCAGATGGCCGTTGCCTACTTCCAGTTCCACTACAAGATCGGGGAGTTCACGCCGAAGTCCCACCTCGGCTCCTCGTTCTTCTTTCCTGGGGTCAACGGCGGGGAGATGGCCGTCCTCTACTGCTTCGTCTTCTTGTTCATCGCGTGCAAGGGGAGCGGTCCCTGGAGCATCGACGTCGCGCTCGGCAGGCAGCGCCCCGCATGAGGCGCGCCGCGTTCCTCTCGCTCCTCGTCCTGGCGATCGCCGCGGGCGATGAGCCGAAGGTCCGCGGGAAGAACGCCGCCGAATGGGGGAGACGGCTCCACGAGGGGAACGTCGAGGAGCGCCTCGCCGCAGTCCAGGCGCTGAAGGAGCTGGGTCCGCAGGCGTATGGCGTCGTCGCCGCGCTGGGCGATGCGATGGAGGACTCCGACGCGGGCGTGAGCGGGGCAGCCTGCCGCGTTCTCGAGGCGGCCGATCTCGACCCTGCCGACCGCGCGACGTTCGCGACGCGAGCGGCGAAGGGGAACTCGGCCGGCCTTCGCGTGTGGGGGCTCCGGCAGGCCGCCTCGCTCGGCGCGAAAATGAAGGGCGCCGAGCCGCTCTTCCTCGCCGGGGCCGCCGATGCCGATGCGAGGGTGCGCATCGCGGCGATTGACGGCCTCGGGCACGTCGCCAACGACGGCGATGCGGTCGCTTGCCTCGTGAAGGCTCTCGGTGATCCGGAACGCGCGGTCAGGTTGACGGCCATCTCCGCGCTCGCGGCGGTCGGGGAGAACGCGCTCCCCGCGCTCGTCACGCTCATGCAGGGGAAGGACGACGACCTCGCGTACCTCGCCGCCGTCGCACTCGGCCGGATGGGCGGCACCGCGAAGGGGACTCTGCCGCAGCTCGCGGAGATGCTCCGCGACGAGGACGAGGCGACCCGCGAGCGCGCCGCGGGTGCGCTCCGTCGGTTGGGCGACGTCGGGAAGCCCGTGCTCGAGGAGGCGCTGAAGTCGGACGCCCCCGACCTCGTGGCGCTTGCGAAGAGGGCGCTTGCGGCAGCGAAGCACGGAGGCCCGTACCCCGAGCGGACGGACGAGGACCTCAAGGCCGCGCTTCGAGGAGATGCGGGCGCGGATGGGAGCGCCGGGACCCTTGCGCGCTCGCTCGCCTGGTTGGCGCGGCACCAGGCGAAGGACGGGAGCTGGCGCGCGGCCGGGTTCGCCGACCAGTGCAACGGCCCGAAGTGCGAGGGGACCGGCGACGGCGACTTCGACGTCGCGCTGACGGGCCTCGCGCTCCTCGCATTCCTCGGCGACGGGCACACCACCTTCGCGGATGACGAGTACGGCCGGACCGTCGGGAATGGCGTCCGCTGGCTCATCGCGCAGCAGGACGCGGACGGGCGCGTCGGGCCGAAGGTCGTGAAGCTCATGTACAACCAGGCGATCGCCACGCAGGCCCTCGCCGAGGCGTACGGCATGACCCAGACCGGGAGCGTTCGCGACGCCGCGCAAAGGGCGATCGACTTCCTCGTCGCGGCGAAGAACCCTTCGAAGGCCTGGCGCTACACGCCGCGGTCGGGAGAGAACGACACCTCCGTGACGGGGTGGTGCGTCGCGGCGCTGGAGGCCGCCGAGAGGGCCAACCTCAACGTCGGGCATTCGACGCTGGTCGAGGCGAAGGCGTGGGTGGACGAGAACACCGACAAGAACTCCGGGGTGTGCGGATATGAGAGCCTGGAGAACGGCTGCGGCCGGCGGCTGGAAGAGTGGGACACGGAGAAATTCAACTTCCACCAGGCGCTCGCCGCGGAGGGGATGACCGTGCGCATCGCGGTCGACCACGACCGCAAGGACCCGCTGCTGGAGCTCGCCTCAAAGCTCCTGGGCGGCGACCTGCCCGTCTGGGACGAGAAGGGAAGGAACTGCGACTTCGACTACTGGTACTGGGGCACCTGCGCGCTGTACCGCTTCGACGGTCCGGAGAGTGGTCGCGACCAGAAGTACTGGAAGACGTGGAACCAAGCGGCCTGGAACGCCATCGTGAAGAACCAGCTCCGGAAGGACGCCGGCTGCGCCGACGGCTCCTGGGACCCCGTCGACCGATGGGGGTACGCGGGGGGGCGCGTCTACGCGACCGCGATCAACGCCCTCACGCTGGAGACGCCCAACCGCTACCCGAGCGGCCGGCGTCGCGCGCCGCCCAAGTAGTCCCCTTTCCCGACACGGCAGCAACGTCGTCGGACCTTGCTTCGGTCAGGCCCCGAAGGGGCCGCGAGAATGTAACCAGGGCCGAAGGCCCTGGAATGGCGTCGAGCGGGGGATTCGAGCCCCGAAGGGGCGACAGAACGCTCTCTCTCTCGCCCCTTCGGGGCTCGGTTCACTCCTCTGACCATCGGTTCCAGGGCCTTCGGCCCTGGCTACATTCTTCCGCGCCTTCGGCGCTGGGGAGCGTCCCTTCTCAACGGTTGGGGTTGGCGTTGGCGTTCGTTGGGGTTGGCGTTCGTTGGGATTGAGACTTGGAGTTGGTGTTCGGGCCTCGCCCGTCCCCTTCTCTCTTGCTTTCGCACTCCTCGGGACATACTGTTTCTCCCCATGTCAAAGAAGGACAAGACCAAGATCGCCGATCCCTTCTCCGAGACCGAGGCCTCCGCGCCTCCGTTGGGACTCAAGCTCCTCGTCTTCACCGGCGGCGCCGTCCTCATGGGCCTCGAGATGGCCGGCTCCCGCGTCCTCGCGCCTCACTTCGGCAACTCCGTCTTCGTCTGGGGCAGCATCATCTCCGTCTTCCTCATTGCCCTCTCCGCAGGCTATTACGTCGGTGGCCGCCTCGCCGACAAGAAGCCCTCGTTCGCGTTCCTCAACGGCATCTGCCTCGTCAGCGGGCTCCTCATCCTCCTCGTGCCGTACTTCGCCCACGGACTCTGCGCCTCGCTCGTCGAGAACGGCTGGAGCGAGGAGGCCGGCCCGCTCGTCGCAACCACGATCCTCTTCCTGCCTGCGAGCTTCCTCCTCGGCACCCTCTCGCCATTTTCGGTCCGCCTCGCCGCGCAGACCGTGCAGACCGTCGGCGCCGCCGCAGGGACCCTCTACTCCCTCTCCACCGTCGGCTCCATCGCCGGGACCCTCGTCACCACCTTCGTCCTCATCCCGCACTTCGGCGTGACCGCGATCCTCCGCGGCCTCGGCGTCGTCATGATCGCCGTGCCGTTCCTGATGCTCCTCCGGCAGCCCAGGAAGGCAGCCTCCGCCTCCCCCCTCGCCCTTCTCGGCGCGCTCCTCGCGGTCCTGCCGGCGCCCGCGACGATCGAGCTCAGCCCCGGCGCGAAGATGGTCCTCGAGGAGGATACCCCGTACCACCACATCGCCGTGATCGACTACGGCAGGGGCAAGGCCGCCGTCGACGCCGAGGTGGAGCACGCGGTCCGCGTCCTCCGCTTCGATCGCTTCACCGAGAGCCAGATCGAGCTCGCGAAGCCGTACCGGAGCCAGGCAAAATACACCGACTACTTCCACCTCGCGTTCCTAGCGAAGCCGCAGATCGCGCGGACCGTGTTCATCGGCGCGGGAGGGGGCGTCGGGCCGCGCACCTTCGCCGAGATGGACCCCTCGATGGCGATCGACGTCGTCGACATCGACCGCCGCATCCTCGAGATTGCGCACGACTACTTCCACATGCCCACCGGCGGCCGCGTCACGACCCACGCCGAGGACGGGCGCAGGTGGCTTCACAACGAGAAGGGGACCTGCGACTGCCTCATCCTCGACGCCTTCACGATCGGCGGGGTGATCCCCTTCCACCTGACGACGGAGGAGTTCTTCGAGACCTGCAGGGACCGCCTCTCCGACGACGGCGTCCTCATCATGAACGTGAACAGCGCCCTGGAGGGGGAGTCGGGCGGCATCTTCCTCCGCGTCATGCGGACGTTCCAGGAAGTCTTCCCGCGGCTCTACGTATTCTCCAAGGGGCTGCACAGCGGCGAGGAGGGGTACAAGGACGACCGCACCGCCTCGCGGAACGAGATGGTCGTCGCGATGAAGAGCGGCCCGGAGCTCTCGCTCGAGGACTGGCTCACGCGCGCAGGCTCGTATCCCGAGAAGAGCTACCTGACCCGCGCGATGCTCTATCCGATGGTGCGCGACCTCGACCTGCAGTGGCGCTCGAAGATCGGCGACGTCCCGATCCTCACCGACGACTTCGCGCCGATCGAGACGCTGAGGTTCTGATGGCCGCGCGCGTGCTCGTCGTCGCGGCGCTCCTCGTCCTCTCCGCGTGCGACAAGCCCCAGCCCGCCCCCGCGCCGACGGCCGCGCGGGCCGACTCCTTCGACGAAGAGCGCGCCTGGAAGGACCTCCAGGCGCTCTGCGCGCTGGGGTCGCGCTGCCACGGGAGCGAGGCGCACACGAAGGCGCGCACCTGGCTCCACGAGCAGCTTGCCGCGTGCGGCGCGGAGGTCCGCGACATGCCGTTCGAGTTCCGCGGCAGCGAGGATGCCCAGCCCGAGCCGTTCGTGAACGTCGGAGGCCGCTTCGCCGGGAAGGGGACGAAGTGGATCCTCCTCGGCAGCCACTACGACTCGCGGAGCTGGGCGGACGTCGACAAGGACGCCTCGAAGCACAACACGCCGATCGAGGGGGCGAACGACAGCGGGTCGGGGGTCGCCGTGCTGCTCGAGGTCGCGCGCGCGCTCCAGAAGCACCCGCCCGACGTCGGCGTCGAGATCGTCTTCTTCGACGGGGAGGACTACGGCCGCCCCGGAAAGCAGCAGGACTACTTCGTCGGGTCGCGCGACCTGGCCGCGAGCTGGTCGCGGTGGTACCCGGGGCCGAAGCCGGCGTGCGCGGTGATCCTCGACATGGTCGGCGACTCCGACCTGTCGTTTCTGCGCGAGGGGACCTGCCAGCAGGAGTGCCCGTGGCTGAACGACCTCCTGTGGAAGGCGGGGGGCGAGCTGAAGTACCCGGCCTTTGGCGTCGAGGGGGAGAAGGCCGTGACCGACGACCACACCGCGCTCCTGCAGATCGGAATCCCCGCGACGCTCGTGATCGACTTCGACTATCCGCACTGGCACACGTCGCACGACACGATCGACAAGTGCTGTGCGAAGAGCCTCGGCGTCATCGGGCGCGTGCTGCTGCGCGCGCTCGTCGATCGGCCGTTCGAGGTGCCGTGACCAGGGGTCAGGGACAGTGGCCACTGAAAGGGGGACCCATGCCGATCCGTCGCATCGTCTTCGCGCTCCTCGCCCTCGCCGTCGCCGCGCGCGCCGAGGAGATCGACCTCGCAGTGACCTGCGTCCATCTCGGCGTCGTGCAGGAGCCCGAGCTCGACGCGGCGAAGATGAAGGAGGCCATCGACGCCCTCGCCGAGAAGGCGAAGAAGCGCCTGGAGGGGGCGAAGGGGCCGAAGGAGGTCGTCGCGGGCCTGAACGAGGTCCTCCTCATGGACCGAAAGGTCAGTTACATCTCGAACAAGTACTGGCGCGACTCGACCCTCGCCGCGTCGCTCCTGCGCGGGCAGGGGAACTGCCTGTCGACGGCGACGCTGTACGCCGTGATCGGCCAGCGGCTGGGCCTGCCGATCCACGCGGTCGTCGTGCCGAGGCACGCCTTCGCGCGGTTCGACGACGGGAAGACGCGGATCAACATCGAGACGACGAACCAGGGGCTGGAACTTCCCGACGAGTATTACAAGGCGATGGGGGAGTGGACCGACGGCGACCGCGTGGCGCTGGGGTACGGGGAGAGCCTGTCGACAGCGCAGTTCGCCGCCGAGTTGCACACCTATGCCGGGAGGCACCTGGAGCAGGTCGAGCAGCACGAGGGTGCGTTGGCGGAGACGGAGCAGGCCATTCGCCTCTGGCCCGCGAACGAGGGATACGCGATCCAGCGACTCTCCCTTCTCCTGGGTGGGCTCGGACGGCGCGACGAGGCGCTTCGCGGGTATCAGGACCTCCTCGAGAAGACGCAGAGCGGGGAGGTGCGCGTCCGCGTGCTGATGGCCGAGGCGGGCGATCTGCAGGCGCACGAGAAACACCCCGAGGCGCTCGACGTCCTTCGCACGGCGTTCCATGACGCGCCGAAGCAGGTCCTCCCCGACGTCCTCGGCGCGATGGCCTCGTCCTACCGCACGCTCCGCCGGTTCCCCGAGGCGCTCCTCGCGCAGGACCTCGCCCTCTCGGCGCAGTTCCAGCCGGAGGCCGGCGACTTCACGGAGCTCGCGATCTACTACAAGAACGCGAACCAGCTCGAGGACGCCGTGCGGTGCCTGAAGGAGGCGCTCGAGCGGAACCCCGAGGACTGGAACACGCGCCTGATCCTCGCGGGGTACCTCATCCGCGCGAAGCACGACGACGAGGGGTGGGCGATGTTCAAGACCGTGGAGAAGCCGCGCGCGCTCGCGAAGACGCCCGACATCCTGAACTACGTCAACACCGAGGTCGACTTCGACCGCTACCGAGACGACGCGGACTTCAAGGAGCTCGTCGAGACGCACCGGAAGCGGCTGCTGAAGTAGGGCGTGGTTCAATCGGAGGTGACACTCGCGAGGGCATTCGCCGAACTCCAACTCCAACAGCCAACTCCAAGAAAATCCAACTTCAATTCCAACTCAAAGGCCCTTTGAGTTGGAATTGAAGTTGGATTTTCTTGGAGTTGGCTGTTGGAGTTGGAGTTCGGCCACTCGTCGGGATTGTCACCCGAATCAGCCGCCGATTGAACCACGCCGCACAGTCCATTCAGGAATTCCCGCGTCCTCCTGACTGGAACTCCGGTTCGGATCGGGGGAAGCGCCTGTCGCGCCGTGCCGGGTACATCCTCAACATGATGTCGTATATCGAGTTGAGGATGTGTTTCCTCGACGTTTGCTCCTCGAACTGGCACCCCTGTTGCAGGAAACAGACGAAAGGGACGCCAGGGGTCCCAGTGCGCAGGAACGCGGCGTTGAGACGATTCGCCTGATCTGCTGGAGGCAGCGATGCCGACCGAAGCCGAGATGCTGCAGGGGATGACCCTCCAGGAGTACAAGTACGGGTTCGTTTCCGACATCGACGAGGAGTCCGTCCCGAAGGGGCTGTCCGAGGACGTCGTCCGCCTGATCTCGGCCAAGAAGGGGGAGCCCGAGTGGCTCCTGGAGTGGCGCCTGAAGGCGTACCGCCACTGGCTGACGATGACGGAGCCGGTCTGGTCGAACGTCACCTATCCGAAGATCGACTACCAGAACATCATCTACTACGCGGCGCCGAAGCCGCGGAAGGCGGGGCCGAAGAGCCTCGACGAGGTCGACCCGGAGATCCGCAAGACCTTCGACAAGCTCGGCATCTCGCTGCTGGAGCAGGAGAGGCTCTCGGGCATCGCGGTCGACGCAGTCCTCGACAGCGTCTCGGTCGCGACGACGTTCAAGGCGAAGCTGGCGGAGCTGGGGATCATCTTCTGCAGCTTCTCCGAGGCGGCGCGCGAGCACCCGGACCTCGTGAAGAAGTGGCTGGGGAGCGTGGTCCCGTACTCGGACAACTACTTCGCGACGCTCAACTCCGCGGTCTTCAGCGACGGGTCGTTCGCCTACATCCCGAAGGGCGTGCGTTGCCCGATGGAGCTGTCGACCTACTTCCGCATCAACGCGAAGGACACGGGGCAGTTCGAGCGGACGCTCATCATCGCGGAGGAGGGGGCCTACGTCAGCTACCTGGAGGGGTGCACGGCGCCGATGCGCGACGAGAACCAGCTCCACGCGGCGGTGGTCGAGCTGGTCACCATGGACAAGGCGCAGATCAAGTACTCGACGATCCAGAACTGGTACCCCGGCGACAAGACCGGGAAGGGCGGGATCTACAACTTCGTCACGAAGCGCGGAAAGTGCCTGGGGCGCGACTCGAAGATCTCCTGGACGCAGGTGGAGACGGGATCGGCGATCACCTGGAAGTACCCGAGCTGCGTCCTGATCGGCGACAACTCGGTCGGCGAGTTCTTCTCCGTCGCGATGGTGAACAACCTGCAGCAGGCCGACACCGGGACGAAGATGATCCACATCGGGAAGAATACGAAGAGCACGATCATCTCGAAGGGGGTCTCTGCGGGGCGCGGGCAGAACACCTACCGCGGGCTCGTGAAGATCATGAAGGGGGCGACGGGGTCGCGGAACTACTCGCAGTGCGACTCGATGCTGCTCTCGGACACCTGCGGGGCGCACACCTTCCCGAACCTCGACGTGCACAACACCTCGTCGCAGGTGGAGCACGAGGCGATGACCTCGAAGATCGGCGAGGACCAGCTCTACTACTGCCAGCAGCGCGGTATCAAGGAGGCGGACGCGGTCACGATGATCGTGAACGGGTTCTGCAAGCAGGTGCTGAAGGAGCTGCCGATGGAGTTCGCCGTCGAGGCGCAGAAGCTGCTCGGGGTCTCCCTCGAGGGGGGCATCGGCTAATGGGAATCACGCATGACAGGCACGTAGGGGCGACCCGGTGGGTCGCCCCTCATATACAACGGGAATCTCACATGCTCGAGATCAAGAACCTCTGCGCGCGGGTCGAGGAGAAGGAGATCCTGAAGGGAATCACGCTCACCGTCAAGCCGGGCGAGGTCCACGCCATCATGGGCCCGAACGGCTCGGGGAAGAGCACCCTGGCCCACGTCCTCGCGGGACGGGACGGGTACCAGGTGACCTCCGGGCAGGTCCTCTTCGACGGGAAGGACCTCCTCGCGATGGGGACGGAGGATCGCGCGCACGCGGGGCTCTTCCTCGCGTTCCAGTATCCGATCGAGATCCCCGGAGTGACGAACGCCTACTTCATGCGCGCCTCGCTCAACGCGGGGAAGAAGGCGCGGGGGGAGGAGGAGATCGACGCGGTCGACTTCCTCAAGATCCTGAAGGAGAAAGCGAGGCTCGTCCAGATCGACCCGCAGCTCCTCAACCGCTCGGTGAACGACGGCTTCAGCGGCGGGGAGAAGAAGCGGAACGAGATCCTCCAGATGATGGTCCTCGATCCGCGGCTCTGCGTCCTCGACGAGACGGACAGCGGGCTCGACATCGACGCGCTGCGCATCGTCGCGGAGGGGGTGACGGCGATGCGGTCGCCCCAGCGGTCGTTCCTGGTGATCACGCACTACCAGCGCCTCCTCAACTACATCGTCCCCGACTTCGTGCACGTCCTCGTGGACGGGCGGATCGTCGAGAGCGGCGACAAGGACCTGGCGCTCCACCTCGAGGACAAGGGGTACGGGTGGATCGTGGAGGAGAGCGCGAAGGACACCCAGCCGGCGAGGGCGCACTAGATGGTCGAAGTCGCTGACATGCTGGAGCCCTGGATCGCGGAGCACAAGCGGATCGAGAGGAACCTGCCCGGCGCGGGGCTCGCGTGGGCGAGGCAGCTCCGCCAGGCGGGGATCGCGGGGTTCGCGGAGCTCGGATTCCCGACCACGGCGCACGAGGACTGGAGGCAGACGAGCGTCGCGCGGATCGCCGAGACGACGTTCCGCGCGGGCGCCGCGAAGTCGGCCCCGGGGGCGGAGAGGTTCTTCTACCCGGCCGCCGAGGCGGTCCGGCTCGTGTTCGTCGACGGGCGCTTCTCGCCGGGGCTGTCGAAGCTCGACGCCATCCCCGCGGGTGTTCGAGTCGGGACGATCGCGCAGCTCCTCGCCGAGGACCCGAAGCGCCTCGAGGGGCGCCTGGGGACGCTGGCGAAGCCGGGGAGCCACCCGTTCGTCGCGCTCAACACGGCGCTCTTCCAGGACGGCGGATACGTCCTCGTGGAAAAGGGGGTGGAGCTCGATCGACCGCTCCACGTCGTCTGCCTGGCGACGGCGGACGGCGAGCCGACGGCGAACCACCCGCGCACGGTGCTGATCGCGGAGGCGGGGTCGAAGGCGATCTTCATGGAGACGTTCGCGAGCGTGGGGGAGGGGATCTCGTTCACGAACGCGGTGACGGAGACGTGGATCGACGCGAACGCGCGGGTGCACCACGTGATGATCGAGCTCGCGTCGCTCGAGTCGTACCACATGGCGACGAACCAGGTGCACCTGGACCGCGACAGCAACCTGACGACGCACTCGGTCTCGCTCGGCGGCGCGCTCGTGCGGAACGAGTTGAACACGGTGCTCGACGGCGAGGGGATCTGGCTGCAGATGTACGGCCTCTTCCGCGTCGACGGGACGCAGCACATCGACAACCACACGTCGATCGAGCACCCGAAGCCGCACAGCGACAGCCGCGAGCTGTACAAGGGGCTCCTGGACGGGAAGGGGAAGGCGATCTTCCACGGGAAGATCATCGTGCGGAAGGACGCGCAGCAGACGAACGCGTACCAGGAGAACCGCAACCTGCTCCTCTCGAACGAGGCGATCGTCGACACGAAGCCGCAGCTCGAGATCCACGCGAACGACGTGAAGTGCAAGCACGGGGCGAACATCGGCCACATCTCGGAGGACCACATCCATTACCTGCGGACGCGCGGGGTGAGCCGAGAGGATGCGAAGAGGATCCTCGTGCACGCCTTCGGGGCGGAGATGATCCAGCAGCTTCCAGTCGAAGCCGTGCGGACCCACCTCGCGGGGATGGTCTACGAGCTGCTGGGGGGGGACCCGAAGGACGCGGTCCTCTGGGGGGCGTAGCCTCCCACGGAATGGAGAGGCGCGCGTAAGCGCGCCGTGGCCCGGCACGCGTAAGCGTGCCGACCCCATTGGAGCGGCAGGATGTCGGAGCTGACCGACCTGTACCAGGAGGTGATCCTCGATCACCACCGCGCTCCGAAGAACTACCGGGTCATCGACGGCGCGCGGCAGGCGAAGGGGCACAACCCGCTCTGCGGCGACCAGGTGACCGTGTACGTCGTCATCGAGGGCGACGTCGTGAAGGACGTCTCCTTCCAGGGCAACGGCTGCGCGATCTCCCGTGCAGCCGCCTCGCTCATGACGGGCGCCGTGAAGGGGCTCGCGCGCGACAAGGTCGAGGCCATCTTCCGCAAATTCCAGAAAGTCGTCACAGGCGAGCCCACCGCGGACGACGGCATCGACCTCGGCAAGCTCGAGGTCCTCTCCGGCGTCTGCCAATTCCCCGTGCGCGTGAAGTGCGCGACGCTCGCGTGGCACACGCTCCGCGCGGCGATCGAGTCCGGCGAAGGGGTCGTTTCGTCGGAGGACGGAAAATGACCACCGCCGCCACGGTCGCAAACTGGCAAGGCCAGCCTGCTGGGGCGCCCGCCCCGGTCGACTGGGCGCGCATCCGCGCCGACTTCCCGCTCATCGGCCGGCCGATCAAGGGGAAGCCGATCGTCTACCTCGACTCCGCCGCGACGTCGCAGAAGCCTCGGAGCGTGATCGAGACGCTCAGGACCTACTACGAGGAGTACAACGCGAACGTCCACCGCGGCGCGTACAACATCGCCGCGAAGGCGACGCACGAGTACGAGGCGGCCCGCGAGAAGGTCCGGCGCTTCATCAACGCGGCCTCCGTGAAGGAGGTCGTCTTCACGAAGGGGACGACGGAGGGGCTGAACCTCGTCGCCTACGCCTGGGGCCGCAAGTTCGTGAAGGCCGACGACGAGGTGGTCCTCTCGGAGCTGGAGCATCACTCGAACCTGGTGCCGTGGCAGATCCTCTGCCAGGCGACGGGCGCAAAGCTGAAGTACATCCCGATCCACGAGGACGGCTCGCTCGACGTCTCGCGACTCGACGAGATCATCACGCGCCGCACGCGGCTCGTCAGCGTCACGGCGCAGTCGAACGTCCTCGGGACGGTGACGCCGGTGCGGCAGATCGTTGCGCGCGCGCGCGAGGTCGGGGCGGTGAGCGTCATCGACGGTGCGCAGAGTGTGCCCCACCAGCCGGTGGACGTGCAGGCGATCGGCTGCGACTTCCTCGCCTTCAGTGGCCACAAGATGTGCGGCCCGACGGCGAGCGGGGTGCTCTACGGGCGCCGCGAGCGCCTGGAGGAGATGGACCCGTTCCTCTACGGCGGCGAGATGATCCGCGAGGTCCGCTACGACGGGGCGACCTGGAACGACATCCCGCACAAGTTCGAGGCCGGGACGCCGGGGATCGCGCAGGCGATCGGGCTCGGCGCGGGGATCGACTACCTCTCGGCGATCGGGATGGACCGCGTGCAGGAGCACGAGGGGACGCTGACGAAGCGGGCCCTCGCGCACGCGGCCGAGATGAAGGGGCTCACGCTCTACGGCCCGCGCGACGTGTCGGTGCGCGGCGGGGTGATCACCTTCAACTTCGCCGACATCCACCCGCACGACCTCGCGACGATTCTCGACGAGCAGGACCGCGTCTGCGTGCGCGCGGGGCACCACTGCGCGATGCCGCTCACGATGAAACTGGGCGTCGCGGCGACCGCGCGGGCGAGCTTCTACGTGTACAATACCGAGGACGAGATCGACATCCTCTTCGACTCGCTGCGTCGGGCGAAGGAGTTCATGAGCCGTGGCGCTCGCTGAGCTGTACCGAGAGACCCTGCTGGGGCACTACAAGGCTCCGAGGAACCGCGGTACGCTCGCGGATCCGAGTTTCACGGCGAGCGACGAGAACCCGCTCTGCGGGGACGAGGTGACGGTCACCGCGCGGGTCGAGGGAGACTCGATCGCGGAGGTGAGATTCGAGGCCCGGGGCTGCGTGATCTGCGTGGCGAGTGCGAGCCTGATGACGGAGCGGGTACGCGGGCGGTCGCTGGGCGACGCGCGCGGGCTCGCGGCCGAGGTGGGGCGGGTCGTGGAGGGGAACGCGGAGGCGGCGGGGGATGTGGCGGCCCTTTCGGGGGTGCGCGACTATCCCGGTCGCGCGCGTTGCGCGACGCTCCCCTGGACGACGCTCGCGAAGGGAATCGCGAACTGGAGTAGCGCCCGCAAGGGGGAACTGGAGTAGCGCCCGCAAGGGCGCTGTGGACTAACGCCCGCAAGGGCGTTACGTGGAGGCTGAGATGATCAACGTCACGGCCGATGCGGCGAAGTGGATCAAGATCTTCATGCAGGAGCAGAAGAAGGACCCTGCGACGACGGGCTTCCGCGTCGGCGTGCGGGGCGGGGGCTGCTCCGGCTTTCAGTACGCGATGATGATGGACGCGCAGAAGCCCGGCGACCACGTCTTCGAGAAGGACGGCGTTCGCGTCTTCGTCGACCCGCGCAGCTTCCACATGCTCACCGGCTCCACGCTCGACTTCCTCATGAAGTATCAGGGGGCAGGCTTCACCCTCCTCAACCCGAACGCGGAAGGCGCCTGCGGCTGCGGCAGCTCGGTCGCGATCAAGGCCGACACCGCGGAGAAGAAGCAGGCCGTCGAGACCCCCGATTGGGTGGCACCGCATGACCTCGCCCAGCCCCCCGCCAAGTAGCGAGCCGTTCGTCGTTCGCGGCGAGGGATACGGCCTCATCGAGGTCACGGGTCCCGATCGCGCGCGCTGGCTCCACGGGCTCGTCTCGAACGAGGTGAAGAAGCTCCGCCCCGGCGAGGGGAACTACTCCTTGTTCCTCACCGGCAAGGGGAAGATGATCGCCGAGTGCTGGATCCTCTGCAGCGAGGATCGACTCTCCGTCCTCTCCCGGCCGGAGCACGCGGCGACCGTCGCGAAGTCGCTCGACTCCTACCTGATGATGGACGATGTGACGCTGACGAATGTGAGTTCCTCCATCGCCGTCGTCGGCGCCCATGGCATCGGCGCGCCCGAGCTTGGCGGGGCGCTCGTCTGCGGCGACCCTCCCCGGACGGAAGGCCAACACGCCGGCACGACGATCCGAATGGTCGCGGTCTCGGAATTCGGCCCCTCTGGGTGCTTGGTCATCGCCCCACCAGCCGTCGTCCAGCGATGGGACCTGCCGTTCTCGGGAGACGCCGCGGCACTTGACGTCCTTCGCATCGAATCCGGCATCCCCCGCTGGGGCGTCGACATGGACTCCGACACAATCCCCGTCGAGGTCGGACTCGAGTCCCGCGCGATCAGCTACGACAAGGGCTGCTACGTCGGCCAGGAGATCATCGCCCGCATCAAGACCTACGGCGAGCCCGCGAAGCGCCTCTGGGGCATCCGCTGGAACGGCGAAGGCGCCGTCGCGCCGAAGACGACCTTCACCCACGAGGGGCGCGACGCGGGCTGGGTCACCTCGAGCGCGGTCTCTCCCGTGTTTGGCTCGATCTCGCTCGGCTACGTGAAACGCACGGAGGGGAAGGCAGGCGCGGAGGTCGCTGCCTCCGACGGGCGGGCCGGGACGGTGGTCTCCCTTCCGTTCGCGCGGTAGCGTTCCGTCTTGATTCGACCCCGGCTCGCAACGAGCGGCATCGCCCCTCTGGGGGCAGGAGGACGACGATGGAGACCACGACTCCGACGATCACCGAAAAGCAGGTGATGGAGAAGCTCGCGACCGTCTACGACCCCGAGATCCCCGTGAACATCGTCGAGTTGGGCCTCGTCTACGCCGTGAGGATCGAAGGCCCCAAGGTCACCATCGACGTCACGATGACCGCTCCCGCCTGCCCTGCGGCAGATCAGGTCGTCGCGGACGCGAAGGCGGCCGCCGCCAGCGTCGCGGGTGTGCAGCAGGTCGCGGTCAACGTGGTCTGGGACCCGCCCTGGACCCCCGACAAGATGTCGGAGGCCGCGAAGCTCGAGCTCGGGTTTGGGTTCTAGCGGGGGCGCTCCTCGCGCCGCGCGGCCTCGGGCGACTCGCGGAATGGCTGTCCCGTGCCGCCGTGGCGGTGCGCGACCATCCCCGCGACGAAGCTCAGTGCCATCTCTTCGGGCCCGACCGCGCCGAGGTCGAGCCCAGCCGGCGCGTGGACCCGCAGCATCGCCTCCTCCGACACCCCGCGCGTGCGCAGGTACCCTCGCACGATCTCCGCGCGGTGGCGACTCGCCAGGAGGCCGACGTACCTCGCCCCCTTCGCCAGCGCTCGCTCGATCGCGAGGTCGTCCGATCGGTGCTGCGTCGTCACGAGGACGTAGCTCCGCTCCGTCACGGGGAGCCTTGCGAAATCGTTGTCCTCCGTGAGGCGCTCGTTCGCCCTCGGGAAGGCTGCCTCGGTCGCGAGCGGGTCGTCCACGCTCACGCGAAAGCCGACCTCGCGCGCAAAGGCGCAGGCCACCTCCGCCACGCGCCCGTGCCCGATGATGACGAGATGCGGCGCGGGTAGGTTCGGTTCGATGTAGACCTCCATTTTCCCTCCGCACGGCGTGCCGACGCCGAAGACCTCGTCGGTGAGATCGATCGTGACGACGCGGGGGAACCCCTCCTTGATCGCCGAGAGGGCCTCGGAGCGGAGGGTCACCTCCGCGCACCCGCCTCCCGCCCAGCCGATGACGAACCGCCCGTCGGCGGCGATCACGAGCGTGGCGCCGGGCTTCGCCGACGTCGACCCCTCCGTTCGCACGACAGTGGCCGTCGCGAATGGCTCGCCGCGCGCGGCGAGGTCATGGACCGTCCTGTAGAAGTCCTCGGATTTCATCGGTGCCTCTGGGGCGGGCGGGGACAGGGAGTGGGGATGGATTCCCCACGGGGAGTCGGGCTCGCGCGGGCGCCCACGCATCCCCTTGCCGATTCCTACCATGCGGGGCCCGCCGGTGGCAAGACGGTTGCACAGGGAGAGGCAGTCGATGAAGGAGATCGCCATGAGGAAGCTCGTCTTCGTCGCCGCGGCGCTCGTCGGAACGATGCTGCTCGCGGACGACAAGGTCCCCTCGAGATTCGTCGTGCACGAGTGGGGGACGTTCACCTCGATGCAGGGCTCCGACGGCGTCGTGCTCGAGGGGCTCTACCACGAGGAGGCGGAGCTGCCGAAGTTCGTCTACCGCCGCAGCGCGCAGAAGTACGCGAGCGCGGGGATCCGGATGAAGATGGAAACCCCGGTCATCTACTTCTACTCCGACGTCGAGCGCAAGGCGCAGGTCCGCGTCGACTTCCCGCAGGGGGTGATGACGCAGTGGTATCCGCAGGCCTGGGAGTTCGGTCCCGAGCTCGCGGCCGAGGGGCAGCGCCCAGAGGCGACCGGCGGCTTCCTGGATTGGCAGGAGGTCTCGATCGTCCCCGACCGCGGGCAGGCCGTGCCAATGCCGACGGTGGGGAAGGGCGACCCGTGGACCTTCGCGCGCGAGACCGACTCCGCGTTCGTCCGGACCTCGTGGGGGCCGAAGGGGACGGACGAGTGGGAGAAGTACCTCTTCTACCGCGGCCTCGGGACGTTCGACCTGCCGCTCGAGGTGAACGAGGACTGGGGGTTCCTCGTGATCAAGAACCGCGGCGACCAGCCGATCGAGCACGCCTTCGTGCTGAACGTGGAGGGGGAGAAGGCCTCCTTCGCGCCGATCCCGCGCCTCGAGGCGGGGCAGTCGACGTCGCAGCTCAAGGTGCCGCGGGGGGCGCTCTCCGTCCAGACGAACGGCGAGCAACTCGGGAAGGCGCTCGAGAACGCGCTCGTCGCGAGCGGTCTCTACGCGAAGGAGGCGAGCGCGATGGTGCGGACGTGGGAGAAGAGCTACTTCCACACGCCGGGGACGCGGGTGCTCTACGTGGTGCCGCGGGCGTGGACCGAGAAGCTCCTGCCGTGCACGATCGACCCGAAGCCCGACGAGTGGGTGCGCGTGCTCGTGGGGCGGGTGGAGGTGCTGGGGCGTGAGCACGAGGCGCGCGTCGCCGGGTGGGTGCGGATGCTCGGCTCGGACGATCTCGCGGTGCGCGACGAGGGGACGCGCGGCCTCGCGTCGCTCGGGCGGTTCGCGGAACCGAACCTCCGGCGCGCGCTGGCGCAGGCGACCGACCCGGAGGTGAAGGGCCGCTGCGAGCAGCTCCTCGAGCAGCTCATGCCCGCGCGATGATGCGAGGGGCGAGGAGCGAGGGGCGAATGTGAGCGCTGAGCGGCTCGCCCTTCTCCCGTCGCCCTTCTCCCCTCGCTCCTCTCCCTTCGCCCCTCTCCCTTCGCTCCTCTCCCTTCGCTCCTCTCCCTTCGCCCCTCTCCCTTCGCCCCTCTCCCTTCGCCCCTCTCCCCTCGCTCCTCCCCCCTCGCCCCGGCCGGCGTCACTCCAACCGTTTCAGCAGGAACGGCAGCGGCGGTTCCCCCTCGTGCACGGGGAACGCCTGCCAGGTGCAGGCGAGCGCCTTCGCGCGGAGCTTCATCGTCAGCTCCACCTCCGCCCTCGCCGGGGGGTCGGCCCGGCGGACCGCTTCCCACCGCGGCCTCCCCTCGCTGTCGAGGAGGTCGTAGAACCACATCCCGTCCATCTCGGTCTTCTCGGCGCCGAGGGCCTCGCGCGCTGTGCGGTTCGCGAAGCAGACGCGATCGCCGGAGTCGACCTTGAGCACAGGGAGCGCGAGGGAGTCGCAGACGTCCCTGAGCGTGTTCTCGCCCGCGGCGGCGGCGCTGGTGAGGACGGAGAGCTGGTCGCCTCGCGACTTGAGCTGGTCGTGGACGATGCTGTTGTGGACGGCGTTTCCGAGCTGGTCGGCAAGGATCTCGAAGAACTCCACGTCCTCGGGCTGGAAGGCATTCCTCCGCTTGCTCTCGAGGTTCATGACGCCGACGACGTCGTCTCCCATCTTGATCGGCACGCACAGCTCGCTGTGGGTGACGGGGTAGACGGCGCAGTGGTAGTTCGCGTCGGCGAGGACGTCGTTCGACAGGTACGTCCTCTTCGTCTTCCATGCCTGGCCCAGGAGGCCGGTCTCCAGGCTCTGGGTGTACCCGTCGGGGTACTTGTCGACGAAGATTTCGGGGGTCTCGCCGGCCATCGCCATCGGGACGAAGACGTTCGGCCCCTTGAACGCGAGGAAGATGGAGACGTGGAAGAGGCGGGGGAACTCCCGCTGGATCGCCTCGGTGACTCCGCGGAAGAGGACCTTCGGGTCGAGCGTTGAGGTGGCGACGCGCAGGATCCTCAGGATCCGGTGGAGCGACTCGACGGTGATGTGCGGTCGCGCTGCGTTCTGCGGGAGGCGGGGGGTGCGGGGCATCGGGTCTGCCCTCCGGGTCGACGCTCCCGATGATATAGCCGTCGCCCCGGCGCGCGGCAAGCGTTATTCAGCGGAAGGAGGGCAGGAGGTTGGCTCCGCGGGGAGGACTCGAACCTCCAACACTCCGGTTAACAGCCGGATACTCTACCATTGAGCTACCGCGGAGTCGTGTGCGGGCGCGATTATAGGAACCACGCAGGCACCGTCAAGGTTTGCGCCGATCTCCGCCTGCCGGAATGAGAACCCGCGCGCGCAGGCATGTCCCGCGCGCGCGGGTTTCGATGGCCGGTACGCGGGCTACTTGCCGCCGCCCGCCTTCATCGCCTCGAGGGCCTTTTCCTTCTGCTCGAGGAATTCCTTCGCCTGCGGGTTGCCGCTGAGCATGGCCTTCAGCGTCGTGAGGCCCTCCTCGAACAGCGCGACGTCCTTCGTCGACTCCGCGTAGTCCATGATGAGCGCCCAGAAGTTCATCTGGATCTGCGGTTCCGTCGGGACCCGCCCCGCCTTCTGCATCTCGGCGAGCTTCTTGCCGAGATCCAGGAGCTGCTCCGGCGTGGGCTGGGTCTTGAAGCTGCTGAAGAGCGCGGTCACCTGCGCGTTCGCGAGGACGCCGTTCACCTTCGCCTGCTCCTCCGGCGTGAGGTCGCCCAGCTCCTTGAGCTTCGCGTCGGCGTCCTCCGGCTTGATGTGGCCGAGCTCGATCTGCTTGAGGACGAGCTCCTTCTTCGCCGCCTTGTCGCCAGACTCGGCCTTCTTCTTCAGATCGATGAAGGCCTGCGCCGTTCCGAGCGTCTGCTCGAACCCTGCGGCATCCCGCGACCCCTCGTGCTTCGCGAGGACGTTACCCTCCTCATCCATGAAAACGAGGTAGGGGAACCCGCCGCCGCCCTTCTCCTGAAGAAGGTCCTGGTAGGGGTCCGAGGGGATCTGGCTCGTGATGTGGCAGAAGAGCACGACCTTCTTGGCGAACTCGACGAATGCATCCTGCTGGAGAGGCCCGCCCTCCAGAGCTGCGCACGGGGGTCAGTACGAGTAGGAGCGCGTGAAGTACGCGAAGATCAGCTTGCTCGACTTCTTGGCCTCCTCGCGGGCCTTGTCGTAGTCGGTGAACCAGGTGGCCTTCTTGAAGAACTCCTCAGCGAGCTTCTTCTCCTTTTTCTGCTCCATCGTCTCTTCGCCCTGGAGCCTCGGTGCCGCGCCCCACACGAGGGCGGCGACGAGGCATGCGGCCAACGACCACTTCACGGTGCTTCTCCTGAATGAAGGTGGACCCCCTTCCCCGCAGGAATGCGCGAGGAACCCGGGAGGATATACGACTCGGGCTCCCCGCGGCGAGGAAGATCCGGCCTCAGCGGCTACTTTCTGCCGCCGGTCTGCCCAGCCCCATCATGCGGCTCCTCCCCGTCGTTGCCCTCGCGAGGCGCGTCCTCCCGGGTCGGCCGATGGGGCCAGTCCCACGGCCAGCGCGAGTGCCGCCGCCAGGGGCTCTTGCAGCCCCCCCGGCCGCGCTGCGGCGGTTCCTCCCGAGGCGCGCTGCCCGGGGTCTCCGGCGGCAGCGGGAACTCCTCGCTCCAGTCGTGCCGGATGTGCGGTGCGCGGTCCAGCGAGGGGCCGGTGTCGTCCGTTGGTGGTGCGAGCTCCTCCTGCACCGGCGGGACGTTCGGCGGTGGCACCTCGGGCGGCGTCCTCTTGTCCAAGCACTTGCAGTCGCGCTCCCTGACGATGTGGGCGAAGTCTGGCTCGGGAGTCAGGTGCACGTCGACGTTCGCCGTGCAGTTCGGATAGCGGTACTCGACCCCGTGGTCCACCCGCAGTGGTTCACGATGCCAGGTCACGCCGTCCGTCACAGAGTAGTAGGACATCTTCAGGCAATCGAGTTGTAGCGTCCCCTCTGCGCGGAACGTGGCACGGATCGGGAGCCGCCAGCGCTCGCACGCCTGAGCATGCACCGGGGGGTACGTCCGGTCGTTTCCGGGCACGATGGCGGTCTCTCCCGACCACTGGACGTTCGCAGAGCTCTCCCAATCGAACTGGCCGCCGAGTTTCCTCCCGAGGCCGGAGAGCTGGGCGCTGATTCCAAGTTTTGCAGTCGCGAGCGTTGCATTGAAGAACTTGTCGGCCTCTTCCGCGGAGATGTGCACCGTGGCCGATACGACACATTCCTCAGCATCGCAGATCCCCGGGCCGCAGTCACCTTCGTGGGCTTTGCCCATGCACATCTTGTAGGACTCCGCACATCCGAAGTCGTACTGCTTCATCTTGCTCGCGTCGGCCCGGATGGAGATGATCCTCTCATCCGTTTCGATGCGGTACCAGTGGGCGAGGGTCCCCTGGTGCCATTCGTACACCGGCCCGAACGAACGGGTGGCCCCTTGCCCGATGCTCGTCGCTGCGAGCAGGAGCACCCATACGCAGATGATCTTGAGCGTGTTCACTACTTGCCCTCCAACATGATGTCCTTGGTCTCCCCCTGCGCGATCTCGATGTCCTCGTTCGCCCCATGTGCCATCAGCGCCTCGAAGGCCTCGGCGTTCATCGGGTCGGGGAACCCGCGCAGCATCACGTGGTACTTACCCGCGGGCACGCCGATGAACGTCGTCTCTCCGTTCGCCGACAGCTCATTCTCCTTCTCGGCGAGGAGCGGCATCTCGCCGGCCTTGCCATCGAAGTAGAGATCCACCGCGGGTATCAGGATCGCCTTCCAGACCACCTTGGTCCCGTCAGGCATCGCGCCGAAAAACCTTCCGCCTTTCTGGACGTGCACCATCCCCGCGGTCTCCGCGGCCTCGTAGCGCATCGGGGACGGCACCTGCCCCGTCGAGTCGAACTGCTGTTGCCGCAGGAGCTGCCCCAGGCTCGGGTGCGTGAACCGGACCGCGAGGTTGATCGAACGCTCGCGGGGTAGGCGGTACTCGAAGGTCCCCTCCTTCGATGTCGTCCCCTCGAAGCAGAGGATCGTCTCGTCCGCGAGCTGGGCCCTGACCCCGAACGTCGCGCCGGCGAGCGGCGCGCCATGCCCCACGAGGAGGCCGGTGATGCGGACGTCCAGTTCGGTCATCTTCGGGAACTCGGCGTGGGGGGCCTTGCCGGCCTGGATGTCCAGGCTCCCCGGCGTGCTCATCGTGAACTCACGCCCACCGATCTCGAACCAACCGCAGGTGCCGTTCGAGCGGTCGGGCACGATCGAGTAGTGCCCCGGCAGGAAATCGCGGACGGCGTATTTCCCGTCCGCGGACGCGGTTGCCCGCACGCAGAGCGCGCAGAGGGCCTCGGGGCAGCCGTCGCAGGGGGCCTCCTCCATCCGGAACCAGACCCGGGCGCCCGGCGCCGGGGCCGTCTCGGCGACGCTCTGACTCTTGAAGTCGAGCCTCGCGTGGACGGCTTCCTTGCATCCGTCGGCGAAGCGCACGGTCAGGACGTGGTCCATCCCGCTGCACGAGCGGATCACCCGGACGGCGCTGCAGCCGTCCGCGAGCTCGGCGGTCGCACGGTTCCCCTCGATCGACTTCTTCGTCGCCGGGGAGGTCGAGTCGTACGAGAAGCTCATCTCCTCGGCGGCGAGGTCCATCGCCCTCCCGTCGCGAGTGAACTCCAGCTCCACCTTCGTGGGACATCCGTTCGCCCAGGCCGGCCGAGGCGCCCACGCGAGCGCGATGGTTGCGGCCACGATCACCAGTCTGCGGCATGTCATGACGATCTCCTTTCGCATCCGAGGGTCGGGAGGGGCCCACATCGGACCCGTCGCCGTCGCAGGACTGGTTAAGCATGAGCCATGCCAGGGCGCGTCGAAACCACGATGGTGCTGCGCGCGCTGGAGTTGCGTGGAAATGCGGCTTGCGGCGTGGGGTGAAAAGTGATGGGAAGCCCATCACTGCCCCTCCGGGGGTGATGGGATTCCCATCACTTTTCAAGCTGCCGCGCGGATCGGCGGCGCGTAGAATGCCGCCGAACGATGAGTACCTGTCCGAACTGCGGCCTCACGGGTCCCTCCTCTGCGGATCCGACCTGCGCCCGCTGCGGCGCCGCCCTCGGGACCTCCACGATGGCGAGCGATCCGACCGTTGTCCCCACCTCCCGTCCGCCGTCCTCCTCCGATCGCACGGTGGTCCAGTCCGAACAGCCACGCACGGGGAGCGAGCCGACGCTCGCCCCCGGCGGCCCATGCCACGCGGTCCCGTCGGCGCCAGGCCGCTCGATCGGCCGCTACGAGCTGATCTCGGAGCTGGGCCACGGCGGGATGGGCGTCGTCTGGAAGGCGCGCGACACGCAGCTCCAGCGCATCGTCGCGCTCAAGGTGATCCTCTCCGCAGGAGACGCCCAGGCCGACCAGGTCGAGCGGTTCATGCGCGAAGCGCAGGCCGCCGCGCGCCTCCGCCACCCGAACATCGTCGGCGTCCACGACGTCGGCGTCGCCGACGGGCAGCACTACTTCACCTGCGACTACATCGCGGGCCGGCCGCTCGACGCCATCGAGAAGCCGCTCCCCGCCCGCCGCGCGATGGAGATCGTGAAGGCCGTCGCCGACGCGCTCCAGTACGCCCACGACGAGGGGATCGTCCATCGGGACGTCAAGCCGGGCAACATCCTCGTCGACGCCTCGGGGAAGCCGTACGTCATGGACTTCGGCCTGGCGAAGGACGTGAAGCAGACGACCCGCGCGGGGCTCACGATGAGCGGAGACCTCCTCGGCACGCCCGCCTACATGAGCCCCGAGCAGGCGCGCGGACTCGCGAAGGATCTCGGCCCCGCGAGCGACCAGTTCTCGCTCGGAGCCGTCCTCTACGAGCTGCTGACGGGCGTGCGCCCGTTCGACGGGGAGAGCCTCCACTCCCTCTTCGAGGCGATCCTCGAGAGGGACCCCGTCCGGCCGACCTCGATCAACCCGAAGACGCAGCGCGACGTCGAGACGATCTGCCTGAAGGCGCTCGACAAGGACCCGAGTCGCCGCTACGCGACGATCGGCGATCTCGCTGCCGACGCGGGGCGCTGGCTCGCCGGGGAGCCGATCGAGGCGCGCCCGATCAGCGGCATGCGCCGCCTGCTGCGCAAGGCCGCGAAGCACCGCTGGGTCGTCCTTCCCACCTGCGCAGCCGTCCTCGTCGGCGTGGTCCTCGGCGCCTACGCCCTCGTCGCGTCCCGCAGGACGTCGAGGGCCGAAGAGACGGCCTCCTCCGCGCTCGACGCGCTCGAGAAGTCGCGTCGCGTGAGCGCGGTCTTCGCGCGCTGGGCCCGGCTCCTCCCCGCGCTCGGGAGGATGGAGGCGGTCGCGTTCGACTCGACGACCGCCCCGGCGGACGTGGAGCGGCTCACCGCGGACGACTGGCGGCAGGTGCAGGAGTTCATCGACGCGACGCCCCCCGACTCCGCCTCGCAGGCGACGATGCGGGCCCTCGCGGGGTGGGCGCGCGCGCCGCGGGTCGCCGCGAGGAGGGGGCGGAGTGGACCTCGCGAGCCGCCGCACTCGACCCCGAGGTCCCGTACGGCGACCTCATGGCTGCTCTCGCGCTCTTCGGCGACTATGTGGAGCAGCAGCGGCTCTCGCACGGCGTCGCGACGCAGTTCGGGATCGAATTCAAGCGGGCCGCCCCCGAGACGCCGGCCCACGTCGCGCTCAGGGGACGGATGGAGGTCCTCCTCGCCCGCGCGCAGGGGGCGAAGGTGTGGGGCCGCGAAAGCGCGGAGGACTTCGCGAACGCGATTGCGGGGGCGCGCGCTCTCGGGCAGGGCGAGGTCGAGGCGGCCGCGGCCTCGCTCACGAAGGCGCTCGGATCGCCAGACCTGCGCGCGTTCGCGACGTGGCTGCTCCTCGCGCGCGCGAAGGCGCGGTACGGCATGAAGGACTTCGCGGGGGCGATCGCCGACATCGACGAGGTTGCGCACGCCCGGCCCAGGTCCTGCGTCGTCCTCACGAACGAAGGGACCTTCCGCGTCTCCCTCGGCGCCGCGGCCGACGCGCACGGCGAGGACCCCTCCCAGGCCTTCCAGGCCGCGACCGAATGGCTCGAGAAGGCGCGGGCCGCGAACCCTTCGGACCTCCTGGCAGCGGCCGAGGAGTCGTTCGTGTGGCAGCAGGTCGGGATGGCGGAGCGGAAGCGGGGGAAGGACCCTGGCGAAGGCGATCGAGGACCTCACGCAGGCGATCGCCCTCGTGCCGAAGGTCTCCGACTCGTACGTCTCGCGCGCGATGGCGCGGGAGGAGCTGGGGCAGGCGCAGGAGGCCGGCGGCGAGGACCCCTCCCCCGCATGGCGCGCCGCGCTCGACGACCTGGCGCAGGCGATCTCGATCGATGCCGTCCACGCGGACCCGTACGTCGAGCAGGGGAACACGCTCGCCCTCCTCGCGGGGCGCGACGAAGACCCCCGCGCGGGCATCGCGAAGGCGATCGCGCGGTACGACGAGGCCGTGCGGCGGAACCCCTCCAGCGACGACGCCTGGTACGAGCGCGGGAGGGTGCGCCTCGAACTCGCACACGCAGTCGACCAGCACGGCGGGGACCCCTTGCCTGACTGTCGTGCGGCGCTCGTGGACGTGGAAAAGGCGGCGGCGCTGCGTCCGACCCACACCGTGGCGCCCTGCGCGGTCGGGTGGGCGCACCTCGAGATCGCGCGCTACCTCGTGGCCGGCGGGAAGGACCCCGCGGAGGAGCTGCGGAGGGCGATCGCGGCGTACGGCGAGGTGGTCGCACGAGCGCCGGCCTGTTCCGACGCCCTCTACGGCCGCGCGACGGGGAGGCTGCGGCTGGGGAAGCTCGAGGCGGACGAGGGGAGCGACCCGCGCGGGGAGTTCCGCGGCGCGGCGGAGGACTACGATGCGGTGCTCGCGCTGTGGCCCCGCGACCTCGGCTCGGCGTCGAACGGCGCGCTCGCATGGATGTGGCTCGGCAACGCGCAGGAGGCCCTCGGCGAGGCGCCCGCGGCTGCGTACGGGAAGGCGCTTGCGACCTGCGACACGGCCCTGCGGATCGACCCGAACAGGTGGGAGACGCACCTCACGAAGGGCGGACTCCTGGACCTGATGGGACGGGCCGCGGAGGGGGTGAGTTGCCTCGAGGAGGCCCTGCGCCTGACACCGGGGAACTCGACCGTCCAGCAGGCCCTCGCGGAGGCGAAGGCGAAGCTCGCGCCGCCCCCCGAGTGGATGAAGAGGATCACGGAGGGGACGAAGGCGATCGACTCGGGCGACTACGTGTCGGCGAGGAAGGCCCTCGAGGAGGGGATTGCGACCGGCGGAGAGGCCGCCGAGGCGGACCGGCTGCCGTCGAGGCGCACGGCGCTCGTCTACGCGAACTACGACCTCGCCTGCGTGTACGCGCTGCTCTCGATCGGAAAGGAGTCGCCGACCGCCGCGGCGCACGCGGTGGCCCCGGAGGAGGTGGCGCGGCTCAGGGATGCGGCGTTCGCGCACCTGAAGAAGGCGGTCGACCTCGGCTGGGCGGATGCGGAGGCGACCGCGAAGGACGCCGACCTTGCGACGCTGCGCGACGACGCGAAGTGGAAGACGCTGATCGAGCGGATGGGAGGGAAGTAGCGGGCGGAGGGAACTTAAGTACCCCGCACCAAGTTGTACGGGATGCACATCATGCCGGCACTGGAGTCGCGCCCGCAAGGGCGCGGTGGACTGACAGCCGCAAGGCTGTCAGCTCCTGTCCTGACGCCCTTGCGGGCGTTAGTCCACAGCGCGCTTGCGCGCGCTACTCCAGCGGTCCCTGATGTGCTATCGCAGTCCATCCCGCAAGACCTGGTGCGAGCTACCTAGCGCAGGTCCGGGAGATTCGTCAGGACATTGCCGGCGGGACGCGCGCCGGTCAGGAACTCCTCGAACCAGGCACGGATCGACGCCATGTCCTTCGTGCGCAGGAGGCGCTCGCGATCGTCCTCACGGCCCTCGAACAGGCCGCCGGCGCGGTAGTAGCGCACGAGCTGCTTGATGCGACCGAGGCGATACGGCGAGGAGACGACGGGGTGGACGGAGTCCTCGTATCGCATCGCGAAGCGGGCCGCCTCGTCGGCCGTGACCGGCGGCCCCCCGGCGAAGTCGCGGAAGACGAAGGGGTTCGCGATCGCGCCGCGGCCGACCAGCACGAGGTCGCACCCCGTCTCGCGCATCATCCTTCGCGCGTCCTCTGCCGATCCGACGTCGCCGTTGCCGCAGACGGGCCCGTGGCCGCGGGTCCGCCACCGCGCCGCGGCCGCGGCGATCCATGCCCAGTTCGCGGGGCTCTGCAGGCCGTCCACGCGGCGCCGCCCGTGGACCGTCAGCATCGCGGCGCCGCCCGCGGAGACCGCGTCGACGATCTCGTCCAACCGGTCCGCGTCCTCCAGTCCGACGCGGATCTTGGCCGACACGGGAAGCTCGGTCGCGTCGACGGCCTCCGCGACGATCTCCTGGATCCGTGGCGGGTCCCCGAGGAGCGCCGACCCCGCCCCCTTCCCGCAGACGCGCGCCACCGGACAGCCGAAGTTGAGGTCGACCCACGCGGCGCCCGCGCTCTCCGCATTCGAGATCGTCTCGGCGAGGTGATCGCGGCCGGAGGCCATGATCTGCACTGCGACGGGGACGTCGGCCCTGGGCGGCCCGAGGTGGCGGCGGATCACGTGCATCGGGATGACGCTCGCGGAGACCCGCACGAACTCCGTCGAGGCCCCGCCGACCCCGCCGAGGTCGAGCACGACGGAACGGAAGCAGGCGTCCGTCACCCCCTCCATCGGCGCCAGAAGGAGGGGCGTGCGGAAGCGGACCTCACGCGCGCCCGTGCGACCGCAGATGTGGACGTCCGTGGCCACGATCTCCTCGATCCTCTCGCTCGAACCCCGAGGAGTCTATCAGGTTCGAGGCTGGAGCTCGCGGATCCGGACGCGGCGTGTCGCTTGACGCACCCAGGCGGATCCCCGTAGCCTGTTGCGGCGAAATGGGGAACGGATCCGAGCGGAGTTCCCAGCGAGTTCGGCCCTCCGCCCATCTGAAGTGCGAGTATCCGTGATGAGAACGGTCGTCGTGACGGGTTTCGGCATCCTGAGCCCCCTGGGGCGCGGGCCGGAGAAGACGCTCGCCGCGCTGCGCGAGGGGAAGTCGGGGATCGTCTCGATGCGGCCGGCATGGGCCGACGCGAGGCTCCGCTCGCAGGTGGCCGGATGGGTCGATCCCGCGCCGCTCCGCGAGACGTTCGACCGCAAGCAGACGCGGTTCATGTCGGACGCCGCGGTGCTCGCTGCGACGGCGTTCAAGGACGCGATCGCGCATGCAGGGTTGACGCCCCAGCAGCTCGAGGACCCGAAGACGGGGATTGTGCTCGGGACGGGCGGGGGAGCGAGCATCCCGGACGCCGTCGCGCTGGGCGACCGGGTCCGCGAGCGGGGCGGCTCGAAGGTCGGCCCCTACCAGGTTCCGCTGATCATGGGGTCCTCGCTCACCGCCAACCTCGGCACGATGTTCCACATCCACGGCCACTCCTACTCGATCACGAGCGCCTGCTCGACGTCGGCCCACACGATCATGGCGGGGCTCGACCTGATCCGCTGCGGCCGGCAGGACGTGGTCATCGTCGGCGGCGCCGAGGACATCAACCACTACTGCGCAAGCGCGTTCGACGGCATGGGCGCCCTCTCGTCCGCCTTCAACGACGACCCGGCGCGCGCGTCGCGCCCGCTCGACCGCAAGCGCGACGGGTTCGTCTTCGGCGGCGGCGCGGCGATGCTCGTGCTCGAGTCGGAGGAGGGCGCGAAGAGGCGCGGCGCGAACATCCTGGCCACGGTGCGCGGCGCGGCGGCGACCTGCGACGGCGAGGACATGGTCGTGCCCAACGGGGTCGGGGCCGAAGCGGTCATGAGGCTCGCGCTCGAGGACGCGGGCGTCTCAGTCGACCAGATCGACTACATCAACCTCCACGGGACGTCGACGCCGGTTGGTGACCTCAAGGAGGTGGAGTCGATCCGGAACGTCTTCAGGAAGGTCCCGCCCTTCTCGTCGACCAAGTCGATGACGGGCCACGGGCTGGGCGCCGCGGGGGCGCAGGAGGCGATCTTCTGCATCCTCATGATGAACGGCAGGTTCCTCGCGCCGAACATCAACCTCGACGATCCGGAGCCGACCGTCGCCGATCTTCCCGTGGTGCGCGAGACGATGGAGAAGTCGCCGCGGATCGTGCTCTCCAACTCGTTCGGCTTCGGCGGCACCAACGCCGCGCTCGTCCTCAGCGCGTGACCGGCGCGCCTTCGCCGGTCATGTACCGCACCACGTCCTGCGCCGAGTACGACTCCTCTCCCGGCCGCAGGAAGAGCCGGACGATGTCGATGTCGTCGCCGGACGTCAGCATCGCCTTCTCGTCGTAACCGCTCTCCTGGTGCTGCTCGAGCCCGACGTTCGCGAGGAGGCAGTTGCAGAGGCATTTGCGCCCCGCGGCCTCCTCCGCCGTTCCCCCCTTGCGGAGGTACTGTTCCACCGGCTCCGCCGGGCAACGGTAGCCCAGCGACCCGTCCGCCTCCTTGTAGGCGTGCCGGAGATAGCCGATGTCGCAGTTGCGCGGACGCGCCTCGTAGACGTCGCGCTCCGAGAGCGTCCCCTCGAGCCGGACCACCTTGAACGGGAATCCCGTCGGCGACGCGATCGGATCGGTGAAGACCCCGACCTTTCCCAGTCGCGCCTTCGCGATGACGGTGCGCTTCCACTCTTCGCAGATCCCCGATTCTTGCGAGAATGCGAAGGCCGTCCCGACCTGGACGCCCGCCGCGCCGAGTGCGATCGCCTCCCGCAGCTTCTCGGGCGATGCGTACGAGCCCGCGAGCCAGAACGGCGGGCCGAGCTTTCGGATCCCCTCGAGGTCGACCACGTCGCGCGCCCCGTACACCGGCTCGCCCCGCTCGCTCAGCGTGAGCGGCCCGCGCGGTGGCGCGTTGTGCCCTCCCGCCGTCGGCCCCTCGACGATGAACCCGTCGACGCGCCCCGTCGACTTCCGCGCCATCGTCGTCGCGAGCACGGTCGACGCGACGATCGCCACGAACTGCGGCCGGCGCGCCTTCGGAAGTGTCTCACCGAACACTGCGTGGGGATCGAAGCGCAGCTTGAAGGCGTCCTCCGCGGACGCGCCGTCGACGTGGAGCCCGAGCTCGACGTCGAGGTTCTCCGCGAGGCGGTCGAGGACGCCCGGAATCTCCCGCGGAATTCCGGCGCCCATGAGGATGTAGTCCACCCCGGCCAGCATCGCCCCGTACAGCGACGGCAGGGTGGGGAGCTGGATCTTCTCGAGGTAGTTGATGCCGACGACCCCGCCGTGCCCCTCTTTCGCGAGCCAGATCTCGACGAAATTTGCCGCGACGGAGAGCTGTTGCTGCGCGACGTTCGGCCTGGCGGTCCACATCGGGATCCGGCGGTAGGGCTCGTTCGGGCGCAGGCCCTCGGGGTGGAAGTGCTGGTCGATGATCCGCTGCCCGATCTCGGGGAACGGAAAGGCGTGCAGCGCGCGCCGCATGTGGCCGCCAGGGTCGCCGGCCTGGAGCCTGCGCGAGACGACGACGTCGATGCCGGTGCCGGAGACGACGCCGAGCTGACCCATGCTCGACACCGTCCGCGCGAGCTGCCAGCTCGACACGGCGACGCCCATGCCGCCTTGGATGATCTGCGGATGGCCCAGATGGTGTCTCCCCGGAGAAGCGATAGTCTACCGGTCACGCCTCGTGCGCGCAACTCGGAGATGACGTCCATCACTTCAAGGGTTGACGCGGCGATCGCGGCCGGCCGAGAATGCCCCGAACCCCCATCGGGAGCCTCGTCATGCGTCGACTCGCCGCCCTCCTCCTCCTCGTCGCCCCGCTCGCCGCCGACGACGCCGTGACCGCCGCCCTCCAGCCCGTCCCGGGCACGAACGGAGGCTCGGGGCCCTTCGCCTACTACGCCCCCGTGCGCATTCAGCTCTCCGAGAAGCCGCCCGAGGTCCTCTCCAAGGAGCCGACCTACGCCTCGGGGAAGCCGCTCTACGGCGCCATCCAGCTCGGCACCGCCCTCGACTCCACGATCACGATCGTCCTCGACGAGGCCGAGGTCGGGAAGACGTCCGCCCTCTACGTCGACGCGAACAACGACAACGACCTGACGAACGACGGCGGCGGCGAGTGGAAGGGGAACGGCACCAACTTCATCAAGGACGTCGACCTGTCCGTGCGGTACGCCGCCGACGGCAAGGAGGTCGCCCTCCCGTACTTCATGCGCTTCTACCGATTCAAGGACTTCGCGAAGCGCGAGCAGCTTCGCGACAAGGTCCTCTGCTACCGCTCCAACCACCGCGAGGGGAAGGTGACCCTCGGCGGCCGCGAATACCGCGTCTGCATCGCCGACGACAACACCGACGGCCGCTTCGACGACCTCGAGAAGGGCGCCCTCGCCATCGACCTGAACGGCGACGGCAAGCTGGAGGGAGGCACCGACTCGGCCGAGGGGTTCATGCTCTCCGAGCCGTTCAACGCGAACGGCTCCTCGTGGAAGGTCCAGTCGGTCACGCCGCAGGGCGACTCCATCACGTTCGTCCCCGCCGGCGCCGAGGTCCCCGCGAAGCCGGTCCTCGAGGCGGGACATCCAGCCGTCCCCTTCAAGGTCACGGGCATCGACGGGAACGAAATCGACCTCGAGAAGCTCAAGGGCCGGGTCGTGCTGCTCGACTTCTGGGCCTCGTGGTGAGGACCGTGCAAGGCGGCGATGCCGGAGGTAATCGCCCTCAACGACAAGTTCAAGGCCGAGAGCTTCACCCTCATCGGGATCAACCTGGACGAGAAGCGCGATGCCCTCGACGCCTACCTGGCCGCGAACCCCGGCATGACCTGGCCGCAGTTCTTCGACGGGAAGGGGTGGAAGAACGAGATCGCCGGGCTGTACCGCGTCCACGGGATCCCCGACATGCTCCTCATCGACGCGCAAGGGCAGATCGCGTTGCGCGCAGTGCCGGGGCCGGCCCTGGAGGCGAAGATCGCCGAGCCGCTCGGCAAGGCCCCTCCCGCGGGCCAGCCGCCCGCCCCGACTCCGCCCCCCGCGC
>Ga0082335_1002555_pt1 | contig 33605 bp, 33 predicted proteins | sample Subgrocontami58m_FD_72375 | JGI IMG/M metagenome (GOLD analysis project Ga0082335, IMG submission 72375) | Subsurface groundwater microbial communities from S. Glens Falls, New York, USA - GMW37 contaminated, 5.8 m (SPADES assembly) (version 2) ... | reverse complement strand
CATCTTTCCCGGGCTCCTGGCCGCCCTGATTTACACCCTCATCCCCCACGGCCTGATCTGGTCGAACGCCGTGGCGGCGGAAAACCCCGCCGCCTTCGGCGGCGGCCTGACCGTCCTTTGCACCCTGGTCTACCTGCGCACCCGCGCCCGGCGCCACCTCTACCTGCTGGCCGTCGTCTTTCCCCTGGCCTGCTACATACGGCCGGAATCGGCCCTGATCGGCCTGTGGTTAATTGCCGCCCTGGCGGCGGCCACCTGGGCCGCACCGGCTTTCCTCCTGGACCGACCCGGAACGGAAGACCGGGACAACTTGCCCCGCCCCCTGGCGACCAGGGAGTTCTGGGCCCTGGGGGCCATCGCCACGGCCCTCCTCATCCCCCACCTCTGGCATTTCTATGCCATGAGCGGCCAATCCTGGGGGGCGACGGGGGATAAATTTGCCGCCTCATTTTTCCTGCATAACCTGTCCACCAACGGCCGCTATTACCTGGACAACAAGGCCTTTCCCGCCCTCTTCACCCTTTTGGCCGTCATCGGTTTCCTGGCCTGGCGCCGGCCGGGGGGGGCCGAGGAGGAAAAAAACAGTTTTTGGGCCGGGACATTGATTTTTTTCTGGTTTTTTCTTTTCTGGGGGATTTTTCTCTTCTTCTACGCGGGAAGCTACACCTACGGCGCCGACGTCCGGTTCGCCCTGGTCTCCTTCATGCCGCTCGCCGTCCTGGCCGGCCTGGGGGGCGAAGCCCTGCGCCGGCTATTGGAAAAATGGACCTGCGGTCGCCAGGTCCAGGCCGTGACCGCCATCCTGCTTTTGGTCCTCGTCTTCTCCTGGCTCAAGTTCCTGCCGCTGGTCCGCCTGGTGAGTCAGGAAGCCTGGGGCGCCCGCTACGATCACGATCATGCCCGGGAATTCATCAAACACATTCCGAGCCGGTCGGTCGTCCTCAGCCACACCCCCACCATGTTCCTGCTCTGGGGGCAGAGTGCGATCCAAACCTACGCCGGCCTCAACAACACGGATCTCATCCGCGACCTCTTGAACCGCTACCAGGGTCACGTATATTTCCACCAGAATTACTGGTGCAGCACCGTCAACGACAGCAACCGCACCGTCTGCGACGGCATCCGGCTCAAGTACAACCTCGAACCCGTGGCGACGGCCCGGGAGCAGAATATCGATTTCGGCCTCTACCGCCTCTCCGTGAAAGACTGAGGGGAAATCCTCTACCCGGAACTTAACGCCGCCAGACGCTTTTGGTCCTGGAAGAAATTGCGGATGAAGCCCTGCACATCCTTGGGCAGTTCCTTGATTTTCTCCACTTCCATCCCCTTCCGGTAATGCCGGACCGCTTTTTGCCAGGCGGCATCGCTTTTGGCCGCCTCCCCCTCCATGGTCTTGGCCCGCATCGTCCAGTAATTACCCATGTCGTAATGAAGCTTGGGGTTCTGCGGCCAGTCGCCCGCCATATAGGCCGCCCGGTCCATACTCAGGTCGGCGGCCGGCAGCCATTTGGTGACAAAGTCGCGCTGGTCCCAGCGGTAGGAATATTCCCAGGCCAGGCGGACGTGATAATCGGCATTCAGGGGATTCAAGCTGATCGCCTGCTCCAGTTCCGCACAGATCGGCCCGTGCGACCGCTTCCATCCTTCCAGGTCGGGTTTGGGCGGCGCCATCAGCTGATCGCGCTCCCGCATGAGCGCCTGGGCCGCCTTGAAGGGGTAACCGGCGTTGCCCGGGTCCCAGGTGATCGCCTTGCGGGCCCGCTCCTGGGAAGGATTGGCTTCCAGGTTCATGGTAATATTGATCCCCGTATGGCAATAAGCTTCGGCCATGAAGTGACGTACCGTCCAGGCGCCCGTCCAGAGAAAGATTTCCGCGATGCAGATCAGCCAGACCGCCCCCTCCCAGCGCAGGGGGATCGCGAGGGTGGGATAGTTAATCCGGCGGCGGCGGGTGGCGGAATTTTGGTCCAGATGCAAGGCCGCATTGCCGATGGCGATGATCGCGATGAGGAGCATCATGTTCGCCGGCCGGTGGAGGTTGTAATCGGACCAGGAATGGATGGCCAGGGCAACCAGCGCGCCGAGGGGCGCAAGCCCCAGACAGACGGCATAGGGGTCCTGCTGTCCTTTCCAGAGGCGGAAAGTCCGCAGGGCGTACCAGCCCAGCCCAACAAGCAGGAGCAGGGCGCCGATCAGGCCCGCCTCGGCCAGGAACTGGGCATAATCGTTGTGGGCGTAATCGATGTAGGCATCCTTGTGCACGGGGTCCTGATAACGGCCCGAGGCGTGGCGGAAATTCCCCAGGCCGACGCCGGTGGCTAAATAATCCTTAAAGGTGACAAAGGTCCTTTGCGCCATAATGCCGCGGTCTTTCATGGCTTGATCGAATAAATCGAAGCGCCCGACCGTATAGTCCAGACCGGCATAGAGGCCGTAGAGAAGCGCGATGCCGAAGAGGAAAAGGATGACGAGCCCCCGCCGCCGCTCGGCTTTCATGAAGGCAAAGGCAAGTCCCATGACGAGGAAGAGGCCGGCGGCGGCGATAATTCCGCCCCGGGAGGCCGACAGGATCAGGCCCAGCCCCATGACTCCCCCGGCAAAGATAATCAGGAAGCGCTGGAGGGCCTGGGAATCCCCGGAAAAGATCGCCAGGAACCGCTTCCGGAAAGAGCTTTTACGCCGCACCAGCTGCTGCCCTTCCGTCCTGGCCCCCAGGGCGGCGGCATAACCGATGGCCAGGGCCAGTCCCATTTCCATAAAGCCGGCGTAATGATTACGGTTCAGGTAGGTGCCGCTTACGGCATGCGTGTCAATCGTATTGTTGTACCACCAGATGTGATGATAGCCCGAATAGGTCTGCATTATGCCATAGAGGGTTTCGAAACAGCCGAGGAGCAGGATCGTAACGATGGCCTGGTTGATCCGGCGCGGCGAGTTCAGACAGCGCGTCAAACCGAAAAAGAATAGACCGTAGACGATCCAGCGGACAAGCGACATCCGGACGGGGTAGAAATAGGGGGCCAGGGCATGCCAGCCGCCCTGTAAAGCTGCCGGATTCAACGATAGAACCGCCGGCTGCGCCATGTCGCTGTCGATCTTCGCCTCCGGGGAAACGAGCGGGAGCAGCCACCCCGGCAGGGGGACCAGTTGGACGATTAGATAGATCACGAAGGCGAAAAAGAGGGGACTGAGATCGGACTTGATCCACCGGAGGTGCCATTGGCCTTTCTCTTTGACCACGCTTGCCGGCAAGAGCAGCAGGCTGGCCGCGATCACCAGGAGAAAAACGATCGTGTAGACCCAGGTATGGATGGCCCCGAAAAAGAGCACCCCGAAAATGAGCGCCCCCAGGTAGATGATAAAAGCGGTTTTTTCCATTCCCCCCTGCCTTTCCCCTCCCTCAGGCCCGCCGACCCTATGCACCCCCACGCGCTCACGCCCGCCCGGGCTTTCCACCATCCTTATATGCTTTTCCGTCATTCCTGTAAACCTTTCCGTGTCGATTCTGCCACATTACTATCTTGCGCCGCCCTCCCGGAAAATGAAGGCCTTGGTTTCATAGGCCTTTAACTTCGTTTGGATCACGCCGTCCCGCACGGGGTAGGCGGCGTCGCTGAAGGCCTCCCGGGCCGGCCTGGCGCCGGGCAGACCGGCAACCGCCAGCCGCGTTTCCACCGGTGCGCCGATGGTATTGACGGCGATCAGCATCATCTCCCCGCCCTTTCTCTTCAGGCCGGCCTGGACGGCCGGTCGGCCCTCCGGGTCCATCCGGTATCGGGAAAGCATCTCCACCGTAACCGGCCGCTCCAGGTTCTTTTCCAGGAGCCAGGGATAAATCTTGTTCAGCCGGCCCGCCACGCGGCCCAGGTTGGCACGCCCCTCCCCGGTCTTGCCGATTACGGACCAGGTATAGAAGAAAATCCCCCGGCTGCCGTGGACGATGGAAAGAAAGGCCAGGCAATCCATCTGCTGCCACCCGGGGAGGCTGGGCCACACGTCCCCATCCGCAAAGGCCTGGATGACCGAAAGGAGCCGGTCCCGGCTCACGTCCCGGGCCGCCCGGTCCATGGCATCGCCCAGCCAGGACATGGGCAGGTTCGGAAAGGGGTAATTGTCGATCATGAAGAAATCGCTGCCCGGCAGGTATTCCCGGACATAGGCGGGCCGGACGGTGGCCATGCCCGTGGCGGCGCGGGGAAAGCGCCCCTTGATGAGGCGCTGCATGTCGGCGGAACGTCCCGTGGGCACGGCCCGCATCTCCGGCTCGTCATCCACATAAAAGGCCGGCCCCTCCCCGGCGGCCAGGCCGGGGACCGCCGCCAGCCGGTCGAGGTATACCTTCAGCCGCTCCGGATCGTGCGGCGAAGACAACACATAACGGAGCCCCTGCTCGCGGGCAGCCTGCACCATTTCCCGGAGGGGCTCCCCATCGCCGCCCACGATCACCGTGTTCAAGGCCAGCTTTTTGATCGCCTCCAGGTCGCCGCTCTTCGCGCCGTAAAGGCCCATGGGGAAGAAATGGGGATAGAAGTATCCCGCATGGGGGAGCGGGGCCGGGGTCGGCAAAGTCTTGACCAGTTTAGGTTTGCCGAAATAGAAAAAGTCGCCCGCCGCGCCGTTCGTAAAGCGCAAGGCATCCCCGGTGGGCGTCTCCGGACAGGTAAGCCGCACCCTGAGGGGTTGCAGCATCCCCGGAGGGCTGTGCTTTTCCAGCAGGAAGCTCTCTCCCCAGAGGCTGACATAGGAAGAGGAGAGTTCGCTCCAGGTGTCCCGAAAGAAAAGGCAGCTAAACTGATAGGTCTCCCCGGGCTCGCAGGCGGGCAGGGCGGCGGACCACTCGCCTGCCACCGCCGACCCGCCCCGGAGGGCCAGCATCCGGAAGGGCTCCGGCGCCAGGGGGTCGGCCTTTCCCGGCGGCAGGATCGCGGTGGAGTCTTTGATGGCATAGTGGGGGCCGTAATCCTGGCCCCGCCCTTCCGCCTGCGCCCGCCAGCTTTCTTCCCCGCCCCGGAAGCCGGCATCGGGCACCATGTTTTCCTGAGCCCGGAAAGACGCCAGGGCGGCGGTTTTCGCTGCCTCCATCCCGGCGAAGGAATAGGCCATGATCCCTTCCGCCCCGCCCAGCGAGGCCAGACGGACGGTGCGGGCAAATTCGGCCGGCGTCACTTCGCCGGACTGCAAAATAGGCCAGAGGGGAGACTGCGACTGCTCGGCATAATAGAAGGTCATATCGCCTGTCCAGGACGCGGGCTTCGACACCATCCGGTGATAGACCATCGGCGAGAGCACATCGACGATCCCGGAAAGGGCAAAGGCATCCTGCCCCAAAAGAAACGACACCGCCCCGTCCCGCTCGCCCTTCGTCCAGGGCACCACAAACGCCCCGATCAGAGGAGGAGGCGCCAAGGCGCCCCCCACCTTCTCCCCCTTTAGCAAAAGGGGCCGGGGGGATTTGTCCGGCCCAGGAGCTTCTATCCCCGCCCCATAAAACCGCTCCCTCACCTTGCGGACATCCCGGGCAAAGGACAGGATCTGCTCCTTCTTCCAGGCCATCCATTCGTAGGGATAATTCTTGCCGATCCAGGCGGCCAGCGCCGCCGCGCCACCGGGGAGGGAGGGAAGCGCAATCTGCCGCTCGGAGGAAAACTTGGCCAGACAGCGCGGGCAATAACAGGTGTCGGGCAAAGGGGATCTGGCCGGTCGGGGAGACTTGTCCCGCGCCGGGGGTTTCTCCTCCCCCTTTTCCCAGACGCCGGGATAGCGGAGGAAATCCAGCCAGAGACCGTCGATCCCGGCAGGCCCGCTGAAGCTACTGAACAGTTCCTCGACGGTGCGCAGCCGTTCCTCCCGCCACTTACCGTGGGTCGGGCAGACCCCGCCGTGCCGGCCGCCCGTTTTCTCGTCGAGATACCGGCCATTCGCCAAAACCGGACGGGCATCGGGATACTTGCGCCAGGCTTCCGTCCCGCCGAAAGCATTCACCGAGATGAAAACCAAAAAGCCGCGGTCCTTGAAGAACCGGATCGTCTCCCCGTCGGGCGGCACGAAAACGGCCTTGACGCCGGCCAGTTTTTTCACCACCTCCTCGCGTTTTGCCGCCGCCAGGCCGGTGACGGCAGGAACCCCGTAGACGGCAGACACGTTCTGCAGCCGGGTCGCTCCACCCGCCGGCGGGAAAACCATTCCCACCAAAATAAATAGGGACAGAAACCTTTTTTTCATAAATAGGGACAGAAACCTATTTTCCCAAATGTTCTCCTGGAGCCCAGCCCAGTTTACCCCGCGCAGCCGGAGGCCGGAGGGATGCTATTACAGGCATATTATGAAACATGAAACCAGCGGGAAACACAAGTTAAATAAATAGGGACAGAAACCTATTTTCCCAAATGTTCTCCTGGATTCCCGCCGGAGTTTATGCCCCTGGGCACGGGAATGACAGGAGTGGTGGCGCAGGAATGACAAAGGTGACGGCAAGATGACAGGAGGGGAGATATTGATCTTGATTTTATGGCGGCAATGATTAAAGTAGAAAACTTAAGAAAGCCAATCCTTCGGAGGAGGAAGCATGCCGATCTATGAATTTTACTGCCGCCGCTGCGATAGGGTCTACAATTTCTTCTCCCCCCGGGTCGACACGGAAAAAATCCCTTATTGTCCACACTGCAAGACGGTGAAATTGAAGCGCCAGATGTCCCTTTTTGCCAGGCTTTCCGGAAAAGAGGCGGGCGGGGAGAGTGGGGAAGGCGCTATGCCGCCGTTCGACGAGGCCAAAATGGAAAAGGCCATGGCGCTCCTGGCCCGGGAAGCGGACAAGATCAATGAAGATGACCCCCGCCAGGCGGCCATGCTGATGAGGAAACTCACGGATGCCACGGGCATCAGCATGGGAGAAGGCATGGAAGAGGCGCTCAGCCGCATGGAAAAGGGGGAAGATCCGGACCGGATCGAGCAGGAGATGGGTGATCTATTGACCGGGGAAGAGCCCTTTGCCCCGGAAGCAAAGGGCGGCCAGGGACCGAAGAAACGCGCACCGGCCAAGATTGACGAAACCCTCTACGACCTTTAAATAGGGACACATTTAAATAGGGACAGAAACCTATTTTCCCGATTTTCGGGGCCGTTCCGCCGGCGGATTTATAGAATCCCCTTCATTCCCCTTTGCCGACGCGCCGGCCTCATGCTCCCCCTTTAGAAAAGGGGGCAGGGGGATTTGATAACCTTTCCCGCCGGTCAAGCTGGCAGCCGACGAAACCTCCGCGGGGAGGGATTTGAGGCAGCGGGGATGGGAGTCGCTGGGGATTCGGCAAAGCTTAGCGCAACATAAAGGAGGACATCTTGCCCGGTAAAACCGCGCCGCATAAACTGAAGATCAGAAACGTCCCGACGCCCGCCTTCATCCTCTATTCCCTTCTGGGGTGGACAGTGGCGGCCTTGCTGGGCTCGCTCACCGGTGTTCTGTTGCTGCGCATCCCGGGCTTTCCCCACCTGCCGGCGGCCCAGCTGACCGCCGGAGTCATAGGACTGGTCGGCGGCTTGTCCTGGACCTTCCTGATCAGGCAACTCGGCGGCGCGCTGTCCCGGAAGCAGGGCCTTTTCCTTGCAGTCGCCTGGGCCGTAAGTTGCGTCCTCGGGATTACGCCGCTCTTCTTTACCTCTGCCCCCGCCTCTGTCATGCAGGTGCTGACGTTCTATAGCTTTGCCGCCTGCGGAATATTGGGCGGCTTCGCGTCCGCCCAAGCCATGAAAGCCGCTTTCCCCGCCGCCACCCGCGATGTCCTGACGACCGTCGCCATCTGCTCCTTCGGCTTGGGCATGGCGGCGATAACGCCCAACATCGTCGGCGAACGCCTGAGTTTGACGCTGCCGCCCTGGGCCGCCTGGGCGATTGCCTTTGAGGCGATGGCGATGATCATTGCCGCTGCCGGGGGCTATGCGCTGCTGAGGCTTTGGAGAACGGCCGGCTCCGATAAAGATGGAGGCAGCAGTGACCTGGCGGACAAAGCGGGAAGAGTGGCAAAATTACTGGATTCCCGCCTGCGCGGGAATGACAGGGGGGGGCGCGGGAAGGTCATAGGGGGAGGCGGGAAGGACCGACTGAGGGAGAGCAGGACGGAAAGAACAGGGCGGGGCGATGCCATAAGAGCGGGGGGCGGCCAGGAAAAAATCAACCTCGACTTCGTTGTCCTGATCATCCTGTGCCTTCCCTTTTATCTCAATGATCTTAGCGACATCTACGTCCGGGACTGGCGCCTGTGGCTCGCCATTGACTATTTGGCAGTCAAACTGCTGCCCCTCCTCATCGTAGCGTGGCTGTTCTTTCAGAAGAAAATGACCTTCGCGGATTTCGGTTTGACCAGGCAGCCGGCCCTGGCCTTTGTCTCGGTCTTTTATATTTGCGTCCTGCTGGGATCGGTTATCGAACAAGCCGGCTATTCGCTCCTGGGCAATATATCCGCCACCGCCAAGTTGGGCACGATGCCCGACATCCCCCAGCCTTTTTGGCAGGGAGTCGATCTGACCGTGGGGCTTCTCTTGACGGGAATCTGCGAAGAACTGGTCTTCCGCGGCTACCTGCGCACGTTCCTTGCCCGCTACACGAAAAGCGCTTTTCTCATCGTCGGGGCCTCCGCGCTGGCCTTCGGCTTCATCCACTGGAGCGGGGGATATGAAAAGGTGCTGGTAACTTCCCTGGTAGGCGCATTTTTCATGCTCCTCTACCTGCGGACGCGCTCCCTGCCGGCCATCATGCTCGCCCATTTCGCCATCGACTTCATCGATTTTTCCCACTTACTCCCCAGATTCCTCTTCCTTTAAATAGGGACAGAAACCTATTTTTCCCGCTCCTGCAAAATAGGGACAGAAACCTATTTTTTCCGATTTCGGAGGGCGCGGCGCCGCTGGGACATTAGTTTGCCGCCCGCCCCCCGTTGATTTCCTGGATTCCCGCCGGAGTTTATGCCCGTGGGTACGGGAATGACTCCAGCGGGTTGAGGGCCAAAGGGATACAAGAAAAGCCGCGAAAAATAGGTTTCTGTCCCTATTTATGCCCGTGGGGATGGGGATGACAGGAGGGTGGCGCGGGAATGACTCCGTTGAAAAAATAGGTTTCTGTCCCTATTTATTAAAAAAAAGCCCCCGCAATCGCGGAGGCTTTTGGGGACCCGATAACCGATAATTGCCTTGTCTACTGACTTGGCGGCTTAACGCTCGTGGTGGTGGACGTCGTCGACGATGAAGTGGTGGACGTGCTGGTGGTCGTCGTTACCACTGTTGTTGTCGTCGGCGCTACTGATGTCGTTGCCGCCGGCGCCACGGAGGTCGTGGTTGCTCCGACAGTTGTTGTCGTGGTCGGTGGCACCGTGGTGGTCGTCGTCGGCACCACCGTCGTCGTCGGCGCCAGGGTGGTGGCGGTAGTCGTGGTAATATTCTGCGACTGGGCCTGAGCCTGCACCTGCTGCTCGTTCTGCGTTGCTACGACCGCCACCTGCTGCGTCGTATCGGCCGCCTGCTGCACCTGGTTAAGCGCCGCCTGGGTGACGTTCCCCGTAACGGCCGCCTGAGTCGTCACCTGGGCTACAACCGCCTGCTGGGCAACGGCCTGCTGGGCCGCCTGGGTGGCGGTTGAGACCGAGACAACCGAACTGGCCGCCATAGTCTGTGTCCCGGCCTGAGCTGTCGCCACACTGGTGCTGACCACGTTGACGGCCGCGGTTACCGTCTGGGCCGTTGATGCCGTCGTCTGGGCCACGGCAGCAGTCATCTGCGCCGTATTTTGGGCCTTCGTCACATCACCCACCTGCACGGCCTGGGTCACCGCCGCCAGTTGCTGAGTAATCGCCGCACTCGCCGTCTGCGCCGCCGTTGCCGCCTGCTGAACCACGGCAACAGTGGTGGCCGCCGCCTGCACTTCGGCAGCGTTCCGCGTCGTGGCGGCCTCCTGCTGAACCCTGGTGGCGTCCACCCGCACGATGGCCAGCGAGGCGGCGGAACTGGTTGCCGATGCTGACGCATTGGCCGCCTGCGAAACAGAGGCGGTCAGCGAGGCCGAGTTGTTGGCCTGCGCCTGGGTCAGGGTTCCTGCCTCGGAGCTCAGCTTCACATCGGCCGCGACCTTTTGCGTTGCCGCCGCCGCCGCTTGCGCCGTGCCCACGGCCTGTTGCGCTTGCGTGGCGGCCTGAGTCGCGGCGGCGGCCTTCAGCGTGTCGCCGGCGGCTCTCGCCGTCTGCGCCGCCTGGGTCGCCTGCTCAACAACTACCTGGATCTTCGCTACCGCCGCTTTCGTATCCTCCACGGCAATCGAGGTGCTCACCACGGCCGTCGCCAACTGGGCCAGCTGCTTGACCGCCGGATCGGGATTGCTCGCGGCGACCAGATTGGCTGCCGTTTTGGCCACATTCAGGACGGCGATGGAGGCCGCCGTCTCATTCAAGTTTTTCTGCGCCGGACTGGCAAGGGTCACATTGGCCTTGTCCGTTTCCACCTTGGTCGAATAGGCCTGGGACAACTGCTGATACACAACACTTTTCTGAGCGGCGCCGATGCCGGGGTCCTGGAAGAAGCCCCGGATCACATTGCCCACGGTGGCCGCCTCGCCCGAATAGAGGTTCAAAAGGGTCTGCAGGCGTGCCGGATCATAGCCGAAATCGCCATCGGTGCCGCGGAGGCCCGCCACGGCGGTGGGGGTTTGCAGGTAGTTTTTAGTCTCCGAAGCCCCGGATTTGAACCACATTTTCCCGACAAAACAGGTAAGCCGGCGGGCATTCTGCATGGTCTTGAAAATCCAGACGCCGCGCTGCTCTTTCCGCTCCTCCAGCATCATCTGCCCATAGGGGTTGACCTTCATGACTGCCCCGTCGTTGAACTGGATTTGGGCCTCCCCATTCTTCGTCTGAATCATATCGCCGTCGTTCACCAGGACGCCCGGCTGCTTCACCATATTGATCTTGGGTCCCGAGGTGAGGATGACCTCGCCCTTGAAACTGGCGATCTTCCCGATCGAAGCCAAGGCCCGATCAAGGGGAACGAAACTTAAGCCAGCCACCATCAACGCCACAACAACCGCACTATTTATCCTTTTGTGCTGCATCATTCCGGTACCTTCTTTTGTTCAGTAGTGTCTGAAGCTGAGTCTTAACTACGCCAGCCAGGCATTGTCAAGCCCTTTTAAATAGGGACAGATACCTATTTTTCCGGCTTCCGGGGGCGTCCGCGCAACTGCGGCGTCAGTGAGCGACCAAGACGCTCTTCCACATCCTTGATGAAATCCTCCCCGCCGCACGGGCGGCCGGTCAGCGTCGCTTTCATGACCGTGGCTTCCTCTGCACTACCCAGCCCGGTCCCCAGATATTGCCGCCAGTCGGCCACTGTTTCCGTGAGAAAACAGCGCCCCGACAGGACGGGGTTCGCCTCACCGGCAATATGGGCCTTCGCGCTCGACCAGCGGTAATCATCCGGCGCGGACACCAGGCCGCCCCGCACCGGGTTTTGTTCCACATAGCGAACGGCCGCATAAACATGGGGCTCATCCAAAGCGCAGGAAAAGAAACGCCCCTGCCAAAGATGGCCGACGGTGTCCCTCTTCTTGTTGAAGTACCGGGCATATTTCATGTGGACGGTGTGCAGGGTCCGGGCAAGCGAATCCGGCTGCTGGGGGACGCACACCATGTGGACATGGTTCGGCATGAGGCAGTAGGCCCAGATATCCAGAGCGCATTGGGGGGCGTATTGGGTGAGAAAATCCAGATACTGGACATAGTCATCCGCTGCTGCGAAGACTGTTTGCCGGTAATTTCCCCGTTGCGTGACATGGTGGGGGTAACCGACCGCTATGGCACGGGATATCCTGGGCATGGAAAAAAGTATAAGCAGGCAAAGGCCCACCTGTCAATAAAAAAATAGGGACAGAAACCTATTTTCCTGATTTCGGGGGCATCCCCTGAGCTGGGCGTCAGTACGCAACCGAACGATTCCGGATCCTGAATTTTCCGGTTGCAGGAAGCAGGAATAAATCGGTTTCTGTCCCTATTTTTCTGATAATCCCGCCTGAAGGAAGTGCGAATTAAAAAAATAGGTTTCTGTCCCTATTTTTAAAAGGTTTCTGTCCCTATTTTTGTATTTATTCGGCCACAACTTCAATGCCTTTTCGATCGACCAAATTAAGCAATTTAACTGCTGTAGGACCAGGTTTCTTCCCGCCGGACTCCCAACTTGCCACTGCTGTTTTGCTGACATTCAGATACGCGGCAAATACCGCCTGGCTGACACGGTAGCGCAACCGTATCTGTCTGATTTCCTGCGGCTTGTAAATCTTTACGGGTGGAAGGCAAAGCGTATCGAATTCACGCATCGTCATCTCATCCATGATCCCCGCATCACGCAACCCTTTTGCCGTTTCATGGACGACGGATAGAATACCATCACTTCTTTTTTTCATCGCAGTTTACCTCAGTTAATTCGCCACATTGCAATGCCGTTTCAATTTCACCGGGCTTCATTGCAAGATAATATTTCGTCAAACGCTTCAAGGCTTTTAATTCATCTTCTTCGATGTTATCCCGGCTGTTCTTGGGAAACAGATACAGGAAAAACGCCTTCCTTTCTGCCTGAAATCCAAGCAGGGTCCTCCAACTCCCGCGCTTTCCTTTTCCAGGCATTGCCACCCGCTTCTTGAACAAGCCCGCTCCAAGATTGGCATCAATCAGCCTCTATCCATCTCAGCCACTGCCCGACAAATATGGGCGTTTGTCAGGCCCTCGTGAACAGCCAAGCGCGTGAACGCTTTTGAGAGATAGACATTCATAAGGTAATCTCTTTTTAAATCTTTTTCTGTATAGCTTAGTTATACATATAAAGTCAAACCGTTTTCAAAGTCAGAAAGTCACTTTAAATTCATCCGGTTTGGCCTAGACAACTTCGAATTAAAAAAAAAAGGGGCCAAGCCCCTTCCTTCATTCATTTCTACGCCCTTTCCCCTCACTCTCCCGTAATGATTAGAAATTAAAATAGGTTTCTGTCCCTATTTTTCCATCTTTGTATTGACATCTTTACAAAATGTCAATACACTCGAACTATGCGATTCGAGTGGGACGCGGAAAAGCGGCGGGCGAATATCGCTAAGCACGGCATCGACTTCACGGATGTCTGCCGGATGTTTTCCTCTCCCATGCTGCTTGTTCATGACGCGCGCTACGACTATGGTGAAGACCGCTGGTGCGGCATCGGCATGATGAAATACTGTATCGCCGTGGTCGTCTTCACGGAACGAGGACCGGAAAAAGACCGCATCATCCGGATCATTTCCGCACGAAAGGCTTTGAAACATGAAAGGGAAACCTACGAAAAAGAAATCCTTAACTGACTGGAAGCGCCTCGATGCCATGACCGACAGCGAGATTGACACTTCCGACATCCCGGCCCTGGACGATGACTTCTTCAAGAACGCCAAGTTGGTGCTTCCGCAACCGAAAGTTGTCGTGACGCTGCGCGTAGACGCCGATGTTATGGCCTGGTTCCGGACTAAAGGCAGGGGATACCAGACCATCATGAACGCCGTGCTTAAAGGCTGGGTTGAACAGCGCCGGCGTGACGGCCGGTAGATATGCACTGATGTCCCATGTCAAGGCCTGGCGCTGTCGGTCTTTATGACAACTCGAAACCTTACGCCCACCCTTTCTCCTCATTTGCATGAATTTTCCGGCTATAAAAATAGGTTTCTGTCCCTATTTATTGATCCATTCGATGGGTGTTAAATGGGCGACAGCTTTGAATTCTGGATCTCCCGTAACAAGAATGGCAGAATGATTTATGGAGCAGGCCAATGCGAAACAATCGGCGTAGGCAAGAGCATATTGTGCCTTGAGTTCGGCGGCCTGATAAACAAGTGAATCAGGTATGGACAGTATTTCGAAGTCAAGCTGATATATACGACCTAATACTTCGAGTTTTTTCTCATCTCCAAAACGTCGTTTGGTAAGGTAAACGATCTCACCCAGATTAATCAGGCAAATTAGCCGCGCACTCTTTTGCTGGTAGGATTGCCGTAGGATTACCTCAACAATGTCCGCTCCCGGCTCCTTTTGGAAAAAAGCCAGCAGCGCCTGGCTGTCAAACAGGTATGGAGGCATCAAGCCGTTCGCTCTTTTTTCCTTTCAAGCAGCAGCTCATCTGACAGGGAGGGCACGGCGGGCAGGCATCCCTTCGCCGCACCCACAGGATCATCGATAGCGGGAACGAGATAGATCAGACGGCCATACTCGAACAGTTGAATTTTACTGCCGGGTTTGATGGCATATTTTTTCCGGAGCGCCGCCGGAATAACAATTTGACCTTTATTGAGCACTTTTACCGATGCCATTGATATACCTCGAAACACCTGAAGTTAAACATTTATTCATTTTGTACAACTTAATTACCGGAAAGGCAAGAACTTAGTTTTACAAATAATATCTTCAGCTTGCTTGCCGGGAGGCGATTCAGGATCAGGAATTTTCCGGTTGCAGGAAGCAAGAATAAATCGGTTTCTGTCCCTATTTTTTATACGGCAATGGCTTCCACGTTTATTTCATCGATGGAAGCAACTTCATAATTCAGACGCTCAAAGCCAATCACAAGACCTTGCTTATCCTTAATCAAAACAACATCATCGCCTGTCTCTTCCGCAACAAATTCTTTCTCGGGATCATCAAACCATACGGTAAGTGTTTTGCCTGCCCCATCATAATATATTTTCAGCGCGGCCATATTCGCTCTCCTTGTTTTATGATATCCGTTCTATAGGTCGTTATGATAAAGCCATCATCGTTTAAATGCCTTGCAACTACGCATATATGATAAGGACCATCTGGCAGATAGTACAGATAAACGGCTGGATCTTTGCGGCTACGGCGAATCTCTGTGGGATGCAGCAAAGCAGACTTTACTAATTCTTCTTTCCCGCGCATGACAGGATGTTTGAAAGTTACAATTTGAGCCCAATGAACCACGGTAGTTCTGACGCGAACGTCCAGAGGCGTCAGCACCTCAAAGTACGTTTTATCCATTTTCCCACCGGTTCAATCTTGTAGATTGGGCGCACCACCGTCCAATCACAAAACACAGTCCTTTAAAAAGTCGGTTTCTGTCCCTATTTTTTGTCCCCAATAAATCGGTTTCTGTCCCTCTTTTCTAATCAGGGTCACGTGATGGTAATTTCTTCACCTTCGCGTCTAGCTATCTCAATGATGGCACTCGAATCATCTTCCAACCACTGTCGCTCGCCGCACGGTATTGGTTCGATACGATTGTCGATCCGTGCTGCTAGCCGCCACAACATGTTAATATCCTCCCGGCTGCGTTCATCATCAAATCGGGGAGAGACAACGAGCAGATCAATATCGCTCAAGGTATCGGCCTTGCCTATCGCCTGTGAACCGAACACAATGCCAAATTTAACCGCAACTCCCTGGTCGCGCAAGGCACGCAGATATTTCCGAACTCCATTTAGGACTGATTCATTAACCATTGGAAAACCTTTTCTGCTCTGTCCATGTAATTCAAAGCTTCTTCTTTTGTGGGAGGCTTCGTCAGTAATTCAGGATAACGACCTTCGATATGGAAGGCGTTCATTTCCGCTAATACTTCCATATTCTCAGTATCCGGCATAAGGCCGGCCAGCTCCGAAAGCCTGGATAAATTGTGAAGTTTAGGTGCCAGATCTTGGGAGTGTTTGCATACCAAGGCCTTGAGAATCTTTTCAAGGGCCAAGTGCGCAAAGAAAAGACCATGTCGAATTCGTCCGCTCTCAATAAGTTGTCGGGCCACGTCCCAGTCTTCCCTAGCACTCTTACGCCAAAAGATGATCTGTTTTCCTATATCAACCATTCAATGCAATCTCGATCTTCGGAAGTGACGTTTTATTTAATTTAGTCTTTTTCATAAATAACATCAATAGCTTTTTCATCAAAGGCTAATGTCAGCAATGATTGCCTTTTTCTTATTAAGCAACAAGAATGATATCCATTAACTGACTGGAAGCGCCTCGATGCCATGACCGACAGCGAGATCGACACTTCCGACATCCCGGCCCTGGACGTTATCGTATATTAATCTGCATCGCAGTTCCTTGGCCGTGCCCAATCACCAGCACCAATCACAACTTCAAATAAATCGGTTTCTGTCCCTATTTTTGTAACTTATTGCGTTTACCTGGCACAAGTGTTAAAATATTTTCCCATTTTGGGAATAAAGAAGTTATTACAAGGAGAATTACCATGTCACAGGTCGAAATTCTGGAACGGAGTGTCAAGAAGCTCAGTCCCAGTGAGTTGGCCGCCTTTCGCTCGTGGTTCATCGAGTTCGATGCCGCCGAATGGGATCGTCAGATAGAAACTGATAGCGAAACCGGCAAGCTGGACAGATTAGCTCAACGCGCCAGGGATGAACACAAGGCGGGAAAGACAAAAAGCATTTGAAACACTTCGCTTCGTCAGATTTCTGGGAGTGTTACCGGAAATTGCCGCAAGTTATTCAGGAGCTTGCAGACGCACACTTCTCCCTCTTAAAAGAAAATCCATTTCATCCGTCACTTCACTTCAAGAAAATCGGTAAGAACAGTCAGTTCGGGTAGGTACACATTATCGTGCTCTTGCCATCGAAATCCCAGAGGGCCTTCTTTGGTTTTGGATCGGCAGTCACGCGGAGTATGACAAAATTCACTGAATAAGCTTAACTTTTTTGACTTAAGGGAATAGATGGATTGTCGGCTTTGTCAGAGACATTACTAAAATCAATCGCTAGGCAAAGGTCCCGTAATGAATGGAAAATAAAATAGGTTTCTGTCCCTATTTTTCTCTTTAATATTTCTGGATGACGGCTTTCACCGGTATGACGTTGATGGTCGGTTTTCGACTTTTTACGAAAGTATCAAACTTACAGCCTGAACCAGCGGCAAAGGCAAAAATTAAATAGGTATCTGTCCCTATTTTTTGCTAAGCCTTTGAATCGCATCCGTCAGCGATCGCCGCAGATGTTCAACACGGCGGAGCGTGTAAGGTTCCAATGGTTCGCGCTGGAGGTCTTTGATGAGCACCAACCGGCAGTTGAGTGAGAAGAGAGCGCCGGCGCCCACGGGGAGTTCCACTCTAAACATATTCGCTGGTGAAACATCCGTTTCTCGCCGGTAGTGTCCTCTCGTCCATATCCTTACTATCTTATCACCCTGCTGTTCCAGGAGCTGAAAGCACTTTGTGCCGCAACCATTCTGGCCGTTATTTGCCTTCCTTCTTTCTTCACCGCAGTAATTCCCCCCAACAAAATCCTCCCCCTTTGCAAAAGGGGGACCGAGGGGGATTTTCAGACTAACATCCGGCACAATTTTCACATCAGCGCCAGGCGGGATTTTCACGTCAACACCCGCACCAGGCAAACTTTCCACCCTGCACACATGCAGCTCCCCCCGATCAAAGTGCAGCATCTCCAGGGCCTCGCAGACATCCTGCCAAAGCTCATCCAGATCCCGGGATTTATCCATCTCCACTTGCAGGCTGAGAAAGCTGCGCCGCCCCTGGCTGATGCCGGCCTCATCCGACATATCGCGAAACCAGCCCGCAATCTTGTCGGTCGCCAGGTATTCGAAATAGCCAAACTTCCGGACAATAACGAACACCGCAATGGCCGGGATTAACAGCAGCAAGCCGGCAGTCTTATTGCGGATATTAACCACCAGGATCGCCAAAAAACACAATACCGCCGTTGCGGCATAGATGATCAGGACCGCATTGCGCGTAGAAAGCCCCATCTCAAGCAAGCGATGATGGATATGATCCTTATCCGGCTGAAACATCCGCCGCCCTTTAAGGAAACGGCGCAGGGGAGACAAAATAGTGTCGAAGATGGGCACGCCCAGCGCCAGGAGAGGAATCAACAAAGTGGCGCCTACCTGGCTTTTAAGAGACCCCAGGATGGCCAGGGCCGCAATCGCATAGCCGATGAAATAGCTCCCCCCGTCACCCATGAAAATGCTGGCCGGGTTGAAGTTGTAGCGCAGAAAACCTAATAGCGCACCGGCCAGAGCGGCAAACTCCAGTGCAGACAGGTAATTGGCCTGTATAACGGACAAAAAGACCATCATCAGGCTGGCAAATAAGGAGACACCGGCAGCCAAGCCATCCAGGCCGTCGATCAGGTTCAGGGCATTGATGAAAAGGAGAAACCAAAAGACGGTAATCGGATAGCTAAATATCCCGAAATTAAGCGTGGTACCGCCAATCGCAAATACGTCAATCCGCACGCCCCCGTAAAAGGCGAGCGACGCAGCAAAAATCTGCATAATAAGTTTGCTCTTCGGCCCCAAACGGCGAAAATCATCGATTAGCCCGACGGAGAAAATGACCACGCCACCCAACATGGCAAAAACCACTTTTGAGTCCCAAACCATCAGCTCTGAAACCTGGGTGTTGAGCAGCCGGGCGGCAATCAGTGCCAGAAAGAAGGAAACAAATATGGCCGGCCCGCCGCTCCGGGGAATAGTGGTAAGATGGACCTTCCGGGCCGACGGTTTATCGACCGCCCCCCAAAGCATTCCGAGCCGACTGGCTACTGGTGTCAGAAGCAGTGCAATCAAGGTAGCTGCAACAAATGTAAAAAGGATTGTGGTCATTGGGAAAAACCGTTATTTTTTTTGTCAGCGCGCACTGCTGACGTTCTTTAGATGATCCAGCATCAACTTTGCCAGACTTTTCCGGTCATAAGCATGCGCTAACCGGACACATCCTTCCTGTAATTTTTGATACATATTCCGGTCCTCTTTCAATAAGCTTACTTTCTTCAGGAAATCTCCTTCATGCTCGGGCTCAAAGCAGATACCAGCTTCATGATTTTCCACAATTTCACGAGCCAACCCTTCCACCCCAAGCAGTATTGGTTTCTGCATGGCCGCTGCTTTGAAAATTCTTGAAGGAATGACCGTTTTAAACGTCTCCGATTTTAGTAACGGCAATAGTACCGCATCAGTTAATGCCATGTATTCGGGAACATACTCCTTGACAGCAGGATCGGAGCTGTCGCTCCCTTTGGGGGTTGGGGTGCGGCGGATGCCTCGTTGGAAAATAGGTCTCTGTCCCTATTTTTTAGATGGAACTCGGCGCGGTCGAATTTAAGCATCTCCATGGCCTCGCCGATATGCGCCCACATCTCCTCTATGGTGTGCGTCTTGTCCGCTTCCATCTGCCGGGAAAGGAAAGTCCGCCGCTCGCGACTTAAACCTGCCATGTCCGACATGTCCCGAAACCAGCTGTAGAACTTGTCGAAGGCCAGGTATTCCAGGTAGCCCATCTTCCGTGCCATGGTCAGCGCCCCAACCCCAAAGATCACCAGGATCAGCCCCACCCCCTCGTTGCGGAGGTTCACGATCAGGATCGCCAAAACGCACAGCGCCACCGTGATGCCGTAAAGGATCAGGACCACGTTCCGGGAGGATAATCCCATCGCCAGGAGCTTGTGATGGATGTGCCCCTTGTCCGGCCGGAACATCGCCCGGCCGCGGACAAAGCGGCGCAACGGCGCGAGGAGCGTGTCGAATACAGGCACCCCGAGAGCCAGCAGCGGGATCAGCATTAGGGCGCCCACCTGGCTCTTCACCGATCCCGTGATCGACAGGGCCGCCACGATGTCGCCCAGAAAGACGCTCGCCGGGTTGAAGTTGTAGCGCAGGAATCCCAGAACCGCCCCGCCCAATGCGGAGAAATAGATCGCTTCGAGGTAGTCGGCCCTTATGACCGAAAGGATAATCATCAGCAGGCAGGTGAAAAAGATCACCCCGGCCGCCAGGCCGTCGATCAGGTTCACTGCGTTGATGAAGAGCAGGAACCAGAAGATCGTAACCGCATAGCTCAGCATGCCGAACTGGATCCCGTACCCGCCGATGAAAAAAAAGCCGATCGAGATCCCGCCCGCGTAGGCAAGCGATGCCCCCAGGATCTGGAAGAGCAGCTTGACCAAGGGGCTCAGCCGGCGGAAGTCGTCCCAGAGCCCGCAACCGAAGACGACCAAGGCCCCGTAGAAGCCGAAGGCCGTCCGGTGATTAAAGACGAAAAGTCTCGACACATCAGTCATATACAAGTTCGTCAGCGCCATCGTGGCCGCAAAGGCAAGAAATACCGCCAGCCCCCCGACCCGTGGGATCGGCGTCGTGTGGACATTCCGCTCCGACGGCATATCCACAGCCCCCAGGCGCACCCCCAGCCGCGTCGCCAGCGGGGTAAGAACCAGCGCAAATCCTAATGCAATCAAAAATAAAAAAAGTAAAGTCGTCATGGGGCCTTTAAATTAATTACTTTCCAGCCGATGTTGAGGAGTGATTGGATTGTAGTCGCCTAGTTCTGCAGAATAAATCTTGCAATACGTTCACAATTCTTTGCCCGATTGAAATATTCCTCTGCGAAGGCATAAGCCGCATGCCCCCGGCGAGCACGTTCTTCTGGATTGTTAGCAGCATCAATTGCCGATAAAAGCCCATCAATGTCGTCCTCTCTCACGACCCAACCACCGCCCGACTCAAGAATCCACTGTGCGATTTCACATTGCATATTTCCAATAAAAAGCGCCGGCTTTCCAATAGAAAATATATTTTGGATCTTGCTTGGAACTCCGATACCAGTCCAGGATGACTTCAAGCTAACCAAATGTACGTCGGCAGCTCCTAAAATTGCCTTAGGAGCATAGTCATACAGTTCTATGCGCACTTCCTTGTGTGTCTCTGCAAATTGTTGCAGTGCCGCCCAGCGCTTTCCACCGCCGAAAAAAGCCCACATAGGCCCGGATGGCCCCAATCGTGTCGCCGCTTCAAGAAATTCATCAGTATTTACACCGAATCCCAGATTTCCCGCATGCATCAGTACGCAATCATCTTCTTTCCAGCCATACTTTGATCTCAGTTCATGCCTTTCAGAATTTGACAACGGCTTCAAATCAGAATCGCCCCAGAGAGGCACCCACTGCATATTGGGCCGCTTTTCAACCGTTGCGAAGTTTTCATGATCATTACCTTTATTGCTCTGCTTCTTTGATAGTGGGCATTCAACATACTTTGATATACGGTCAATCATGGAAGGACCTAAGGCCAAGATGGCATGCGAACGCATAAACATGGCCCGATTGATTTTTTCTAACGATCTGTAAATTAGGCTGCTTTGCCCCAGCATGCCATGTTCCTTCATGACATCGGGATAGAGATCCATGATCCACTGTACGACCCGTGTATGATTTTGACTGCCAGGTGATATCTGAGAATTAGAATGATCAAGATTATCGCTGTGCCTACCAAATAAAAGAGCAGTTAATATGCCAAGATAGGGCGGAGTCGTCAGTGCGACGACAGCATCCGGTTTTGGTCTGAATGTCCACAACTTAAAAAACAGGATAAGGTAAAATGATGCATAATCTAAAATTTTCCCGAAATATGTTCGGCGCCCGAAATTGAAAGCAGGCAGCCGTATGATCCTTACTTTATCAATGAAATCAGTTTCAAAAGATTTACTGCCACCATAGGTACCCTTTGATGTAATGACCACGACATCATGGCCATGCCCTACCAAACATTTTGCAATATCGTGGAGTTTAACACCGGTGGGAGCAATGTCGGGGGGATAGAATTGATTTAATAAGATGATAAGCAACTGATTATATAGATTATCTGAGGATATTTTTCTATGTGGGCTTTGCCTGCCAATGCTTCTGCCAGACCACCCGGTTGACATAATCGGTATAACTCAGAATAATGCGTACGACCTTTTCTGATACGTTAGGTACATCATAGTCATGTACAATACGCAAGGTACGATCACTGCCGCGTGGCTGGGTTTCAAGGATGTCAAGACCTTCTCGCACCCTTTGCCAGTCTAATCCCACCATCATGACCGCACCCTCTTCCATTCCCTCCGGCCGTTCATGGGCTTGGCGGATATTGAGAGCAGGGAAATTCAGAATTGAGGATTCTTCCGTAATCGTGCCGCTGTCCGAGAGGACGGCGCGGGCATTCATCTGGAGCTTTATGTAATCGCTCAGTCCAAAGGGTTTGTGCATCTCCACCAGCGCGGGCAGTTCGATCCCTTCCAGTTCAATCCGTTTTCGCGTGCGGGGATGGGTGGTCATGATGATACGCTTGCCGTGCGCAGTGACCAGTCCCTGCAATAACTCAATAAGCCTCCGGAAGTTGCCTTCATCATCCACATTCTCTTCCCGGTGGCAGCTCAGAACAAAATAATCAAGGGCATTCAAACTCAATGTTTCCAGTATCGCAGATCTTTTAATCTTAGGCAGGTAGTGATGCAGCACCTCATACATGGGACTACCCGTCTTGATCACGCGATCAGGCGACAACCCCTCACGCAGGAGATACTCTCTGCCGATGGCGCTGTAAGGCATGTTGATATCGCTGATATGATCTACGATTTTGCGGTTGATCTCCTCTGGCACCCGCTGATCAAAGCAGCGGTTTCCCGCCTCCATGTGAAATACGGGAATTTTGCGTCGTTTCGCCGGATAAGCTGCGAGGCAACTGTTCGTATCCCCGAGAATTAGAATCGCATCTGGCTTTTCAGCGGCCAGAACTTCATCCACTTTCGCGATGACAAGGCCAACGGTCTCCGCAGGGCTCTTCCCCGCCGCCGCCAGAAAGTGGTCGGGTGCCCGCAACCCTAAGTCATCGAAAAACACCTGGTTTAATTCATAATCATAATTCTGCCCCGTATGGACGAGGATATGCTGGCTTAGATGTTCCAGCACGGAGATCACACGGCTCAGGCGAATGATTTCCGGCCGGGTGCCGACGATGGTCATGACTTTCATAGAGGTTCCTTAAGAATCCTTTACACGGTCATTCCAAAAGAATCTGGAATAGCCGGATCAAAAATTTCGTTCGCCCAGAAAAGCACGATCAGATCGCTTTTTCCCACATTTTCAATGGAATGTGTGTGACCCGGCGGAATATCGACCACGCGGAACTCACGGCCAGAAACGGGATATTCAATAACATCCCCACCCAGGATATGGCGAAAGCGAATCACAGCGTTCCCTTCGAGGACGACAAACTTCTCTACCTTGGTATCATGATAATGGTTGCCCCTCGTGATTCCGGGCCGGGTGCGCGATACGAAAATCTGCCCGATTTGGGGCGATTTCAGCAGCTCGGCCAGTTCGCCACGTGGATCAATCCGCTGGGTCAATGCATAGGCGAAGGAATCCGCAGGAAGATACGAAATGTAGGTCGCATAGAGGGCGCGGAGAAAAGGGTCGCTCATGTCCGGCAGAAGAAGGTTTACACGGCTGTCCCGAAAGCCTTGGATCGTCTCCGCCAATGCGCCCAGCGATATTCGATACGTCGGTTCCGCCAGGCAATACTTGCCATCTGAAACGGGCAGGCGGCCATCCATGACGCCGAGAAAGGCGCGGACCACATCATCAATATAAACCAGCTCGATTTCCCTTGCCGGATCAGAGATGCCGATAGGTAAATCGTAGGCGATATTGTGACAGAAAGTAGCCACTACGGAATTATAATTGGGCCGACACCATTTGCCGAACACGTTGGGCAGACGAAAGACATAGACCGGCGCCCCGGACTCTTTCCCATAAGCAAAGACGGTACCCTCCGCCTCCCTCTTGCTGTTGCCGTAGGGATTGTCGAGTGCTGCCTGGGTGGAAGAAGAAATGACGAGCGGGATCCGTTTCCCCTGGATCTGCAGATAGTCCACGATGGCCTGCGTAAGTCCGGCATTGCCGGTCTGGAACTCTTCCACATCCTGGGGACGATTAACACCGGCCAAGTGGTAGATGAAGTCCGCCTCAGAGACAAGGCCGGCAAGTGCTGCAGGGTCATTCTGTACATCAAAGCAGAGGACCCGGACATCTGCCTGTCGACCCAATGCCGCACGCAGGTTTTTTCCGACAAAACCTGCGGAGCCGGTAATCAGAACAGTTTTCATGCTTCGACCTTCTCTCCCTTGAGGGCTTTTTGAATAATGTCGAGCTTAAGGAGCAATTTTGTCATGCCCTCAACATCAAGTCGCTGAGTATTATCGGATGTATAATCGCACTTGAGCGAGAGATCTTCCTGTCCTTCGACAAAATAGCAGGCATAATTCAAATCGCGTACATCGGCGGGCACACGATAGTATCCACCCCTATCTTCAGCTTTGGCCATCTCCTCGCGGTTGAGCAGCGACTCATAAAGCTTCTCGCCGTGCCGGGTACCGATAATCCTAAACTCGTTCTTAACATTTAAAAGTTTCAGCATTGCCTCCGCCAGTGTACGGATGGTGGCGGCAGGAGCCTTCTGCACAAAGATATCGCCAGGGCTGCCATGCTCGAAGGCATAGAGCACAAGATCCACGGCATCATCAATGGTCATCATGAAACGGGTCATATTGGGGTCGGTCACCGTTAACGGCGCACCATCCTGAATCTGGCGCAAGAATAGCGGAATCACCGAACCACGAGAGGCCATTACATTGCCATAACGTGTTCCGCAGAAGATTGTTGAAGTATCGCCATACATGCGCGCCTTTGCAATCATCAGTTTCTCCATCATAGCCTTGCTGATACCCATGGCGTTGATTGGATAAACGGCCTTGTCGGTGCTGAGGACTATAAGATTTTTCGCCTGGCAGGCCATCGCCGCGTTCATAACATTTTCCGCTCCCATATTATTGGTTTGCACCGCCTCCATGGGGAAAAATTCGCATGAAGGTACCTGTTTGAGAGCCGCAGCATGGAAGACATAATCCACACCCCGCATAGCGGGCAATATGCTATCATAGTTGCGCACATCACCAATGTAAAACTTTACTTTAGGATTTGCCAAAGAAATTCGCAGATCTTCCTGCTTCTTCTCGTCGCGGCTGAAAATACGAATTTCTTTGATCTCGGTGTCAAGAAAACGACGTAGCACAGCATTGCCGAAAGTTCCGGTACCACCAGTGATTAGTAATGTTTTTCCTGCAAACATAACACTTCCTAAGTTATTCTCTATACCTGATAGTTCCATGCATGTCCAGTTACCATAAGACAATCTGAGCGTTACGGTTAATCAACGACCACAAAATCCGGCCTCTCCCTGCAATTTAAAAGCCACTCATACAACTCAATCGTCATCTGGGCAGAATTGGTCCAGGTAAATCGTGCCGCAACCAATTCCTTGCCCCGCTCCCCCATGCGCCGCAGCTCATCAGGTGCGCAGCTCATGGCATCCTTCAAGGCTTCAGCAATTGCACCAGAGTCAACGTCAACCCACCAACCGCACTGATGAGTCACAAGACTCTCCCACGGAGCGCCTTTGGTGGTAATTACGGGTACACCAGCACCCAACGCTTCCAAAACGACAACCGGAGCAGCCTCTCGCTTGGTCGGCAGCACAAACAGCTCAGCAGCGGCATAGGCATCACGTTTGGTTTGATCTACCAACAAACCGGTAAATACAACATGATTGTCAAGGTTATGCTTTTTGACTGCCGCTTGTATTTCTCGCAGATGATCGAATTCATCGGCACCGGCAAGGACAAAAATCCAATCGGTCAGTTTTTCGCGAATCAGCGCCAATGCTTCAATAAGAAGTGGAATGCCCTTGATCGGAGTAATCCGTGATAAATACAAAACGATTCGTTTGTCAGAATTGATATTGAACTTACTCCGGAACGCGGATGAATCTCCTTCACTATCCAGCCAAAATTGACTTATTCCATTTTGAATTACTGCGATAGGATTTCTTAGACCAAAATCGCGGACTCCTCCTATCTCCTGTTCTGACAATGCATGAAAGCAAGAAGCATTTCGCAAATTACCACTCTCATACAGAGGCATTACTATCCTCTTTTTCCAAGAAGAGCGCTGCAACGCCCACAGCTCAAGAGCTCCATGAGGTGCAAGTACAAATGGTACATTACGCTTTTTGTGTAGGTAACTGGTTATTCTGGAATTTGCAAGCCAGAGAGAATGCTGATGGATGATATCGACATTTCGTCCTTCAGGTCCGGCAGCAGCACGCGCCATCGCAGGACTGTACCTCAGTGCCTTTGGGCCAACATAGGGAAACCGGAAAATCTTCTCTGGTGGGAGGTTCGCTGACAACTCCGCCCAATGGACGTCTGCATCGCTATCGGTGCACCAGATAGCAGCATGGTTTCCCAGAGAATTCTGCTCCCGACATAGGCTCAAAGCCACCGAACCCAAACCAAAAGAGCCTGGACCGACGGTGAAAATATTGTGAATGATATTCATGAAAGCATAATGTATGGGTTAATAGACCTAACCTCAACAAGCCACATATCGCTAAGAGCGGTATTACTCAATTCAGGACAGTTTCAATTGGGCTGTAATGTCTTCATAAATTGACCCTGCTGGAACGGCAACACAATTCCAAGCACTCTCCACATCGCCATCCAGCAACCCATCAGACCGAAGGCGATATATGGTATAACCTGCACCAAGAATCTGCCGGATTTCTGACATCCTAAAATGTTTTTTACTTATTGCATTGTATTCGAAAATGATCAGCGGCTGCTTCTTTTTAAAAATCCCCCCCCCCCCCGCATTACCGAAGGCTCAAAACCTTCAACATCTATAAGCAAGACCAAATGCTCATATATTCCAATCGCTGCATCATCAAGCTTGGTCATTAAGACCTTGCTATCTGATTTTAAAGAACTTTCACTGAAAACGGATGAACCGCCCGAGTTTTTCTCGTAGCTGGAAAAACTGACCCATCCATGTTCTTCACCAACGAGTTTCTCAACGACCGCATGCTTACTTAACCCATTAATTTTCAAGCTTTTTGTTATCGCGTGGGCACATTCTGCAATCGGTTCAAAAGCAACAATCCGGGCAACATTTTTGTACTGTGAAACATCCAGAACCATCTCGCCTACGTTTGCACCAACATCAACAAACTCGACCGAACCGGGCAAACCGGATAGGACATAGTTAAGCAATGCATGTGTTTCAGGTTCATTCCAGCCGCCGATTATTGGTCGGGCATAGGAAGCGGCAACTTTGTGGTTAAAAAACATCTTGATCCCCATGACCGAAATAACCCGGTCAGCTCTCACAAGCCTTAGAGCAAACCCAAGACCGCGAAGATTTATGCCAAACCACTTTTGCACCACAAAATAAATGAACGCATAAGCTTTGGCTAAATAGAAGAACATGCCGAGTAACCACCTTGTATATCTATTTTATCATTAACTCGCGTATAATGCAGATGCACATTACTTTCGAATCAAAGCCTTGAGTATCATCTTGTCTGCCAGACTAAAACCTTTTTGGGGCGTCTGTATGGCTACATCGATCGCACTTTTAAGATTCTGCGCGAATAGTTCAGGCGACCATCCTGCGATTATTTCACATCCTGCCGCACCCATGGCATTTCGCAGAGATTCATCGTTTGCAACATGGCTCAAGTGATGCGACAAACCTTCCACGTCATACGGGTTGAACATAAATCCGTTGGTTCCTTCTTTGACGAGATCCGGGGCACAGCCGCAACTGGATGAAACCAGTACCGGCAGTCCGGATGCCATCGACTCGTTAACGACAAGACCCCACTGCTCGCTGGTGCTCGCCAGGATAAATGCTCCTGCCAATCCATAATACACCGGCAGATCCGGATATTGGGCGAATCCCGGCAGTAGAACCATTTCATTCAATCGTAGCTCTTCCCGCAGATTGATAATCTGTCCCTTAAACGGGCCATCGCCGAGAAAAATCAGCTTCCACTGTTTATCTTCTGAATTTTTCAGATACCGGGCATATGCTTGAAGGACGCGGCTGAGATTTTTTTTCTGAACGAATCGGCTGGAGACAAGGAAGTATCGTTCCGGCAGGTCATACTGTTTTCTTAAGTCAGCAGCGTTCCGCCGGGCAGATTCGGCCCCCTGTGCAAAATACTCGTTATCGACAACATCACAACCGGTAAAAATTAGTTCTTCAGGCATTCCCAAAATATTAAGGTATGCCTTATGCGGTGTTCCGCCGACAAACCCGGCATCACTCAGTTGCACAATTCGGCCTTTAAGAGCTTCCTTCCACCAGACACGCGGTTCATCCTGCTGCTGGCTCTCAGACATCATCACGGTCGAAGTCTTGGTCTCCAGGCACCACGTCAGGGCAGTTAACGAGGCCGGCGCGTCCCACCCGGAAATTACCACCACATGAGGACAGAGCGCTTCAAGAACAGCCCGCACCCTTTTTGCAACAACTCTTCTGGGTTGCATGCTTATCGGCTTGTCCTTGAAAAGGGTTATACGGGAGAAGCGGGCCTTATCGGTACACAGATCCCAAGCATATGTATCGTCGCGCAACGAAAATTCAATTGCGGTTATTGCCGCAAGCCTGTTCGCCGCATTCAGGCGTGCAAGATGATACGGCCCCAGCCGGTCGCAGAGAAAGGCTGTCCGTATCCGCTGTCCGACCATTTCAGACATGAGCAGGTCCCATCAGCAACGACTCGATCTCCCATGCTATATTCCTCGTATCGGATATCTGCGCGATCTTGTTACGACATACCATGGCGGTCTTGTGCGCAGCCTCCTTATTCCGGATAAAATATACCGTCTTTTCCGCCAGGACAACAATGTCATGGGTGGCAATCAGAAAACCGCAATCGTCATTATTGACGATCTCCTTTAATCCACCTTTTTGCACTGATGCGACCAACGATACACCATAACTGACGGCTTCCAGGGGAGACAATCCCATAGCGTCAAAATCGGAATTAAACAGCATTACGTCAAGACTCTGATAAAAATGTTTCAGATCCTGCTGCCAGCCCAACCATTTGACTCGCTCGGCAATATTCAGGTGCGCGGCAAAGGCCTCCAGCCGCGATCGATCTTCTCCGTCCCCGGCAATGAGGAACATGGCATTCGGCAACTCCTGCAATACCTTGTGGGCAACACGCAGAAATATGTCAAAACGTTTCCTGGGGATCAGCCATCCGGCATTGCCGATCACCGGTATATCCGGAGACAGCCCAAGAGCGGCGCGAGCCTGCCAACGTTCTTCCGCTGTAGGCAGCTCGGGTATGGCAAGCGGGTTACGAATCGTATGGGCCAGCCGTTTTACTGGGGGATATAGAGTTTCCGCTTCCGCACGTATAAAGTCGGAAGGAAAGGTAATGGCCTGAAACCGGCTGCAGGCGATACGATAGATAAGCTGCCATTGCCAAGACGGTTTAACCCCTTCATGGTGGAAATGAATAGCAAGCAGCCTTCTACCGCGGCACAGGTCACCCAATGCCAGCATTGCCAATAGATTGTGACCGGTCATCAGTAGGGCATCGGCCCGGATGCCGCGCAACGTCCGTCGCAACAGACTGAAGCTACGCCAACCGCCTTTGCCGAGATAGGGTAAACCCTGTACAGATATGCCCTGCTCGTGTAGCAACGGGCCGAGGCTGCCTATGGGAGTTAAAGAAACAACCACGCAAGAATGGCCCCGTTCTTTCAATCCAAGCATCAGCCGCAATGAAGCCTGTTCCATGCCGCCCAGGTTTGTTCCCTGCATGATGTTTATTATGCGCATATTTTCCCAACTGCCGGTTTACCGCTATAATTTCCCTTGCTGCCAACAAACTCCATAAGTTAACATCATGATATTTGAGGTATCTTAAATACCACCGCCATAAATAGCGATAATGCCAGTGCACACTACCCTTAACCAGATGCCCGAAAGGATTAAATGCTGTTATAACAAAAAAGCCTTAACCGTTACTTCATGGTCTAAATTATAAGACTTTCCAATCCCGCAATATTAGCCCCTTGTCATACTCTAATCTTTCAGCCCATTTTTTAGGGGCAGTAACTATTTTGTCAGCGTTATTATTCAGCCAGGCACCCCACCAGCTAAACGTACTGTTAGCTAAAATATTATTTCTACAAGCCGCCATTAACTGCATATCAATGTAATGGCTTTCCCTTTCACTATTCCAGTCAATAAATAAGCATGCCGAGTCACCCATTAGAGGGGGGAAATTTTCTTTACACCAGGCTATATCATCGGAAAATACAAAAAACGAAACATTTCGCTTGTTCTCTGCAATATAATCTATAGCAGCTTTATAGTATTCGAGAGGACACTCTAAATGAGAATCCGCTTGGATATAATTGGTTCTTCTGACATGAATACTAACAGATTCGCTCTTGCTGATTTTATCCATAACTTGCTGATTTTTGATGTCAAGTTCACGTTTAAATACAAATGATTTTCTAATGTTGGCTTCAACACCATTGAAATAATCCGTATTAATCCAGTAGCCTACATAATATCGGTCGTTAATGTCATCAAAAGAAGATTTATCAAATTTACATATTGTTTCCTCATAAAATACTGTATTTTTAGGAGAGAGATATTTGTTAATCAGTTTTTGTAGTAGAGCTGATTTGGAATAGCGTGTCACTTTATTCAGATCTGAGCTATTAGCCAGCTTCAATTCCATGCCAAAAAAATCAACCAAACAAAAATCGTGTGTTTCATAATGATCAAACATCGTAATGTCTGCCAAAATTTCCTCTTGAAATTTCTCTTGTAATGCAACTAAAAAAGCATATTGGAACATTTGATTTCCAAATCCGCCCTGGAATTTAACTATTTTCATTGTTCATATCCTCAATTTGGGACTTAACCCACTCATATTGTTCTTTCAATCCATCCTCTAATTTAATTTTTGGTTCCCAACCAAGCAATGATTGTGCTTTTGAAAAATCTGCACACCTTGCCTTATCACCTTCGGGCTTTGACGTATCATAATAAACATCGATATCTTTACCTGATATTTTTACTATATTTTCAGCAATTTCCTTAATAGTAGTTGATTTATCAGGCCCAATTTGAATATAGCCATGCCCCCATCCCTTTTCCAGAGCCAAACAAATAGCACCCACAACATCATTGACATGAATGAATGCTCTCCCCTGAAGCCCGCTGCCCCACACATGAAAGGGCTCTTTAGGGTAATTTATCGCCTTCCGAATTAAGGCAGGGATTACTTGACTACGTTTACCAAAATCACAGGGAGAACCGTAAACATTATGAAACATCAATGTGCAACAGGGGATACCTACTTCTTTTTCCATATACTCGGTTTCCAGCTGGCCCATTAGTTTACTCCAACCATAGGCAGATTCGGGTATTGCAGGAAACAACTCTTCCTCTCTTAGCGGAATTGCCTCTATCGTATTCTGCCTTGTATACGGAAAGCTGCACGCAGTTCCCACGTAGATAAAGCCCTTAATTCTGTCTTTCCCGGCTTTTCTGCAAGCATTTATTACATTAGAATTTATCAAATTGTTTTGTCTGAAAAGATCTCCTTGATTATTAAAAACATAATCAATCCCGGCTACAATATCTGCCAGATGAATAACATAATCCATACTATTCACAACACGCTCACACGCACCCTGGACAGAAAGATCAATATTATAAAAATTATGATCAAGGTCAATAACAGGTAACCCAGAATCGTCATTCAAGTACTCCAACTTTCCTCGCCAGAGATTATCTATCACATATATATCATATTGTTCTTCCAAGAGACGTTTCACAAGACTAGAACCAATCATCCCGCAGCCTCCGGTTACTAAAACTTTTTTGTTGAACAGACTATTTCCTTCCGATGATGTAGCCAGCTTTGGCATTTATTTTGCCCCCCTATCTATTAGAAGATGTTATGCACTTAAGTCACATACCATTTGTACGTAGAGCCTCACAGAACCGGACTGGCGCTATTTACACTGCCGGCTCCTCACATGGACATTACGGTTTTACGACGGAAACATACTCACCTTGATTCTTGGCACTGGCAACGGGTACCTTTCCAACATTTCTGTGCATCAAATCGCCCATGCTTGCAATAAGTTCCATAAATTGTTGCGCCCGACTGACAACATCATGCCCATCAGCCCAGACCCGTCTTTGACCTGCCTCTGCTATCCGCACAATTTCAAGAGGATTCAACAGGAGACACTGTACTTTTTCAACCAGCTCTTCAGCGCTGGAAAAATATACCGCCTCTTCCCCTTCGGTAAACATCTCTTTCATGTCATCTGTACGCTCGCACAACAGCAATCGTCCGCAGGCCGGTATTTCAAAACATCTTCTGGTAAAGGTGTCACGGTTCATTTTAGACAGAAAGGAAAGACATATTTTCGCCCCGCAAAGAGCCTTAACGTACTCTTTATCATAGACCGGTGATATATCACCGAAATAGTCCGCCATATCGCCAAGTACTTCTCTTGTCCAATATTTGCCGCCGTACAGTCGCACGTGCACCCCGGCTGTTACAAGTGCCCGCAGGTACTCCTCGCGCCCGTCCGGCTCGTAGTGGCCAATAAATACAACATCGCAGCCAGCAACCCCCCTATCAGCATCGGGCATCTCAAATGGCCGATGCTGATAGGGAATGAAATATGGCTTGAGGACATGTACATTCCTGGCACCAAAAGAAATGGCTTCTTTGAGGTTGAGCGGTCTGTATACGAAGTTAACATCATAATATTTTAGGCATATTAAATACCAGCGCCATAAATAGCGATGATGCCAGCGCACACTACCCTTAATCAGATGCCCGAAAGGATCATCATTGTTGTATGAAGCCAACAATATACCAGCAGCTTTTAGCCTACGCAGAGTGCGTGGCAACACATGGGTGCCGTTCCAGACAAGAACGAGATCAGGATTTATGGCACCTGACTTCTTAAGCAGTTCACGATTCAAGTTGACTAACGCAGGGCCGGGAAAGGGCAATGCACTCTGATAATAGCCCAGCTTACCATGAAAATAATCCTGAAAAGCAAATGAAACTACTTCATGACCGATTTTTGTGAGAGCATCTGCGAAAGCCGGCTCCATGTGTTGCCAGCTCCAGTTGCCGGCGATTAGAATTTTCATTTATGGCTGCACCATCTCCGATTAATCGTCACAAACATTTAGCTGAAACATTAAAATTAGTATTAAGGTCGTTCGATGAGCTTTCCCCAGCATGTATCAATTTCTTCTGGATGAAACTTCCCGGTGCCACTTTCGGGATATAAAGTTATTTCCCCAAAAACAATTTTTGGTAATGAATATAAATCTATTCGACAAAACGGAATCCCAGCCGAAAGTGAGGATGCGACCGATAGCATTTCTTCGAGACACTCTGGTTTATTTATATCGCCTTTGTAGTCTTGATACGTTAATTCAATAGGCAATCGCTCCCATTTAGGGCTATAAAAAGCCCGAGTGTGATTATCGAATCTGTCGATATCAAGCTGAACGAAACGTGGAACACCATTGAAACAGTAGAACTTGAAATCCTTTGGCACCCTGCCACTTTGGTCGGTCAGATATTTTTCACAAACAATTCTCGGCCTTATGTTTTTGTAGGCCCATTCACGACCAAATTTATAATAATTAGAATGCAACCATTTATTCATATTCTTCTGCAAAATTTCCCAAGCTAAATCAGCCTTGTCTTTACATAATATCCTGCCTTCCCGCTTTCAATGTAACGAGGTTGGTGGTGTAATGTCCATAGCCTCATAAAGTTCAATTTGTTTTTTCGTTACTTCACCTACGCGCAGTTCATGCCCCGGCTGCTCGAA
>Ga0082335_1002554_pt1 | contig 33612 bp, 30 predicted proteins | sample Subgrocontami58m_FD_72375 | JGI IMG/M metagenome (GOLD analysis project Ga0082335, IMG submission 72375) | Subsurface groundwater microbial communities from S. Glens Falls, New York, USA - GMW37 contaminated, 5.8 m (SPADES assembly) (version 2) ... | reverse complement strand
GGGGTCGGGCGCGCCAGGGGACGCGGGTGCGGCGCCGCGCCGGGCCGCCGGGGGAGGGCGAAAGCCGGCTGCGCGGGCCGGGCGTTGCCGGCAATGCGGCCGCGGATCAGGCGCACCGCGAGGTAGGCCAGCCCGCCGATGAGAACAACCTGCAGGAGGAGGCCCAGCATGCCGGCAGCACCACCGAGGCCGCCGGCGAAGCCGCCGCCGAACATCATGCCGATCAGGCCGGCGCCCAGCATGCCGCCCATCAGGCCGGAGAGGAACGGGTTGCGGGACATGAAGCCGCCGGGTTGCTGCCCGGCCGCCGTCGCCGACTTCTGCGCGGCCGGTTGCTGCGCCGGCTGGGTTGGGGTCGTGCTCCGTTCCACGGGCTTGGCGGTGGGCGCGGTCTGGGTCGGCGCCGGCGCCTGGCCGGTCTTGCCGCCGCGGCTGCCCGAACTCGAGCCCGCGCCGGCGCGCGCCTCGGCCAAGGCCGGCAGCGCGATGATCGCCACGGCGACGATGGCAAGTAAATGACGGAAGATATTGTTGCGCATGAACGAAGCACCCCTGCCGGCCCCTGCCGGCGTCCGTCATGTTAGGCGCATATCCTCCCGGTTCAAGGCGTCGGCGGCGGAATTTCCCTTCAGACGGGGGCGAAATGCCTGTGGAGCCGGACGGCGAGGGCGAGTGCCCGTCCCTGCATCGCCGCGGCCGAAACCATGGCGACGAGGGCGGCTGTGTAGCGGACGGCTTCCGGCCGAGGCGCCATGTTCGCCGCGGCGATCTCGACCGCGAGTGCGCCCCCCACCGCCAGTGCCACCCAGACCAGCACCAGCTTGGCCGGCCGCGACACGGCCACCATCGGCCGGTACATGTCGTGCTCGATCCGCATCAGGAACCCGCGCGCCCCGCCGGCGGCAAGGCCGGCCAGGAGGACCAGGATGAACGGCCAGGCGGACTGCCGGGCGGCGATCTGGATCACGGCGAGGCCCAGCGCCACGCCGAGGCCCAAGGTCGGCGGCGCGAGCAGCCGCCACTGCGAGATGTAGCGCCGCTGCACCTCGCGGACGGCAAGGTAGATGCTGCCGCAGGCGGCAACCGCCAGCAGGCTGTGCAACAGGGTGAGTTTACCGATCATGCCGCCATCTTACTACAGGACGGCCCTCCGGCGTCCCCGCGGCGACTGATTTGTGGACACCGGACTTGTGGACGGGGGACTTCTAGTTGAACCGGACGTATTCGAAATCCGCCGCCTGGTTGTTGATGCCGCGGGCCGGCGGCGCGATCCAGTGGGCGTACTTGCCGGGCTGCGTCACCGCCGGGCCCATCAGCGAGGTGACGTAGGCGCGATCCGCGTCGCTCGGCAGCCACTGGCCCTCGTTGGCCTTCCATTCCGCCTCGGAGAGCACGCGGCCGTCGGGTGAGACGCGCATGCCGGCAAAGGCGCCGATGCGACGGTTGAAGGCTCGGTGCGGCAGCTTCATCTCGAAGTCGATGCCGGCGCGTTCGATGATCTTGTTCCAGCGCAGCACGCCCTTGGCGCAGTCTTCTATGTAGTCCTGGCGCAGCCGCTCGTTCAGTGCCGACAGGGCCGGCACCGTCTTCTTCACGATGCGGCCGCCCTCGGCGGTGTCGATTTCGTAGCTGGCGTCGGTCAGCAGGTGGTCGTCGTCGATGCGCGTCTCGAGGAAGCGGCCCTTCACGCCCATCGTGTAGTAGTTGGCGGCGTTGGTCGAAGCCTCCTGGCCGAACAGGTCGAGCGACACCGAGAAGTGGAAATTGAGGTACTTCTGGATGGTCGCGAGATCGATGCCGCCCAGGGCGCGCACGTCGTCGGTCCTGTGCTCCTTCATCAGCTCGCAGGTGCGCTGGAGGACGCGGCCGACTCCGGTTTCGCCCACGAACATGTGGTGCGCCTCCTCGGTCAGCATGAAGCGGCAGGAGCGCGACAGCGGGTCGAAGCCCGATTCGGCCAGCGACGCGAGCTGGTACTTGCCGTCGCGGTCGGTGAAATAGGTGAACATGAAGAACGAGAGCCAGTCCGGCGTCGCCTCGTTGAAGGCGCCCAGGATCCGCGGCTTGTCGGGATCGCCCGAATGGCGCACCAGCATCTCCTCGGCCTCCTCGCGGCCGTCGCGGCCGAAGTAGGCGTGCAGCAGATAGACCATGGCCCAGAGGTGGCGGCCTTCCTCGACATTGACCTGGAAGAGGTTGCGCAGGTCGTAGAGCGAGGGCGCGGTCTTGCCCAGCAGGCGCTGCTGCTCGACGCTCGCGGGCTCGGTGTCGCCCTGCGTCACGATCAGGCGGCGCAGGGTCGAGCGCAGCTCGCCCGGCACGTCCTGCCACACGGGCTTCCCCTTGCTGTCGCCGTAGGCGATGGTCCGGTCGGGATCGCGTCCGGCGAGGAAGATGCCCCAGCGGTATTCCGGCATCTTCACGTGGCCGAAATTCGCCCAGCCGTTGGCGTCGGTCGAGACCGCGGTGCGCAGATAGACGTCGTAGCCTGACGTGCCGTCGGGGCCCATGTCTTTCCACCAGTCGAGGAAGCGCGGCTGCCAGTTCTCCAGCGCGCGCTGCAGGCGGCGATCGCTCGAGAGGTCGACGTTGTTGGGAATGAGCTGGCTGTAGTCGATGGCCATGATTGCCTCCTTGCGTCCGCCGGTCAGGCGCGTTTGCGGTCGTATTTGCTCTGCTTGCCCGTGCCGTAGAGCTTCAGCGCGCCCTCGGGGCCGGTGGCGTTGGGCCGCTGGAAAATCCAGTTCTGCCAGGCCGAGAGCCGGGCGAAGATCTTGGTCTCCATCGTCTCCGGCCCGGCGAAGCGCAGGTTGGCTTCCATGCCGATCAGCCCATCGGGCGAGAAACCTGCGCGCTCCTCGACGGCCAGTCGGACTTCGCCGTCCCAGTCGATGTCGTCGGGCGTGAAGGTGACGAGGCCTGCCTCGTCGGCGGCCTCGGCGTCGAGGGCCTCACCGATTTCTTCCTTCAGTTCGTCGACATGCTTCGGATCCGAGAGAAAGCGCGTCGCGAGCCGCGTCAGGCCGTTGCCCATGGGGTAGGGGCCGAAGTTCATCGGCGTGAGTCGCAGCGTCGCGACCGGCAGGTTCGACCCCTCGACCGTGCCATCCAGCATATAGGAGCGGTCGGCGGCCAGGACGATCTCGAGCAGGGTGCCGGTGAAGCACGAGCCCGGCTCAACCAGGGCGATCAGGCTGCGCGAGCTGACGTCGAGGCGTTTCAGCGTGCGCTTCCAGTAGAGGACGATCTCCTGCACCAGCCAGCTTGCGGCTTCCCTGGCGAGCAGTGCGTCGTAGGCCTCGACCAAGACGCCGTCGCCCTGGCTCTGCAGGACCCAGGTGCCGATCTCGGTTTCGTTGAGCCGCAGATGCATCATCGCGTCGTCGAGATCGCGGGCGAGAGCCAGCGGCCAGAAGGCGGCGCCCTGCGCATGGATCGCGGCGGCATCGGCCGGCGGCGCCTCCGTCGGGCCATTGATGCGGAAGCGGGCGGCGCGCTGTGCGCGGTCGATCTCGACCGTGAGTCGCGGATAGCGGATCGTGTCTCCTTCGAGACGGCGCTCGACCAGCGGCAGAGCGATGCCCTTGGCGTTCTTCGGTCGCGCCGATTTGGCGGCGGTCTCCTCTGCGATCTTGCGGGTTTCCTCGGCGAGCCTGCTGGGCGGGATGAGCCGGTCGACCAGCCGCCACTCCTGTGCCCGCTTGCCGCGCAAGCCCTCGGCGGTGGTGCAGAAGAAGTCGGCGTGGTCGCGCCGCACCAGGCGCTTGTCGACCAGGCGCGTCAATCCGCCGGTGCCGGGCAGCACGGCGAGCAGCGGCAGCTCGGGAAGCGACACGGCGCTCGAACCGTCGTCGGCCAGCAGGATCTGCTCGCAGGCGAGTGCCAGCTCGTAGCCGCCGCCGGCGGCGATGCCGTTGATCGAGCAGATGTAGCGCTGGCCGGAATGGGTGCTGGCGTCCTCGATGGCGAGCCGCGTTTCGTTGGTGAACTTGCAGAAGTTCACCTTGTGGTCGTGGCTGCTGAGACCCAGCATGTTGATGTTGGCGCCGGAGCAGAAGACGCGGTCGCGCTGCGAGCGGATCACCACGGCGCCGACCTCGGGGTGCTCGAAGCGCAAGCGCTGCACGGCATCGGCCAGTTCGATGTCGACACCGAGGTCGTAGGAATTGAGCTTCAGCTTGTAGCCGGGCCTGAGGCCGGCATCTTCGTTCACGTCCATGGTGAGATAGGCGACGCCGTTCTCGACGCTGAGCTTCCAGTGCCGGTAGTGCTCCGGCGCGGTGCGGAAGTCGATGACGTCGGTCTCGGCCATGCTGATTCCCATTTCCGTAATTCGGTACTGAAATACCTATTTACTTTCCCCGCCGCAAGGGCATTCTGTCAAGGCCCATGACCGCCATCCGACCCGCCGAACCTGTGGATTTGCCGGCCATCGCCGCGCTCGATGCGCGGCTGACCGGCCAGGCCAAGGCCGCCTACTGGCAGGGCATGCTGGAACGCTATGCCGGCGGGCCACCGGACCGGCACTTTCTTGTCGCCGAGACGGCGAGAGGTACGCTGGCCGGCTTCATCGCCGGCGAAGTGCGCGCCTGGGAGTTTGGTCAGCCGCCGGCCGGCTGGGTGTTCGCCGTCCAGGTCGATCCCAGGCTCCGGTTGAAAGGGACGGGCAGTGCGCTGTTCGAGGCGCTCGCCGCCCGCTTCAAGGCACAGGGCGTGACGCGCGTGCGCACCCTGGTCGATCGCAAGGATCACCTGATCCTGTCGTTCTTCCGTGCCCAGGGCATGACCGCGGGTCCGTCGCTGCAGCTCGACAAGGCTTTATAGATGAAGCTGCAGACCGCCACGCGCCTCGGCCTCTATGCCGTGCTCGAATTGGCGCGCGATCCGGCGCAGACGCTCTCGTCGGCCGATCTCGCCGAGCGCTTCGGTGTGTCGACGCATCATCTCGCCAAGGTCCTGCGCACGCTCTCGGCCGCCGGGCTCGTGCACGCCGAGCGCGGCGCGTCGGGTGGCTACCGTTTCACCGGCAACCGCCGACGCATCACCCTGATGGACATCGTCGCCCTGTTCGAGCCGGCGCCGGGCCGGCGGGCGAAGGAGCCCGGCGAGGACACCGACATCGGTGCCGCGCTGCAGCGTGTGCTCACCGAAATCGACGAGATCGCCGAGGCGACGCTGCGCTCGGTCAGTCTGGAGACTATGCTGAAGCATCCAATGTAGGGGCCCTCGAATGCTCGCGCGCCTGCTTTGTCTTGCCGCCCTCGTGTCGTTTCCCCGCCTTGCGCTTGCTCAAGAGCCCTGGACCCCGGCCGGTGCCTGTGCGCTCAGAAACTGGAACGATGTCGAGACCTGGCGCGAATGGAACAGTCATACGCCGCCGGCCAATTCCGAGAACTGGGCGAAGGAGGCGCCGCGCATCATCGACAATCGTGACGTGTGGCGCTGGCTCGACAGGCTCCACATCGCCGTGGCGGGCGGTAGGGTGGTGATGCTCTCCGACTGCGCCTTCGGCGACGATCTGCACTTCTACCTCTACGAGAGGTACGACGAGGCCGGCGGCTTTCACGTGGTGCGCGTCTATTTCTACGAGGATCACCTCTACGCCCTGGTGATGCGCAAGACCGGGAAGGTGTTCGCCATTCCGGCGCTGCCGATCTGGTCGCCGGACCGGACGCGCTTCGCCTACGGCGTCTGCGACCAGATGAACGCCAAGGACGACATCGCGATCGTGCGCGTGACGGCCGATGGGCTCAGCACGGAAATCGCAGGCCGCATGCCTTGCGGCATGGGCGACTGCAAGCTCGTCTGGGAGGGCAATGCTACGCTGAGCGCCACCTGCGAGGAGACAGAAGGGCAGGGCGGCAAACGCCAGGTCATGCGCCTCAACCGTCGCGGTGACGGCTGGGCCGCCACGACCGCGAATCGCTGACGCTCAGGCGGTACCCCAGCCGTCGCGCGTCTGCGGCAGCTTCTTCTTCAGGAGCGCACCGGCCACGACGTTGCGCAGCACTTCTGCCGTGCCGCCGCCGATGGTGAACATGCGGACGTCGCGCGCCATGCGTTCCAGCGGCAGCTCGCGTGAGTAGCCGCGTGCGCCGAAGAACTGCAGCGCCTCGTTCACCACCTGGATGGCGCTCTCCGAGGTGAACACCTTGGCCTGGGCCGCCATCAGCATGTCGGGGAAGCCGCCTTCGCCGCTGCGCGCGGCGTTGTAGACCAGTGCCCGCGCCGCCGAGAGCTTGATCGACATGTCGGCCAGCTTCCACTGCAGGCCCTGGAACTCGTTGATCGGCCGCCCGAACTGATGGCGCTTCTCCGACCAGTCCAGCGCGAGCCGATAGGCGCCCTCGGCGATGCCGAGCGCGACCGTGGCGGCGCCGACGCGCTGGCTGTTGTAGGCGGTCATCAGGTCGGCGAAGCCCTTCTTCAAGCCGCGCGGCGGGATCACCAGGGCGGACGGTGGCACGTCCATGTCCTCGAAATCGATTACCGCCTCGGGAATGCCGCGCAACCCCATGGTCGGCTCGCGCTTGGTGATTTTCAGCCCCTTGGTCTCGTCGCGGATGGCGAGGAAGCCGCCGATGCCTTCGAATGCGCCCTTCTCGTCATAGACCTTGGCGAAGATCAGGTGCAGGCGCGAGACGCCGCCGCCGGTGATCCAGTGTTTGCGGCCGTTGATGACGTAGCGGTTGCCTTTCTTGTCGGCGCGCGTGGTCATGCCGTTGGCGTCGGAGCCGGCATCGGGCTCGGTAATGCAGATCGCGGGCTTGTCGCCCGCCAGCACCATGTCGGCGCACATTTTCTTCTGCTCTTCCGAACCGTAGGCCATCACGGCGCTGATGGCGCCCATGTTGGTCTCGACGGCAATGCGGCCGGTGACGGCGCAGGCCGCCGACAGTGCCTCGATGGCTAGAACCGCTTCCAGCCAGCCCTTGCCCTGGCCGCCGTACTGCGTGGGAATTGTCATGCCGATCAGCCTGGCGTCCTTCAGCAACTCGACATTGTCCCAGGGATACTGCTCGGTGCGGTCAACCTCTGCGGCCCGCTTGGCGATCGGCCCGGCCGCCAGTTCGCGGGCTCGCGCCTGCAGCTTCACCTGATCGGACGACAATCCGGACGCGTTCATGAAGATCTTCCCTGGCTGTTTGGATCGATGCTGAAGATGGCGACCGCATCGCTGCGACCACGCACGAACACGCTGCCGAGTGCGTCGAATGCGAATTCGCCGCCGCAGGCCGCGCGGGTGCTTTCCGAAACCAGAATGCGCGTGCCGTGTTGCTTGTTCAACTCTTCCAGCCGCGAGGCGAGGTTCACGGTATCGCCGAGCAGGGTGAAGCTCATGCGTTGGCCGGCCCCGACCGAGCCGCCGATCACGTTGCCGGTGCTGATGCCGATCCGGGTGGCGAAGGCCACGCCCTCGCTGCCGAAGGTGCGGCGGCCGACGGCGCGCTGGATGTCGATGGCGGCTCGCACCGCGGCGGCACCGTGGTTCTCGCAGGCGAGCGGCATGTTGAAGCTCGCGAACAGGCCGTCGCCGATGAAGGTGTTGACCACGCCGCCGTGCGCCCGGATCGGCTCCAGCACCGTCTCGAGATATTCGTTGAGCGCCGTCACCAGGCGGTCGGGTGCGAGATACTCGGCGATGGTGGTGAAGCCCGCGATGTCGGTGAACAGCACCGTGGCATCGCGCGTCTCGCCGGCCAGGACGCCCTGCCCCTCGCGATGCAGGATGGTCGAGGCGACGCTTTCATCGACGTAGCGGCCGAAGGTCTCGCGGATGCGCTCGCGCTCGCGCAAACCTTCGACCATGTTGTTGAACTGGCCGGTGAGCTCGCCGACGTCGTCGTTGGAGGTGACGGGCACGCGCAAGCTAAGGTCGCCGTCGGCCACCTTCGTCATTGCGCTCGAGAGCGTGTGGAGGGGGCGTAGCAGCGAGCGGCTGATGAAGTAGGCCATAATGACAACACCCATCGCGGCCGAGGCGACATCGACCAGGATCTCGTCCTGCAGGCGCTCGGCTTCGTAGGAAAAGAGATCGGCGAGGATCGCCGCCAGCGGGCCGATCGAGATCACCAGCAGCGCCACCAGGAGTTTTATCGTGTAGCTGCCGAAGAACAGGCCGAGGTTGCGGCCATAGTGCCTGAAGATGAAAGTGCAGAGGCTGGCGAGGTAGTCGCTGACGACGAAGTAGGTGTAGGAGAAATAGAAGACCGTGAGCACGGCCATCGTAGACACGAAGTCGCCGATCGTGGGCTTGGGGATATCGGCCGACGAATCGGCCCAGAACGGCACCGATAGCCGGAAGGTCCAGACGGTGAAGGTGAGGATCGCCGTGGTCTGCGCCGTCAGCAGTGGCAATTGCGTCAGGCGACGCTGGATGTCCTCGAACGGGATCTTGCCGTCGAGATAGCGCTGGATCGGCTCGAACAGGTGGCGGACGACCAGCCAGTTGGCGCCGAGCAGGAGCAGCAGGCCGCTGCCGACCTGCCGCCAGCCGCTGGCCCATGAGCCGGAGGCCGCCATGAAGATCACGGTGATGGCGAAATCGAGGAAGAAGACGGACGTCGCCATCCAGAGATAGCGCCGGCAAATCGCGGCGACCTCGGCCGATGTGGCGGGGACGGGGACGTTCATGCCCGCCGGTATATACCCGGCGGGCCGAACGTTCGAAACGCCGAAGAGCGCTAGGCCGTCACTTCGCGCGCCGTGATGCGGTACTTGAACTTGTCAGGATCGAGCGAATCGAGGAACCCGGCCCTGTTCTCGGCCTGCGGATACATCAGGAACGGGATCGGCGGTTCGTTCGAGCCGGGCAGCTTCACGTCGTGCGCGACGTTGAAGGCGACCCAGTTGCCCTCCCAGGCGCCGAACAGCGCCCGCCGCGCCGCCACGACCTTGGGATCTGTCATGGCGAGGTTGGTCGGCGGCTCCTCGAGCACGACCTTGCGCACGTCGGCGGGATCGACGGGAATCCAGCCGCTGCTCGCGAGCCAGACCTCGGCGCGGCAGTGCTGCGCCTTGCTGATGACTTCCGAGCCGGCACCCAGCGCCTTGAAGCCGAACTCCGAGGGCGCCACCCTGATGCCGTAGACGTCGCGTGCCGGCAGGCCGACGGAGCGGGCCAGGCCGACATAGAGTGCGTTGAGGTCGGCGCACTTGCCGTTGAGGTTGCCGGTCTTGATCATCGTGGTGATGTCGCCGACCCCGCAGCCCATCGTATTGGCGTTGCGGAAGGTATTCTCGACCACCCAGTCGTAAAGCGCACGCGCCTTCGCGGTATCGTCGCGCTTGCCGCGCACGATGGCTTCGGCGGTTTCCCTGACGAGACCATCGGTCGGTAGCAGCTCGGTGGCGGCGAGGTTGATCTCGCGTTCCGCCTCGCTGAGGGGAAACACGCTCTGCTGCTGGCCGAGGCGGACCGCACGATTTTGCGTCTGCACCTGTGCCGTGACCTCGATCACCGGCGTCCGCAGATCGCTCGCCCATTCGGCACGAAGCATCTCGGCGCCGTATCTGGGGTCGCGCACCCGCTCGACCGTGCGGGCGTTGCCGGTCCAGGTGACGTTGCCCGGCCGCTGCCAGTCGGCGGCCTCGAAGGTCGGCAATGGAATCCACGCCCTGTTGGCGCCGTTCTGCGGCTCCACGCGCGCGGTGAGGACGAAGGTGCGCCAGCCCTTGGGCACGGGCGCGAAAGTGACCTGGGCCGACGCCAGGCGTGGCGCGAGACCGACGGCACCGGCGGCGATGCCGGCTTTGAACATGTCACGGCGGTTCATCATTTTCTGCTTTCCCCTTGGCGGTGCGTGCCGGGGAGAGTGCGCGTTCCCGTCGTCGGGAAAGCCGCGACCATCCCAGATCAAATCCACGTCGCACGCGACAGCGGTCTGTACCGGAGACGGGAAGAATTGCAGGGTGGCGGTGCGGCCGTCAACCGGCCGGCGGCTCCCGGGCTACAGGCCGAGATAGGCTTGCCGCACGCGGTCGTTGGCCAGCAGGTCGGCGCCGCCGCCGCTCAACCCGATGCGACCGTTCTCCAGGACATAGCCGCGATGGGCGATCTTCAGTGACGCCATCACGTTCTGCTCGACAAGCAGGATGGTGAGGCCTTCCTCGTTCAGGCGGCGCACGATGCGGAAAACCTCCTGGACGATCGTCGGCGCGAGACCGAGCGAGGGTTCGTCGAACATGATGAGCCGCGGCTGGCCCATCAGGCAGCGACCGATCGCCAGCATCTGCTGTTCGCCCCCGGACAGGGTGCCGGCCGCCTGCCTGCGGCGTTCGGTCAGGCGGGGAAACATGCTCAAGACGCGCTCCAGCGTCTGCCGTTCGGCCGCGCGGGCGCGCCGCGGCGTGGCGCCCATCTCGAGGTTCTCCAGCACAGTGAGGTTGGGAAACACCTGGCGGCCCTCGGCGACATGGCCGATGCCGGCCTCGCAGACGCGATGGCTCGGCCAGCCGGTGATCTCGGTGCCGTCGAAGCGCACTGTGCCGTGCGCCGGCCGCTCGATGCCATGGATGGCCCGGATCAGCGAACTCTTGCCCGCACCGTTGGCGCCGACGATGGCCACGATCTCGCCGGCGGCGATCTCCAGCGACACGCCGGCCAGCGCCTGGGCATCGCCGTAGTAGAGGTCGAGGCCGTCGACCCGGAGCAGTACCTCGCTCACGACATCTCCTGTTCGCCGAGATAGACGTCGAGTACCGCCTGGTGTCGCGAGATCTCCTGCGGCGTTCCCTCGGCGATCTTCTCGCCGTAGCTCACCACGACGACCTCTCGGGCGAGCGCCATCACGGCGCGCATGACATGCTCGATCAGAAGGATGGTGAGGCCGGTGCGCGCGTTGAGGTCGCGCAGGAAGGCCACCATCACGTCGATCTCGGTGGGTCGAAGGCCCGCCATCACCTCGTCGAGCAGCAGCACCTTGGGTTCGGTGGCCAGCGCGCGCGCGACTTCGAGCCGCTTGCGGTCGGGCAGGGTGAGGTTCTCGGCGAGCTGATGCCGCCGGTCGTGCAGCCCGAGCTGCGCCAGGAGGGAAGCGGCGACCTCGCGGGCCTCGCCGAGGTCCGGGCGCTGGTGCAGTGCGCCGATCGTGACGTTCTCCAGGACGCTCAGCCCCCTGAAGGGCTTCACGATCTGGAAAGTGCGGCCGACTCCGGCATCGCAAACCCGGTCCGGCCGCAGTCCCGAGATCTTCCGGCCGTCGAGCGTGACCGTGCCGGCGTCAGGGACGTAGACCCCGGCGATCATGTTGAAGATCGTGGTCTTGCCCGCACCGTTCGGCCCGATCAGCGCATGGATCGTGCCGGCAGGCACGCTGAAGCTGACGTCGTGTACGGCGCGCAGGCCGCGGAAGGCCTTGCCGACGCCGTCGAGTTCGAGCCGAGCGCCGCTCATGGCCGCCGCTCGCCGATGCCGAGCCGGCCCGCCAGCCACGGCCAGATTCCGGCCGGGCGGTAGATCACGATCACTAGCAGCGCGAGGCCGTAGAAGATCTGCTTCATGCCGGGGACGTGGAAGTACTCGCTGGCATCGGTGAAGACCTCGCCCAGGCCGGTCAGGACCACGGCGCCGACCATGGGCCCGAACAGCGTGCCGAGCCCGCCGATGATCGGCGCCAGCGTGATCTCGATCGAGCGGCCCATGGCGAAGGCCGTCTCGGGAAAGAGGTTGTTGTAGTAGAAGGCGTTCCATACCCCGGCCAGCGCCGTCAGGCCGGCCGAGATCACCACGGCGATCATCTTGCAGCGGAGCACCGGCACGCCCACTGCCTGCGCCGCTTCGGCATCCTCGCGGATGGCGAGCCAGTAACGGCCGAGCCGGCTTTCGAGCAGGGCACGGCACAGGATGAAGGCGCCGACGGCCAGCGCCAGGATGAGATAGTAGAAGAGGAGAGGGCCGCCGCGCAGGTTCCAGACGTCGACCGTGGAGTCGACCTTGAGGAACAGGCCGCCCGAGCCGCCGGCCCACTCCCAATGATCGAATGCGAGCCGCGTGAACTCGCTGAAGGCGATGGTGAGCAGCGCGAAGTAGACCCCGGCCAGGGAGAAACGGAAGCCGAGATAGCCCACGATGGCGCCGGCCGCGGCGGCGGCGGCGACCGCCACGAAGACACCGGCCCAGGGGCCGAGGCCGTAGTGGAAGAACAGGCCGGCCGCGACGTAGCCGCCGAGGCCGGCGTAGAGTGCGTGGCCGAGCGAGAGCTGGCCCGCGAAGCCCATCATGATGTTCCAGGCCTGGCCGACGAAGGCGAAGTAGAGGATCAGGATGAGGACCGAGAGGCCGTACTTGCCGAGCAGCGCCGGTGCCACGAGCAGGGCCACCAGCAGGACGCCCAGGGCCCACAGGGCGCGCGACGGCACCCCGTCGGTGAGGCGGCGGATGAGCTTCATGCGCCGCTCTTGCCGAACAGGCCCTGCGGACGCAGCAGCAGCACCAGGATCAGGATGCCGAAGCTCACCATGCTCTTGAGCGAGGGCTGCAGCAGCAGTCCCGCGACCGCCTCGCTGACGCCGATCAACAGGCCGCCCATCAGCGCGCCGGTCATGCTGCCGAGTCCGCCCACGATCACGATGACGAAGGCGAGCAGGGTGTATTCGGCGGCGAGGAAGGGCGTCACCGGGATGATGGTGATCATGAGCGCGCCGGCCGCGCCCACGCAGGCGGCGCCGACGCCGAAGGTGAAGGCGTAGAGGCGGCGCACGTCGAGGCCCACGACCAGTGCGCCCATGTTGTTGTCGGCGGCGGCGCGGATCGACTTGCCGGTGCGCGTGCGCGTGAAGAACAGCCACAGGAGCCCGGCGATGGCCACGGCGGCGAGCGCCGCATGCAGGCGGACGGCGTCGAACACCAGCGGGCCGAGATCGTAGGAATCGAACTGCGACTCCATCTGGATGCTGCGCGAGTCGGGTCCGGCGATGGCGAGACAGCCGTTGACCAGAAGAATGGCGACAGCCAGCAGCAGCAGGAACTGCTGGTGCTCGGGCCGGCCGATGAACGGAGAGATCAGTGTACGCTGCAGGGCATAGCCTGCCGCGAAGAACAGTGCGGCGATGACCGGCAGGCTGAGCATCGGCGAGACCTGCAGATACTCGAAGCCCATCCAGGCGAGATACATGCCGACGACCATGATCTCGCCATGCGCGAAGTTGACCACGCGCATGACGCCGAAGATCACCGACAGGCCGAGCGCCATCAGCCCGTACACCATGCCGGTCAGCAGGCCCTTGCTGACGGCCTGCGCGAGCGACAGAAGAAAGTCGGAGGTCAAAGCGCCTGCGCGATCACGCTCGACGCTTGTCGTTCCAGCCCGGCATCGGGAAGACCAGCGGCGCCGCCGCCGATTCGAGCGGCATCACCACCGTCGGCTTGCGCTTCAGGTTCTCGACCGCCGCGGCCTTGATGGTGACGTTCTGACCCTTGGCGTCGAACTGGATCGGCCCGCCGATGATGACGTGCTGGTCGATCCTGGTCTTGCGCAGCGCCTCCATCAGGTCGCCGGGCTTGGTCGACTTCGCGGTGAGCCACGCCTGGGCCGCGACCAGCAGACCCTCGAAGGTGAAGCCGCCGTTGATATCGAGCTGGTCCTTGGGGAATTTGGCGGCGTGCCGCTTGTCCAATGCCTGGGTCATCGCCGATTTCGGGTCGAGCCACGGCACGTTGGAGATCATGAAGTCGCCGTACTTGCCCATGGTCTTGAGGAAGTCCTGCTCGTAGAGCCCCGGTGCGCCGGGGTTCATCACGCCCATCGGCTCCCAGCGCTGCTTGACCATCTCCTGGACCAGCAGCTTGGCGTCGTTGAGGCGGCTCACCGGCATCAGCATGTCGGCCTTGGTGGCCTTGGCTTTCGCCACCTCGACGGCGAGATCCTTGGCGGCGGGATCGTAGCTGATCGTGTCGACGATCTCGTAGGGCATGTCGAGCTTGGGAAACAGCGCCTTGATCCCGTTGATCATCGAGGTGCCGAAGGTGTCGTTGACGCTCATGAGAACGGCGGTCTTGGGCGTCTTGCCCGAGACCTTGAAGATCTCCTTGTGCAGGGCGAGCGCGCCGGTGATCAGCATCGGCGCCGTCGGAAAGTTGCGCACGACGAACTTGTAGCCCTGTTCGGTGATCTGCGGCGCCGCCGCGATGTTGACGACCATCGGTATGCCGCGCTGCTCGGCCACCTGGGCGATGGCGATCGTCTGCCCCGAGTCGAAGGCGCCGACCAGGATGTGGCAGCCGGCATCGATCGCCTTCTCGGCCTGGGTGCGGGCGACGTCGGGCTTGGACTCGGTGTCGTAGTTCACGACCTCGAGCCGGACCGGCATCTTCATGTCGCCGAACACATCGTTGGCGACATCGGCGCCGCGCCGGCAGGCCTGGCCGATCTGGGCCTGGATGCCCGAGGTCGGCAGCAGCAGGCCGACCTTGAGGTTGGCCGGGCCCGTCTGTGCGAAGCCTTGACGCAGCGGCAGCGGCGCGCCGATCAGCGTGGCGCCGGCGAGCGCCGCCTTGCCGAGGAGGCGGCGGGTGAATTGATTGCGGTCGGTCATGCGACCCCTCCCTTTTGATTTTGCTGACCGGACTATAGAGACCGAAGACCGGCCGTGCTAGGTCGGCCGCCATGACGCTGCCGCTGGCCGACCTCAATCGAATGACCCTTCCGGCCTTTTCGGGAGCGGTCGGCGAAACCTTCGAATTGGCCCCCTGGGTCGCCGAGGCGGCGTGGGCCAAATGCCCGTTCCCGAGCGTGACGGCCCTGCACGAGGCGATGATGGGAGCGGTGCGGGCGGCGCCCCGCGAGCGTCAGCTCGAGTTCCTGCGCGGCCATCCCGACCTCGCCGGCAAGGCCGCCCGCGCCGGCGCGATCACCGCCGATTCCAGGAGCGAGCAGTCGAGCGTCGGCCTCGATTCGCTCGATGACGCCGATTTCGCGCGCTTCCACCGCCTGAACGACGCCTACAGGGCGAAGTTCGGCTTTCCGTTCATCATCTGCGTGCGGCGCCACACACGCGACTCGATCCTGGCGCAGTTCGAGCGCCGCCTCGGCCACGATGTCGCCACCGAGTTTGCCGCGGCCCTGCTGGAGATCTTCCACATCACGCGGCTGCGCGTCGCGGCCAAGGTGACGGGCGACGGCATGCCCAGGGTGACCGGACGCCTCAGCACCCACGTGCTCGACACCCATGCCGGCCGGCCTGCCGCGGGCGTCGCGGTCGAGCTTTATGAATTCGCCGGCAGGACTGCGCATCGCATCGCCACGGCCATCACCAATGCCGACGGCCGCACCGACCGGCCGCTGATCGGCGACCGCCCGCTGCCGATCGGGCGCTACGAGCTGCGCTTCGGCGTCGGGGACCATTTTCGCAGCAGGGGTATCGAGCAGGGCGATCCGCCGTTCCTCGACATCGTGCCGTTGCGCTTTTCCATTGCCGAGCCGGAAGGGCATTATCACGTGCCGCTGCTTTGCACGCCCTGGAGCTATTCGACCTATCGCGGAAGCTAGAGAAAGAGGAACACCATGACCTACAGCGATGTCTCCCTGATGATCGACGGTGCCTGGACCGAGGGGTCCAAGGGCCGCACCATTCCCGTCATCAATCCGGCGACCGAGGAGGTGATCGGCCAGGTCGCCCACGCCGAGACCGCCGATCTCGACCGCGCGCTCGCCGCCGCCGACAAGGGGTTCAGGCAGTGGAAGAAGGTCTCGGCCTTCGAGCGCTACAAGATCATGCGCAAGGCTGGCGAGCTGATGCGCCAGCGTCTCGACGAGATCGCCACGATCATGACCATGGAGCAGGGCAAGCCGCTCTACGAGGCCAAGATCGAGACCAACCTCGCCGCCGACATCATCGACTGGATGGCCGAGGAAGGCCGCCGCACCTACGGCCGCGTCGTGCCGGCGCGCGCCGAGAACGTCTACCAGCTCGTGATGAAGGAGCCGGTCGGCCCGGTCGCCGCCTTCACGCCGTGGAACTTTCCGATCAACCAGGTCGTGCGCAAGGCGTCGGCGGCGCTCGCCACCGGCTGCTCGATCATCATCAAGGGACCGGAGGACGCGCCGGGCTCGTGCGCCCAGCTCATCAAGGCCTTCGTCGATGCCGGCGTGCCGGCGGGCGTCATCCAGCTCGTCTATGGCGTGCCGTCGGAGATCAGCCAGTACCTGATCCCGCATCCGGTCATCAAGAAGGTGACCTTCACCGGCTCGACGCCGGTCGGCAAGCAGCTCGCCGCGCTCGCCGGTGCGCACATGAAGCGCGTCACCATGGAGCTGGGCGGCCATGCGCCGGCCATCGTGTTCGAGGACGCCGATCTCGAGCAGGCGGTGAACGTGCTGGGCGCCAACAAGTTCAGGAACGCGGGCCAGGTCTGCGTCGCGCCGACGCGCTTCCTGGTGCACGAGAAGGTCTATCCCGAGTTCGTCGAGCGCTTCACCGCCTTCGCCAGAAACATGAAGGTGGGCAACGGCATGGAACCCGACACCAAGATGGGGCCGCTGGTGGCGGAGCGCCGGCTGCACGCCATGGACACCTTCATGAGCGACGCCCTCGCCAAGGGCGCCAAGGTCCATGCCGGCGGCAAGCGCCTGGGCAACAAGGGCTACTTCTACGAGCCCACCGTGCTCACCGACGTGCCGCTCTCGGCCAAGATCATGAACGAGGAGCCGTTCGGGCCGCTGGCGCCGATCACGCCATTCAAGGACTTCGACGGCGTGATGAAGGAAGCCAACCGCCTCGCCTGGGGCCTGGCTGCCTACGCCTACACCAAGAACACCAAGACCGCGGCCGCGGTCGGCGCCGCCTTCGAAAGCGGCATGGTGTCCATCAATCACCACGGCCTTGCCCTGCCGGAAGTGCCGTTCGGCGGCATGAAGGATTCGGGTTACGGCTCGGAGGGTGGCCTCGAGGCGCTCGAGGCCTATCTCAACACCAAGTTCGTCAGCCAACTCAACATGTGAAGATCGGCGACCCTCTTCCGCTCGTGCGGAGGAGGGTCTGCCCGCTTTCGCCTAACTGTTCGCACAAGGTTAGCTCATGCCGGATCGCGACGACCTCGGCTCGGCCTGGAAGGTACCGCCGAGCCGCTACCTCGCCAGCCGGCCAGCCGAATTCGCAGTGGGCTCTCCTGCCTCGAGTTATGTGACGATGCCGGACGGCTGCCGGCTCGCTGTCGATGTGATCCTGCCGGATGGCGATGCCTCGAAGTGCTGGCCGACCGTACTGATCCTCACGCCTTACATACGCCGCTTCGAACTGGCGCCCGGAACGGCCGGCGTCGAGCCGTCGCCCAACACCTACCGCTATCGCGACATGTTCGTGCCGCGTGGCTACGCCCTGGTGGTGGTCGATGCGCGCGGCACGGGAGCGAGCTTCGGCACGCGCGATTCCTTCCGCTCGCCGCGCGAACGCGACGACTATCGCGCCATTGCCGACTGGATCGTGGGCCAGCCCTGGAGCGACGGCGCGATCGGCGCCACCGGCATCTCCTATCTCGGCGCGGCCTGCGACTTTCTCGCCAGCACCGGCCACAAGGCGGTGAAGGCGATCGCACCGTTGTTCGCGGTCTGGGACACCTGGACCGACAACTACTATCCCGGCGGCATGCTCATCAAGCGCCTGGCGCTGGTCTACGACGAGCTGATGCTGGCGCTCGACCACGACCGCCGCGAGCTGCGCGGCCAGTTCAGCTACTTCGCCAATCCGGCCCTGCTGGGGCCGATGCCGGTCGACGACGACGCGGGCGGCGTGCTCGCGAGGGAGGCCGTGGCCGGCCATCTCGCGAATTTCCGCATGCCCGACTTCATCACCGAGTTCAAATTCCGCGACGATGCGCTGCCCTACGATCCCGGTTTCACCAGCGCCTCGTTCAGCCCCTACAGCTACCTCGACGAGATTCCGGAGGATGTCGCGGTCTATGCGATTTCCGGCTGGATGGACGGCGCGGGTTACGCCAACGGCGCCTTGTCGCGCTTCCTCACGCTGCCCAATGCCGAGCGGCGCGTCTTGCTGGGGCCATGGGATCATGGTGCGCGGGTCAATGCCTCGCCGTGGCGCACGCGCGTCGAGCCGGAGCTGCCGGTACTGGGCGAGGTGCTGCGCTTTTTCGACCGCCATCTCGCCGGCCGCCGGACAGGCCTCGAGCACGAAGACCCGATCCACTATTTCACCGTCCACGCCGAGGAGTGGCGTGCGGCCGCGAGCTGGCCGCCTGTCGCGGCGAGCCGGCACCTCCATGTTGCGCCCGGTCGTGCCCTCGCGGCGGCGCGGCCGAACGACGGAACGTCAGAGACGGTTCAGGCCGACTTCACGCAGGGGTCCGGCACCCAGACACGCTACGAGCGTATCGCCGGCATTGATGCCACGGCGTACTACGCAGACTGGACGGATCGGGAGCGCCGGCTGCTCTCCTTCACGACGCCGCCGCTCGAGCGCGCCCTGGAGATCGCGGGCCACCCGGTCGTGTCGCTGTGGCTCGCCTCGAGCGAGCCCGATGCCGCAGTCTTCGTATACCTCTCGGAGGTGGAGGCGGACGGCACGTCGCGCTACGTCACCGAGGGCGTGCTGCGGGCAATCCATCGCGCCGAAGCGCCGTGCCCGCGCGAATACCGCACCACCTGGCCGTGGCGTACCTTCGCCCGTAAGGACGCCCGGCCGATGCCGATCGGAGAGCCCCAGCTCCTGCGCTTTGCGCTGCTGCCGACGGCCTGGCGATTCTCCAAGGGAAGCCGCTTGCGGATGTCGATCGCCGGCGGCGACGCCGACCATTTCGTGCAGACGCCGCACGGCCGGCCGCCACGTCTCACGATCTTCGGCGGTGGCGAGCACGCGAGTTCGATCGAGCTGCCGACGGGGGAGACGTCATAGGGGAGGCTCGAGATGCGCAGCCCGCTCTGGTTCGGCGTCGCCGGCATCATTGTCGTCATGACGCTTTGGCAACGGTCGAAAGCTGCCCGAAACCGGACGCGGCCGATTGAACCGGGCGGGTTACGGGGCTAGCCTCCCTCCAAGCCTGCGGCAAACGACGACCCGAATACGGGCGGCCGCCGGCAATGGGAGGATCGTATGCAAGGAGACGGGACGGCCGCCTTGGCGACCGCACACCGCTATTGGTCGCGGTTGGAAGACGGGTTGAACCTGATCGCCGCGGCGGCGATCTTCTTCCTGATGTTCGTCGGAGTCTTCCAGATCGTCGGTCGGACGGTCTTCGACACCGCAATCTACGGCTATATCGACTACATGGAGCAGGCGAGCGCGCTGTTCGCCTTCCTCGGCATCGCCTATGCCCAGAGGGTCGGCGCCCACATCCGCATGGACCTGCTGCTGCGCGGCTTCTCGATGCGCTTCCTGTGGTCGATGGAGCTGTTCTGCGTCCTCGTCGCCCTGGTCGTCATCACCATCCTCGTCGACTCGACGTTCCAGAACTTCCTGCGGGCCTGGCAGCTCGGCGACTCGACCATCGACATCAAGCTTCCGGTGTGGCCGACCAAGCTGATTGTACCGGCCGTGCTGGTGGTGCTCTGGGTCCGGCTGGTGCTGCAGTCGATCGACTATGCCCGGCTGATCCGCCACCCGCTCGCGACGCCCATCGCCGTGCCGGTCATCGAGACGATCGAGGTGCAGGCGAAGAACGAAATCGAGGAAGCGCTGGGCCGGGAAGCACTGGGGCACGAGGAGAAGCGGTCATGAGCCTCGAACCGCTGACACTCGGATTCATCGGCTGCGGCCTCCTGATCCTGCTCTGCGTGCTCGGCGTGCGCATCGCCTATGCCGCCGCGATCGTCGGCGCGTTCGGCCTTGCCGTGCTGACTGGCTGGGGCCCTGGCCTCAGCACCGCCGGCGTCGTGCCGCATGCCTCGGTCGTGAACTACACGCTGAGCGTGCTGCCGATGTTCATCCTGATCGGCTATCTCGCTTACTACGCCGGCATCACCCAGGCGGCCTTCGAGGCGGCGCGGCGCTGGCTCGGCTGGCTGCCGGGCGGTCTCGCCATTGCCACCGTCTACGCCGTCGCCGGCTTCTCGGCCGTGTCGGGCGCCAACACGGCCGCCGCCGCCGTGTTCGCCAAGGTGGCGATTCCGGAGATGTTGAAGGCGGGATACAACAAGCGGCTCGCTGCCGGCGTGGTCGCCGCCGGCGCCACGCTCGACTCGCTCATCCCGCCCAGTGCGCTCCTCGTCGTTTACGGCATCATCACCGAACAATCGATCGGCAAGCTGCTGGTGGCTGGCTTCGCGCCGGGAATCTTCTCCGCCTTCGTCTACACCGCGATCATTCTCTTCATGTGCTGGCGCAATCCCGAGCTCGGCAAGCCGATCCGCGGCTATACCTGGCCGCAGCGCTTCAAGTCGCTGCCCGGCACGGCGCCAATCGTGCTGGTGATCGCCATCATCTTTTACAGCATGCTGTTCGGCTGGGCGACGCCGACCGAGGCGGGCTCGCTGGGCGCGCTCTGCGTCTTCGTCATCGCACTTATGAACGGCATGAAATGGCCCGAGCTTCGCGGCGCCCTGCTGGAGACGGCGCGGCTGACGGCGGTGATCTTCACCGTGATCTGGGGCGTGCTGATCTTCGTGCGCTTCCTGGGCTTCGCCGGCCTGCCCGAGGAGCTGGCAAAATGGGTGACCGAGCTCAAGGTGCCACCGCTCGCCATCCTGCTCGCGATCTATGTCATCTACTTGATCCTGGGTACGATCCTCGAGGGCATCGGCATGTTCCTGCTGACGCTGCCTGTCATCTTCCCGGTGGTCGAGGCGCTGGGCTACGACCCGATCTGGTTCGGCATCATCCTGGTCAAGCTGAACGGCATCGCGACGCTGTCGCCGCCGGTCGGCCTCGTCGTGTTCGTCGTCAACGGCGTGCGACCAGACATCTCGGTCGCTGACATCTTCCGAGGCATCTGGCCGTTCATCTTCGCCGACATCATCACCATTGGCTTCCTGACCGCCTTCCCCGAAATCGTGACCTTCATCCTCGATCTCGCGGCATAGGCATGCTCAGGATTTCGGCGAGGCGGCTTCCTTGAGCAGGAAGTTCAGAAGCTCGCGGCCCGGGATGCCCTGAGCCTCTCGCTTGGTGATCCACTCCTCCCATACCGGTGTGCCGCCTGCCTTGCGGAAGGCAGCGATCTCGTCGGGCGTGAACTTGATGAATTGCAGCTTCTTCCTGAACAGCGGGAGGTTCTTCTCGTCGGCCGCCCGATACGCCTTCTTCACGGCGGCATGTGCGATCGGCTGTGCCTCGATCAGCAGGTCCTTGTATTGCTGCGGCAACTCGGCCCAGCGATCGACGTGGATCAAGGTCGGGCAGGCAACGTTACCCAGGTTCATATTTTCCGTGTACCACTTGCCGACCTCGTAGGTGCGGTAGGACTGGTGCGCATAAGTGGTCGGGAAAGCCGCCGCATCGACGGTGCCGCGTTCGAGTGAGGTGTAGACTTCGGTGGCATCGACCGAGGTCGGCACGGCGCCCAGCTTGCGCATGGCATCGCCGATGCCGCCGATCGCACGCACGCGCATGCCCTTGAAGTCCTCCACCGTCTTGGGGGCCTTGCCACGGCCGACGAACTCGTTGTTCGGCAGCACCGCCGAGAGATACGGCATGGCTTTCCAGCCGGCGAACTCCTTGACGATCAGCGGGTGCTTGTAGAACGCAAGGTGCACTTTCTCCTGTGTGTCGAGGTCGGGGATCGGCAGGAACGGCAGGTCGAGGGCGGAGAAGGCCGGCAGCTTCTCCGGATGGTAGGAGGCGCAGATATTGGTCATCTCGAGGCTGCCGACCTTCAGGAGATCGAGCAGTTCCTTGGGCTGGCCGAAGCTCTCGTAGCCGATCTGGATCTTGAACTTGCCCCCGGTGCGTTCGTCCATGAACTTCTTGAGGACTTCGACGTTCTGGGTGGCAGCGCGCGGCTTGCCCCAGGCCCCCAGTTTCCACCTCACTTCCGGCCCATCGACGATTTTCGCCTGGGCGAAGGCGTTACCCGACCAAGCAAGCACGCTTGCTGCCACGACGGCAGCGACTGACAAGCCCTTGAGATGGCTCATGGGATCCCTCCTGAGTGTTGCCTCCAAAACCCGGTTGTTCATTGGCCCGACAGTTCGACCTGATGGGCGGCAAAAAGCCTACCCCATCGGCGGGCAATGCGGTAGCGACTGCCCGACGGCGTCGCTAAGCTCCCGGCTGCATGATGCGGATGGCAAGGCGTTCAGTCCTCGGCGGGCTGCTGGCAGCAGGCGCGGGAGCCGGCGTACGTGCCGGCGAATGGCCGGAGCGTCCGGTGACCTGGATCGTGCCGTTTCCGGCCGGTGGCGGCTCGGACCTGTTCGCCCGTCCGATCGCCGCTCAGGTCGCCAGCCGGCTCGGCCAGGCGATGATGATCGACAACAGGAGCGGTGCCGGCGGCACCCTGGGCACGGCCGTCGCGGCCCGCGCGCCGGCTGATGGCTATTCGCTGTTGATCGGCGACACCGGCCTCACCTATGCGCCCACGGTCTATGCCAAGGCGGGCTTCGATTTCGACCGCGACTTCGCGCCGATCGGCGCGCTCGCCCGCGTGCCCTACGTGCTGGTGGTCAACCCGGCGCGCCTCGACCTCGCGACCCTTGCCGATTTGATCGCCGCGGCGAAGCACAAGCCCGGCGCGATCGATGTCGGGTCAGCGGGGCTCGGCACCGTGACGCATCTTGCCATCGGCCTCTTCGAGGCACGGACCGGCGTGCAATTCAATCACGTGCCTTATCGCGGCGGTGCGCCGATGATTCAGGACCTGCTGGCCGGGCAGATCGCCGCCGCCTTCGTGCTGGTCAGCGCCATCGCGGGGCACGTCAAGTCGGGAAAGCTGCGCGCGCTCGCGGTCGCCAATCGCCGCCGCGAGGCACTGCTACCCGATGTACCCACCGCGCCGGAAGCAGGCCTCGCCGACTTCCGCATTACCACCTGGTTCGGCCTGTTCGCTCCGTCGCGCACACCGGAACCCGTCCTCGACCGCCTGCACGGCGCCGTACAGGCAGCGCTCAGCGACGAGGGCGTGAAGCGCCTGTGGCGCGAGCAGGGCGCCAGGGTCGAACCCGAAGGCCGAGCCGACTTCGCCCGCTTCGTTACCCGCGAGACCGAGCGGTGGTGCCGTATCGCCAAGGCCGCAAACGTCCAGATGGAGTAGGAGATGAAGATGCCCCGGAAAATCGCTCGTCGGACTGCGCTGGGCGGCTTGCTTGCCGCTGGCGCCGCGGCACCCCTCCATGCCGCCGATTGGCAGCCGCCGCGGGCGATGAACTGGATCGTGCCGTTTCCTCCCGGCGGGTCGAACGACACTTTCGCCCGGCCGGTTGCCGCCCATGTCGGCCAGCATTTCGGCCAGCCGGTCGTGGTCGAGAACCGCGGCGGCGCCGGCGGCACGCTGGGTGGCACGATCGTGTCGAGGTCGCGGCCCGACGGCTGCACGTTGCTGGTCGGCAACACCAGCCTGACGTTCGCGACGGTTGTCTATGCCGAGTCGGGCTTCGACCTGCTGCGCGACTTCGCACCGGTCAGTGCCATCGCTGGCGTTCCGGTCGGCCTGGTGGTCAATCCGGCCAAGCTCGACGTCAAGGATCTCGCGGGTTTCCTGGCGGCGGCCCGCAAGGCGCCGGAAGCGATCAACATCGGTTCTTCGGGACTGGGCACGATGGCGCATCTCGCCATAGAGCTCGTGCAGCAGCGCACCGGCATCAGGCTCACCCACGTGCCGTACCGGGGCGGCGGCCCGGCGCTTCAGGATCTGCTTTCCGGGCAGCTCGACGCCACCTTCCAGCCTTTCAGCACCGTGTCGTCCTATGTGCAGGCCGGCCGCCTGCGGGCTCTGGCGATCGCGACCCGCCAGCGCGAACCCTTGCTGCCCAATGTCCCGACCTTCGCCGAAGCCGGCGTGCCGGACTTCAACGTCAGCACCTGGTACGGCCTGTTCGCGCCCAAGGCGACGCCGGCCGAGCCGCTCGATGCGCTGCATGGCGCGGTCCAGGCGGCGCTGGCCAAGGACGACGTCAAGCGCATCTGGCAGGAGCAGGGCGCGCGCGTCGATCTCGCGAGCCGCAAGGTCTTTGCCGAGTTCGTGGCGCGCGAAGTCGAACGCTGGAGCGCGATCGCGAAGACTACCGGGTTGCCGATGGAGTAGGATGCCCCTTCCTCTAGAACACAACTAATGGTGGGATGATCTTCTGGTGGTTGCAGCCGTCGCAGGCTGGCGAAGATCTCCCGGGGGTTGTGCGGATGACATGTCCGTACTACCGTTCTCCATTGGGAGACGGACCCATGCCAGATCCAAGCGGACTAGACGTCACGTCCATCCAGCAGATTGCAGGCACGCTCGCCGACTTCGGAATCTACGGGTTTGCCGCCGTATCGGTCGTCGGGTTTCTCGCCGTCAAGACGAGAATGGCGAAGGCCATGTTCGGCGCGGTGTTCGTCGTGGGCGCCGCACTGAGCATTGTAAAGATGTACCTGCCGCCGCCGGTTCCGCCCGAACCGGTCAGGTTCGTGCGTGGCGACTTCGGCCTGTTTGAGCCGAAGGCGCTGCCGAAGGTGCTGTCGCTGGATAAGAATTTCTACGTCGCCTCCCGTGAGGATGGCGTCTACACCGGTGTCGACTGGGTCATGCTCTTTGACAAGTCAGTCCTGGAAGCCGGACACATCGTCATGTCCTTGTACGCGCCGTTCGAAAAGAAGGTCGCAGCGAACGACCTCACCTTCAAGATCGAGCAGGCGGTGAAGGGCGGTCGCTTCAAGGTGCCTCTTGCACCCTTCAGCGATCCCCAACGCAAGCAGGACGATTGGGTGAAATTGAAGATCGTCTCCGATCAACAGAACGAGAATTCCCTTTGTCTGGCCGGGGAACCGTTCAAGACGCCGGTTTGCAGCGAAAGACCGCAGCGGAGTACGAGCGTCAACCTCCCGGCGCCATATTGGAATCCGACGATGCTGGGAGGACTATCGATTCGTCTTGTGGCCGCCGCGAAGGCGCAAACTCCCGGCAATGCCAAGCTCGATCCGGCCGCGCTTCGCAGGGCGTTGTCCTCGAACGACATTCAACAATTGCAGGATGCGTCCAAAGCCATTGAACGGGAACCGCTGGCGTACAAGGACGTCGTCACCGAGGTGTTCTCCAGGCCGATTGGCGAGAACTCCTCGGCGGATCGGCTCGCCATCATCACCGGTCTGCGCGACAAGTATCGCCGCGAGCGGACAGTGTATCCGGACAGCAAGACATTCTCATGGATCGACGATTCGACATGGCGCCGCATGGTCCTCGATTCGTTCGACCGGGCCGATCTGCTGGGTGAGATGTCCCGGCGATTTCTGCGGACGGCAAAGAGTCCGCGAGCGAAGGAGGTCTTAAATGCGACGACACAGGAGGCTCAGGCCAAGCTGCCGCACCTGAGCGTGTGCCTCGATCTTCTCATCCAGGACATCTACGTCAATTGGGCTATGCTCTCGCTCGCCTCACTCAACGACGCTAAGAGCATCACTGAGGGCAAAGTGCGGATGCTTGCGGGCCTGTTGTCGGAGATTGGATTTCCGAGTGGCGGTGACTTGGCAGTTGCTCATCGGCTCAGAGCCAACTACCTGAAGGCCGTTGTGCTGCTGGAGTCTGCGGCAAGCCTCGATTTGCCGGCGGGAAACGCACTCCAAAGCGAAGGAATTCAGGCGATGAAGGAGATGCACCAAGCCGTTACTCGGCTTGGCGCGCCGCAGGTCGAAAAGGTCTACTACGGCAATGCCGCCGAACTGGCCAAGGCGGCGGCATTTCTCAAGAGTCTGGCAGAGACTTCAGCCGTCAAACTCGACATCCTGAGAAAGGATCAGGGCGAAGCGCGCCCCTATCCAAGCTGCAAGCTCTGACGATCATGTCTCGGCGCCACCATTCACCTGGATCATCTGGCCGTTGATGTAGGCGCCGCCTTCGGAGATCAGTAGCCGCGCCGCGGCGGCGACCTCGGCGGGCGTTCCCATGCGGCCGAGCGGCACCTTGGCCACCGTTTGCTGGCGGTGATGCGAGGAGGCGTCGTCCTCCTCGACGTCGGAGGCGATCGGCCCGGGCGAGATGGCGTTGGTCGTCACGCCCTTGGGTCCGAACTCCTTGGCCAGCGACTTGGTGAGACCCCAGACACCGTGCTTGGCCACCGACACCGGCGCCCGTCCGGCGTAGCCGTGGATGGCATTCATGCCGGTGAAATTCACGATCCGGCCCCAGCCCTTCTTCAGCATGCCGGGCAGGCAGGCGCGCGAGAGCCAGACGGCGGCGTCGAGGTCAACGGCGATCACCCTCCGCCATGCGGCCTCGCTCATCTCCAGGAAAGGTTTGCCCGGGCGAAGGGCGGCGTTGTTCACCAGCACGTCGACGGCGCCGAACGCCTTGATCGCCGCGGCGACGATCCGCCTGCATTCCTCGGGCTTGCCGACGTCGCCCATGACGACCAGCGCCTTCGCGCCGAGCTTGCGCGCTTCCCTGGCGACCCGCTCGCAGGCGGCGCGGTCGCTGGAGCCGTTGATCACGACGTTGAAGCCGTCGGCGGCAAGGCCGAGCGCGCAGGCCCGGCCGATGTTGCGGCCGCCCCCGGTGATCAGTGCCGTCTTTGTAGCCTTTGCCATCAGATCACGCCTCCGGTCCGCAGGGCTTCGATCGCCTTCTTGTCGTAGCCCAGGCCCGCCAGCACCTCCTCGGTGTGCTCGCCGAGTTCGGGGGTCGGCCGGAGTTCCTTGGGTTGCGGCGAGTCGGAGAGGTTGATCGGCTGGCCGACCACCTTGATGTCGCCGAGCTTGGGATGTTTCACCGATCGCGCGATGCCGAGATGCTGCACCTGTGGTTCGGCGAAGGTCTTGTCGATGGTGTTGATCGGCCCGCAAGGCACGCCCGCTTTGTTCAGCGCCTCGATCCAGTGCGCGCTGGTGTTCGTCCTGGTCACCTCGCCGATGCGCTCGTTCAGCGCCTTGCGGTTCTGCGAGCGCAACGACGGCGTGGCATGCTCGGGATGGTCGATCAGCGCCGGCGCCCCCAGGGCCATGGCGGCGCGCTTCCACATGCTGTCGCCGGCGGCGGCGATATTGATGTAGCCGTCGCTGGTCGGAAAGACGCCGGTCGGGATCGAGGTCGGATGGTCGTTGCCGGCCTGCTTGGCGACCTCGCCCTTCATCAGCCAGCGCGAGGCCTGGAAATCGAGCATGAAGATCTGGGCCTCGATCAGCGAGGTATGGACCCACTGGCCCTTGCCGGTGCGTTCGCGGTTGTAGAGCGCCAGCATGATCGCCTGGGCGAGCAGCAGGCCCGAGGTGAGGTCGGCGATGGGAATGCCGACGCGCATCGGGCCGCGGCCGGGCTCGCCGGTGATCGACATCAGTCCGCCCATGCCCTGGGCGATCTGGTCGACGCCGGGGCGCGCGGCGTCCGGGCCGCTCTGGCCGAAACCCGCGATCGAGCCGTAGACGATGCGCGGATTGACCTTGGCCACGGTGTCGTAGTCGACGTGCAGGCGGTGCTTCACGTCGGAGCGGTAGTTCTCGACGATGACATCGGCCTTTTCCGCGAGCTTCATGAAGATCGCGTGGCCTTCCTTGCTCTTGAGGTTGAGCGTTATCGCCTTCTTGTTGCGATGCAGGTTCTGGAAATCGAAGCCGTGGCGGGCGCCGCCCATCGAATCGTTCTTGCCGTCGGAGGGCGCTTCGATCTTGATCACATGGGCGCCCCAGTCGGCGAGCTGGCGCACGGCGGTCGGACCGGCGCGGTGCGCGGTGAGATCGAGGACGGAGAGGTGGGAGAGCGGCAGGGCAGTCATCGTTCTACTTCCCCTTGAAGGCAGGCTTGCGCTTTTCCATGAAGGCGCGGCGACCTTCCTTGAAGTCCTCGCTGTCGAAGCAGGCCTCGGCCATCTTCTCGAGCTTCTTGTGGTCCTGCCTGGACTCGGGCTTGGCGATTTCGCGTGCCGCGGCCTTGGCCAGCGCGATCGTGAGCGGGGCGTTCTGCGCGATGGCGCCGGTGATACCGTCGACCATGGCGTCGAGCTCGCCATCGGCCGCGACGCCGTGCACCAGGCCCATGTCGTAGGCCTCCTTCGACGAATACTGCTTGGCCGTGAACAGGAATTCCATGGCGCGCGGCAGGCCGACGATGCGCGAGAAACGCTCGATCCGGAGGAAGCCGTAGCCGAGGCCGAGCTTGGCCGCCGGCACGCCGAAGCGCGCGCCCTCGTTGCAGTAGCGCAGGTCGCAGCAGGCCGCGAGGTTCATGCCGCCGCCGATGCAGTAGCCGGTGATCTTGGCGATGGTGGGCTTGGAGAAGTTGTAGAGCGACTCGTAGCCTTCCTTGGAGATCGCATCGTAGCGGACCTGGGCTTCGGCGTTGGCGCGCTCGCTCTCGAACTTGGAGATGTCGGCGCCCGAGACGAAGGCCTTGCCGCCGGCGCCGCTCACCACCAGGCAGCGGATCCCGGGATCGGACTCGAAATCCTTCAGAATCGCCACGAAGCTGTCCCACATATCGAGGGAGACGGCGTTGAGCTTGGCCGGATTGTTGAAGATGAGGTGTCCCACCGCGCCGTCGCGCCGTCCGAAGAGCTTCTGTTCCTGCATGCCGCCGATCCTCCGATGTGGCCGCGAATATAGCGCGCGCCGGAGGATTTGAATAAGGTAAGCGCAACAGGGAGGAAACGTGGCCTCAGTCGAACTGAAAGGCCTTACAAAACGCTATGGCGCGGCGGTCGCGGTCGACGACGTTTCGCTGCGCGTCGAGCACGGCCAACTCGTGTGCCTGCTGGGGCCGTCGGGTTGCGGCAAGACCACGACGCTGCGCCTGATCGCGGGCTTCATCGAACCCTCGGCAGGCGAAATCATGGTCGGCGACCGGCTGCTGTCCTCGCCGGCGCGCACCGTGCCGCCGGAGGGCCGCAACATGTCGATGATCTTCCAGAGCTATGCGCTGTGGCCGCACATGACCGTGGCCGAGAACGTCTCCTATGGCCTGCGCATCCGCAAGCTCGACAAGGCCACCATCGACGCCAGGCTGAAGGCGATCCTGGCGACCGCCCGGCTCGAGGCGCTGGCCGGGCGCTATCCCGGCGAGCTGTCGGGTGGCCAGCAGCAGCGCGTGTCGCTCGCCCGCGCGCTGGTGGTCGAGCCCGAGACGCTGCTCCTCGACGAGCCGCTCAGCAACCTCGACGCCAACCTGCGCGAGGAGATGCGCTTCGAGATCCGCCGGCTGCACGATCGATATCGCTACACCACGGTCTACGTCACCCACGACCAGTCCGAGGCCATGACCACGGCCGACCTGATCGCGGTGATGAACCACGGGCGGGTCGAGCAACTCGGAACGCCCGAGGAGATTTACAGCCGGCCGCGCTCGGAGTTCGTCGCCCGCTTCATCGGTGGCGCCAACATCCTGCGCGGCATGGCGCTCGACGCGAACCGCATCTCGATCGGTGGCGTGCCGGTGCGGACCGTGGGCCGCGACCTGAAATCGGGCAAGCCGGTCGCCGTGTCGGTGCGCCAGCACGAGATCGGCATCGTCCTCGGCTCGCCGCGGTCGGATACGGAGAACCAGCTGCGCGCCGTCGTGGCGCGCCAGGTCTTTCTCGGCTCGGCGCGCGACTATACCGTCCAGCTCGACGACCAGACCGAGCTGCGCGTGACGGCGCCGCCCGGCCAGAACATCGCGCCGGGTCAGGCGGTTTGGCTGCATCTGCCGGCGGAACAATGCCGGGCACTGGCGGAGGACTAGCGCATGAACAGGAAGCTGACGCGACGCCATGTGATCGCCGCCTCGGCGGTCGCAGCCACGGGGTTCGTGACGCCGGTGCGCGGCGCGCCACCCGAGGCGCAGAAGATCACGCCGGCGCTGGTCGAGGCCGCCAGGAAGGAAGGCAAGCTCGCCTGGTACACGTCGGTCGACCTGCCGGTGGCGGAGAAGATCGCCAAGGCCTTCGAGGCGGCCTATCCCGGCATCCCGGTGAAGGTCGAACGCTCCGGCGCGGAGCGCATCTTCCAGCGCATCGGCCAGGAATATCAGAGCAAGATCTACAACTGCGACGTCGTGAACAGCTCCGACGCCGCCCACCTCATCATCTGGAAGCGCGCCGGCATGCTGGCGCCGTACGTGCCCGAGGACGTGGCGCAGCATTTCCCGGCCGCCCACAAGGACCCCGACGGCATGTATGCCTCGTGGCGCGTGACGCTCTCGCCGATCGCCTACAACACCAAACTGGTGAAGCCGGAGGACGCGCCCAAGGGCTTCATCGACCTGCTCGATCCCAAATGGGTGGGCAAGATCGTCAAGGCGCATCCCGGCTACAGCGGCACGATCATGACGGCGACGCAGCAGCTCAGCCGCGATCTCGGCTGGGCGTATTTCGAGAAGCTCGCCAAGCAGAAGATCATGCAGGTCCAGTCGGCCGCCGATCCACCGAAGAAGCTGGCGCTGGGCGAGCGCAGCGTCATGGCCGACGGCACCGAATATGTCGTCTCCATACTGAAGTCGCGCGGCGAGCCGATCGAGCCGGTCTATGCCGTCGAGGGCACGCCGCTGGTGACCGGCCCGTCCGCCATCATGGCGCGGTCGATCAACCCCAACGCGGCGCGGCTGTTCACCGCCTGGTCGATGACCGCGCAGGCCCAGCAGATGAACGTCGACGTCGGCGCGCTCCGCTCGGCCCATCCGCAGGTCAAGGAGCGGCCCGGCCGACCCAAGCTCGCCGACATCAAGACGCTGCGCGAGGACGCCGCCGCCGTGGCCGACCAGGCCGACGCGATCAAGGTCCGCTACACCCAGATATTCAAGGTCTAGACCATGCGCCGCAGAACGCTTCTCGCTTCTACCGCTCTCCTTCCGTTCGGCGCCCGCGTGCTCTCGGCCGCACCGCCGCCCGAGGCGATCACCCCGGCGCTGATCGAGGCGGCGAAGAAGGAAGGCAAGGTGAGCTACTACACGGCGATGGACCTCAGCGTCGCCGAGCCGGTGGCCAGGGCCTTTGAGGCCAGGTATCCCGGCATCAAGGTCGCGGTCGAGCGCACCGGCAGCGAGCGGCTGTTCAACCGCATCGCCCAGGAGGCGGCGAGCAAGATTCACAAGGTCGACGTGGTCAACAGCGCCGACGCCGCCCACTTCCTGCCGTGGAAGCGGCAGGGCTGGCTGGCGCCGTTCCTCACCGTCGAGATGGCGGAGAACGTCCCGGCCGGGCTGCGCGACCCCGACGGCATGTACGTCACCCAGCGCACGCACCTGAGCGCCATCGCCTACAACACCAGCCTGGTGAAGCCCGAGGACGCGCCCAGGGGCTTCGCCGACCTGCTCGATCCCAAGTACGCCGGCAAGATGGTCAAGGGCCATCCCGGCTACTCGGGCACCATCATGACGGCCACCCAGCAGCTCTCCCAGGTGCTGGGCTGGGGCTGGTTCGAGAAGCTCGCCAAGCAGAAGGTGCTGCAGGTCCAGTCGGCCACCGAGCCGCCCAAGAAGGTCGAGGCCGGCGAGCGCGCCATCGCCGTCGACGGCAGCGACTATCTGTTCTGGATGGCCAGGGAGCGCGGCGCGCCCATCCAGGTCGTGCATGCGGTCGAGGGGACGCCCTTGATCACCAACCCGATGGCGGTGTTCAAGGCCGCGCCCAATCCCAACGCCGCCCGCCTGCTGGCAGGCTGGATCATGTCGGCCGAGGGCCAGCAGTTCATCGTCGACCTGAGCGGCCAGTATCCCGCCAACAGGCTGATCAAGGCCAAGGCCGGCCGGCCGGCGCTGGCCTCGATCAAGACGCTCCCCGAGGATCCCGCCGCGGTCGAGAAGCAGGCCGACGAGATCAAGGCCAGATACGCCAAGATATTCAAGGTATGAGCCGGACTCTCGACCTCTCGCGTTCCGTCCTGCTCGCCGTCGCCGCGCTCCTCGCGGTGATGATCGTCCTGCCGGTGGGCTGGCTGGTGGTCTACAGCCTGTCCGACAAGGAGGGGGCGGCGACGCTCGGCAACTTCGCCACGCTGTTCACCGATCCCACCTTCGTCGATCCGCTGATCACGACCTTGATCATCGCCGTCTCGGTGAGCCTGCTGTGCTGCCTGGTCGCCGCCCCGCTGGGCTGGCTGGTGGCGCGCACCGACATGCCGCTGGCCCGCAGCGTGCGCACGCTGGTGATGGCCTCGCTGGTGACGCCGCCCTTCGTCGGCGCCATCGCCTGGGAGATGCTGGCGGCTCCGAACTCCGGCCTGCTGAACCAGCTCTGGCGGGCGATCAGCGGCATGCCGGCCGACGAGGCGCTGCTCGACATCTACAGTCTCGAAGGGCTGATCTTCGTCATCGCCTGCTACACCTTTCCCTATGTCTTCATCCTGGTCGCCAACGCGCTCGACCGCATGCCGGGCGAACTCGAGGACGCCTCCTCGATGCTGGGCGCGAAGACCTGGGACACCGCGCGCCGCATCACGGTGCCGCTCGCCTTGCCGACCCTGCTGGCCGGTGCGCTGGTGGCCTTTCTGCAGGCGCTGAACCTGTTCGGCTCGCCCGCCATCCTCGCCATTCCCGCGGGCTTCCACACGCTCACCACCCGCATCTGGAGCCTGTTCCAGTTCCCGCCCAAGCCCGAGCTCGCCGCCGCCGCCTCGCTGCCGCTCCTGATCCTCACCATCCTGCTGCTGCGCGGCCAGGCCCTGGCGCTCGGCCGCCGCGGCTATGCCGTGCTGGGCGGCAAGTACGGCGAGCCGCGCCTGATCCGCCTCGGCGCGCTCAAATGGCCCGCGGCCGGGCTGGCGCTCCTCGTGCTCGCCATGCCGCTGTTCCTGCCCTACGCCGCGCTGTTCAACTCCGCCTTCTCGCGCGTCGCCTCGCGCATCGTGAGCTTCGAGACCGCGACCCTGCACAACTTCCGCTTCACCTTCTTCGAGCTGAGCTCAACGATGCCGGCGCTCAAGAACACCTTCCTGCTCGCCGCCTCCTCGGCGACGCTGGGGGCGCTGCTGGCGCTGCTGATCGCCTACATCGTCGCCCGCAAGGCGGTGACCGGCCACCGCGTGCTGGGCTTCCTCGCCACCGCGCCGCTCGCCATCCCCGGCATCGTGCTGGGCGTCGGCCTCTTCCTCGCCTACACGCGCCCGCCGCTCACGCTCTACGGCACGCTGTGGATCCTGCTCATCGCCTTCGTCACCATCGAACTGCCGGCCGCCTACCAGCAGCTCTCCTCGGCCTTCCACGCCGTCCACCCCGAGCTGGAGGAGGCCGGCCGCATGCTGGGTGCCACGCGCCTCAGGACGCTGGCCGACATCACCGCCCCGCTGCTGCGCTCCGCCGTGATCGCCACCTGGTGCTTCATCTTCGTGGCCGTGATCCGCGAACTGAGCGCCGCCGTCATCCTGTTCACCTCCGACACCAAGGTCCTCTCGGTGCTGATCTTCGACCTCAAGGAAAGCGGCGACGTCGGCGCCATCGCGGTGCTGAGCCTCGCCATGGTCGCCATCACCACGCTCGTTGTCGCCGCAGCCAACCGGTTCTCGGGTACCCGCCTCCAGGCGCGGCCGGTGTCCTGATTCTTGACTCTTGCTGGGAGCGCGGCACCTCCCAAGGGCCACACGTTACGGGCACGAAGGCCAGCGGGGGTGGGGCGCGCTCCGGGGTAAGGGTGCTCCGCG